>Ga0208570_1000621_pt1 | contig 12072 bp, 11 predicted proteins | sample DeeseametaMP1202_FD_184192 | JGI IMG/M metagenome (GOLD analysis project Ga0208570, IMG submission 184192) | Marine microbial communities from the Deep Indian Ocean - MP1202 (SPAdes) | ecosystem: Environmental > Aquatic > Marine > Oceanic | place: South Indian Ocean | collected 2011-03-08
ACCCGTGCCGCTTCCGCCAGTTCATCAGGAATTGTTAGAAAAAACTGGCGGAATAGAAAGGTTGCTGTCGCAGAGGCAATCAAGGGTAGTACAAGACCGGGGTAAGTGTTGAGCAGACCCAGATTGGCCACCACTTCATACGTCGGCAGAATGCGGACTTCCACCGGAAGCATGAGGGTCACAAAGATCATCCAGAAAAAAAACATTCTGAATGGAAATCGGAAATAAACGATGGCATAAGCGGAAAGAATGGAAATCGAAATTTTTCCCACCACAATTCCCAAAGCCATAACCAGACTGTTCCACATCATCAGGGCAACCGAAATACTGCCGGTGGATGCTTTCCCTTTCTCCAGTACTGTTGAATAATTTTCAATAAAATTGGTTCCAAACCAACCCTGAACGGTCATCAGTATGTCTCTTGCTTCATGGGTCGAAGCTACAAACGCAATGTAGATCGGAAAGATGACAATCACGATTCCAATCACCAGAGTGACATGAGTCAAGGCATTCAGCGTAGGACGGTTTTCTATCATTAGTACTTCACCCTTCTCTCAATGTAACGGAACTGGATGACGGTCAAGCTGATCACAATGAACATCAGAATCACCGACTGCGCAGCGGATCCACCAAGGTCGAGGCCGATGAAACCGTCATTGTAAACCTTGTACACCAATATTTCTGTGGACTTGTAGGGACCACCCTGAGTGACTGCGTGAATGATGCCGAAAGTGTCAAAAAAGGCGTAAACCACATTGACCACAATCAGGAAGAAAGTTGTTGGGGAAAGTAGAGGAAAGATGATCGTCCAAAACCGTTTTGCCGGGCCTGCACCGTCGATGGCCGCCGCCTCGATCAGAGACTTGGGGATCATTTGCAATCCGGCCAGAAAGAAGATGAAATTATAAGCTATTTGTTTCCAAGCGGCAGCAATGACCACCAGCACCAACGCCTGCCCACCCTGCAAAATATGATTCCAGTCATAGCCCCAATCTTTCAGGGCGAGGGCCAAAATTCCGTTACTTGGGCTGAACATAAAAAGCCACAAAACCCCTGCCACTGCCGGAGCCACAGCATAAGGCCAAGTGAGAATGGTTTTGTAGGCCATTTCTCCCCGAATCACACGGTCGGCCATCACCGCAAAAAGTAGTGCAGTGGAGAGGCTCAAAAAAGTTGTGGCGGCACTAAAAATGAAAGTGGTGTTGATCGAATCAAAATAAAGCGGATCGCTGAAAAGTACTTCAAAATTTTCAAACCAAACAAATTCGGAGGACAAACCGAAAGCATCTTCCAGCAGAAAAGATTGATAAAGTGCCTGGCTGGCCGGCCAAATAAAAAAGATAAAAGTGATGATAATTTGAGGTGCTAACAATAAATAAGGCAACCACAAATTATTGAATGTGGAACGTTTTTCCATTCAACAATCCGATTCAGGATTCAGAATTCCGTGTAGGTTGGCTCAAGCAGAGCGGAGCCGTCTTGTCTGCAAAGGCGCATCCGCTTTCGCTTAATGCGCCCTACATTGTTTAGGTGTTGAAGACACAAAAAATTTAACGGTTTGCCCGCTCAAATTTGCGCAACAACTTGTTGCCGCGAGAGACAGCATCTCCCAAGCCCTGCTTTGCCGTTTTCTTTCCGGCCCAGATGGCTTCCAACTCTTCATTGATAACATCGCGAATCTGCACAAAATTACCGAGACGCAAACCCTTTGAATTTGCCGTAGGAGGTTTTGAACTCATCTGAATAATGGCCACATCGCGCCCTTCATTCTTCTTATAGTAATCTGATTTTTTGGTGAGTTCATAGGCTTCGTTGGTAATCGGCACATAACCGGTGTTTTGATGCCAATAAGTTTGCACAAAGACATCCGACAAATAGGTCATGAATTTTGCCACACCTTTGTACTCGTCCTTAGTGCCACCTCTGAGAACCCACAAAGTGGCACCTCCTATGATGGAGTTTTGCGGCTCCGAAACAGCACTGGCCCAATAAGGCAACTGACTGGTACCGAAATCAAATTTGGTGCTTTTCACCAAGCCGCCATAGTAGGCGGAGGAGTTAATCAGCATCGCACATTTTCCTTCGGCAAACAATGGATTACCATCTCCTCTACGTCCGCCATAGCGGAAAACATTGTCCTTCTGCCAATCAGCAAGCTGCTGAATGTGCTTGACGTGCAAAGGACTGTCGAAGACAAACTCCGTGTCCAAACCTGCAAAACCGTTTTCCTTGGTGGCAAAAGGAACATCATGCCAGGTACTAAAATTCTCCAGCATTGACCAGGACTGCCAACCAATGGTAAAGCCACATTCACTGGCTCCACTGGAAATCAATTTCCTGGAAAATTTTCCCATCTCTTCCCAAGTTTTCGGCGGACTGGGAAGTCCAGCTTTGGCGAAAGCAGCCTTATTCCAAAAGACCACCGGAGTGGAGCTATTGAACGGCAATGACAGCAATTTACCGTCAGTTGTTGTGTAATAACCGATCACGGCAGAGATGTACCTGCTCTCATCAAATGGTTGACCAGAATCCTTCATCATTTGATGCACCGGATAAATGGCCCCTTTTGCTGCCATCATGGTGGCAGTTCCGACCTCAAACACCTGCACTACGTGCGGCTGTTTTTTGGCCCGAAAAGCAGCAATAGCTGCTGTCATTGTTTCAGTGTAATTACCTTTGTACACTGCCTTCATTTCATACTCGGTCTGGCTGCGGTTGAATCCGCCAACGATGGTATTAACGGCTTCACCGAGCGCACCGCCCATCGCGTGCCACCATTCAATTTGGGTGGCAGAAAATGCAGTACCGCTGAACATTCCCAGCACTAGAACCACACTTATTATTTTTTTTACTTTCTTCATATCACCTCTATTAGCAAGAGATTAACAAAATTGACTGTTCTTTAAGTCAACGGTTCCCTATGAAGCAAAGTGCTCATTAAAACCATACTCTTTTAACTAAACTAACAATCACACAACACCGAGCGAAATGCTCAGCAGCAGAACTATATAACAGTATTATCAGCAATGCAAGACTTTTAATGGAAAAAATTACAATTGTATAAATTTGTCTGTTTTGAATATATCTACAACTACTGTGAATCAACAAAATGAAGTACAACATGATGCTTGATTGTAATAAGTAGTGGAGCGCTTTTCTTGAAGAATAATTTTGAGGTCTTTTTAAAAATTCAAGTTGTCTTTCCAACCTGTCACTTGAATTCCATGCTGCATATATTTTTCTTCGCCGCCGTAAATTAGAGTGGGAGATTCGCCTGTGTTTTTAGCCAAGACCATCCATTTTTTTAATCCTGAAAATGATTCTAATGTCAAAGTTTTTCCAGATTTGATTTCGATTGGTTTTATTTTTGCTTCCCATTCTGCAATCACATCAACCTCATTGCCGTTACTGTCCCGCCAATAAAAAAGGTCGGGGCGTTTTCCTTGATTCATTCTTGATTTGATGAGTTCTGAAACGATCAATGTTTCAAAAAGATTTCCTCTCAGTGGGTGAGTTGTGATTTGTTCTTGTGTCTGAATACCCAGAAGCCATGAGACCAGACCAACATCATAAAAATATAGTTTTGGCATTTTAACAAGCCGTTTATTAAAATTAGCATGATGCGTGAGTATGAGAGCAAATTTATCTCAACTGAATTTTCGAGCATAATTGGTGATGGAGAAAGACATTTTTTGCAATTACAAATAGGAATTTTCCGAAGCAATCATTTTCATTAAAAGCAAATTTTGACAAATCTCTTTTGATTACCTATAGTGTAAAGGGAGTACAATCGGTTTTTCTGCTTTCAGATTGCCGGCAAATCTCTCTTTTGGATAGAAGAGAAGATGCAATTGAATGCAAATCAGTCATGGAAAGACAATGACCTCAGCAAAAGAGATTATTTACGACGAAAGCAAAATTCTGACGCTTTCCTCCCTCGAACACATCCGTTTACGCCCCGGCATGTACATCGGCCGTCTGGGCAACGGTTCCCATCCCAGCGACGGCATTTACGTTTTGCTTAAAGAGATTGTTGATAACTCAATTGACGAGTTTATCATGGGTTTCGGAAAACGCATCGATATCCGGATCGAAAATGGAATCGTGAATATCCGAGATTTTGGGCGCGGAATTCCTTTGGGTAAAGTGGTGGAATGCGTTTCGATTATCAACACCGGCGCAAAATATAATGATGAAGTTTTTCAATTCAGCGTTGGTCTGAATGGTGTGGGCACTAAAGCAGTAAACGCTCTTTCAGAACAATTTGAAGTTACTTCTTTTCGGGACAAAAAACTACTCTCAGCCAAGTTTAAATCCGGTGAACTCAAAACTGCCCCGGAGGAAAATGAGACGAATGAAAGTAACGGTACCAAAATCCGCTTTACTCCGGACACAAAGCTTTTTCCGAATTATTCCTATGACCTCGGGACAATCCGGAAACAACTCTGGAACTATGCCTATCTTAACCGCAAACTCACAATCACGCTGAACGGCGAAAAGTTTAAATCAGAAAACGGCCTGCTGGATCTGATGCAGGAAGAAGTTGGAGACGCAAATCTTTATGATATTGTGCATTGCCAAAACGGTCAATTAGAGATGGCATTAACGCACACAGAGCGTTACGGTGAGGAGTATTTCAGTTATGTAAACGGACACCACACACACGATGGCGGTACACATCTTTCCGCATTTCGCGAAGGCATTCTCAAGGGTGTTAACCAGTTTTTTAATTCCAGCTTTGACGGTCCAGACATCCGAGATGGAATTGTCGGGGCGGTTGCCATAAAAGTGAAGGATCCGGTTTTTGAGTCACAAACTAAAAACAAACTGGGAAATTCCGATTTGCGTTCATGGCTGATGCCGGTGGTTCGCGATACTTTTGTTGATTTCCTCTATAAACATCCTGAAGTTGCCGAACCGCTCAAACTCAAAATTCAGTCCAATGAACGTATCCGCAAGGAGTTGAGCAATGTCAAAAAGGCTGCCAGAGACAACGCAAAAAAATCAGCACTGACAATCCCAAACCTCAAAGATTGTAAATTTCATCTGGGTGACAAAAACGGACGCGGGGAAGACAGTACAGTCTTTATCACTGAGGGAATATCCGCCGGTGGAAGCATGATCAGCGCACGTGATGTTTATACTCAGGCTGTTTTCTGTCTCAAAGGGAAACCGCTCAATTGTCACGGACAAGGCAAAGAAGCCATCTACAAAAATCTTGAACTGTATAACGTCATGAAAGCCCTTGGAATTGAGGACTCACTGGACGATTTACGTTACAACAAAGTCGTGATCGCGACTGATGCAGACGTTGACGGTCTACATATTCGAAATTTGCTGCTGACTTTCTTTTTGCAATTTTACGAGCCACTTGTTTTACAAGGCCACATTTATATTCTGGAAACACCGCTATTTCGTGTACGAAACCAAAAAGTTACACGCTATTGTTACAACGAGGCTGAAAGAGATTCCGCATTTGAAAGTCTGCGGAAAGGGGCTCATCTTGAAGTAACGCGCTTCAAAGGTCTTGGTGAAATATCACCAAAAGAGTTCGGACAGTTTATTGGTGAAAACATGCGAGCAGTTCCGGTTGGTGTTGAACATACTCACGAAATTCCGGAATTGCTGAACTTCTACATGGGAAACAATACTGCCGAACGTCGACGATACATCATGGATAATCTTGTTTGAAATCCATGAAATACTTCCGGAAGAGGCACATAATCTGCACGCACGTTAGTCACAGAATCCGGAGCTCATCCGCACAAAAATGACTTTGTTAATTTATGCTGGAGCAACACCTGTGAATAAACACCAATTACAGAGGAAAGGCTGATGATAGGTTTTGAAGCCGATGAGGATGAAAGTGTTTCACATTCCATAAAATTCATTGAAGATGTGCCTTTACTGTTGATCGTCGAAATTGGACGAACAGAGATGGAGGTAAAAAAAATACTGAATCTGAAAAAAGGCAACCTGGTTGTTTTTGAAAAAATAGTCGGGGAACCTATGGATATTGTCGTGGGTAACCGCTTAATGGCACGAGGAGAAATAGTCGTGGTTAACGAACGTTACGGTGTTCGTATTAGTGAAGTTACACGTCCGGAAGAAAAAATTGGAGAACGTAGAGAGTAAAATCGCTGTTCAAATTCCAAATGCAAAAATAAATATTTTAGTCATTCATCCTCTTTAAATAATTTATTGTAGAAGGCAACCGCCTGAGTTCGATTGTCCACTTGTATCTTTTCAAAGACATTTTTCAGGTGAAATTTTACCGTGTTAGTCGAAATTTCCAAATTTTTAGCAATTTTTCGATTGGATTCTCCTTGAGACAAAATTTCTAAAATCTCCAGTTCCCGCGAAGTTAAACTTGAAAGACGCGGATCCGCTTTGGCTTCATGTTTTTCATAAGGAAAAATACTATTCCCCTGCCCCACTTGCGAAATTACATCAATTAAACCTTCGGGCGGTTTTGATTTTGAATAAAAACCTGCTCCTCCCAAAGAACGCACTTGCCTGGCCACATCAGCGCCACTATAAACTATAACTCGCAAAGAGCTTTCACGTTCACGAAGTTTAGTGAGGACTTGGCGTCCATCTGCAAAAGGCATTTTCCAGCCAATAATTCCCACATCAATACAGATACGCTCAATCAACTTCAAAAACAATTCGCCATCAGTCGCGGTTGCTCTCACATCAAAACGCTCATCCTGCTTTAACATTTCAGTCAAGCCCTTGACAAGCAGAGAGTTCTTGTCTGCAATGACAATGTTGAGGGGTGAAATTGTTGACATAGAAAATTCGGTAAGTAGAAACAGAATAGCTACAGTGCACAATCAGGCAATTACTGCTCGTGAATATCCCAGATTTTCCGGAAAAGTTCCAGCTTTTTTCAGAACTGGATTAAAAGAAAACCTTGAACACTCAGGTAGAAGCTATCTTTTCTCAAAGAAAAATTAAACCTTGAACACTTAAGTAGAAGCTATCTTTTTCCGAAGAAGCTGCACATTTTCTGCAACACTATGCCTGTCGTTAAAAACGGCGGAGCCGGCAACAAAGGCATTGGCACCTGCGCCGATAACCTCACAAACGTTGTCGACATTGACACCACCGTCCACCTCTAAATCCGCAGACGAACCACAAACGTCAAGCATCGAGCGCAACTTTTCGATTTTCCCAGTACAGGCAGGAATATAGGATTGTCCGCCAAATCCGGGATTGACTGACATGACAAGAATAAGATCGACCTCTGTGATTATTTCAGCTAATGTGCTCGCGGGAGTGGAGGGGTTGAGACTGACACCGGCCCGTATTCCTAAATTGTGAATCTGCTGAAGAGTTCGATGCAGGTGCGGACATGTTTCCTGGTGTACGGTTATTATATCTGCTCCGGCTTGGGCAAAGTCCTCAATATAACGTTCCGGATTTTCAATCATCAAATGCACATCCAGTGGCAGTTTGGTCACAGGCCGCAAGGCTTTCACAATCAATGGGCCTATTGTAATGTTGGGCACAAAATGCCCATCCATCACATCCACATGGATATAATCGACACCAGCATCTTCCGCCTCCTTTACATGTTCACCTAGACGCGCAAAATTAGCGGAAAGAATAGAAGGTGAAATTTTAATTTGGTTCATGGTACATATTTCATTAAAAGTTTAGAATTCCGAAACACCAAGTTTTTGACTTTCAGCAGAAAAAAAGATAACACAATTGCGAAATTTCGGATACCAAAACTTCATGCGTTTTTTGATCAACTCGTCAATGTTGCAAAAAGTGCTGGTAGTTTTTCAGGAAGACGCTGGACATTGTCGATGATGGTATAATTGTTCTGTCCGAAAATCCTTTGAACATAATGATCAGCACTCGGATCCAAAGTAAGACAATAGGTCATAATGCCCTTTGTGCGCAATTCCTCTGTTGCTTTTTTAGCATCCATGCGTAAATATTGTGGATCCATCTCATCAATATCTGAAGGTGATCCGTCTGTCACAATCAGCAACATTTTTCGTTTTTCAGCTCGACGTGAAAGGTGATGTCCTGCAAAAAACGTTTCCTACTAAAGACGTGAACACGTTCACAACCGATCCTTCTTCAAATAAATCAATTGGATATGCGACAAAAGCATAAAATGCCTCATCATCTCCCGGAACATCCTCAATGGCATAAGCCCGCCCTTTGTAATAATCCAAGTCGGTCAGCAGATCAGTCCATACCGTTGTCCATGTACCTGTTGAGGACTCCGCGCTCACGGCAGCAGCGGCTTCTTCACGGGAAACTCCAGGTTGCGGAGTTATTTTGAAACAGGCCAGGATGTCAGTATCTTTTGGTGTGTACTCCGGCATCCAATAGGTATCTCGGTATTCCTTGACGCCCGCATTATAAGTTTTTTTAGACATAATACCTTATTGCTAAAGGTGAGTTTTGAATACGTAATTTAATTAATTTTTTGATCCAACTCTCCAGAATTGTAACGCTCCGCCATAACAGTCAATGGAAGTGGCTTGAGCTTTGAGGCATTGCCTGCGGTTCCAAACGATTCGTAACGTGCTTCACAAACAACTTGCATGGCTGAGGTCGCGGGAATCGTGTACTTACGTGGATCAAATTCCGCTTTCTTTTCAAGTAAAACTTTCCGGATTTGTCCTGAAATAGCCATACGGCAATCTGTATCTATATTAACTTTTCGGACTCCATATTTGATGCCCTCAACAATTTCAGCAACAGGCGTTCCCCAGGTCTGAGGCATTTCTCCACCGTTTTCATTGATGATGTCCTGCAATTCCTGCGGAACAGAACTTGAGCCGTGCATTACCATGTGCAATCCAGGTAATCTTTTGTTGATCGCTTTGACCACATTCAACGCAAGTATATCTCCATCAGGCTTTCTGCTGAATTTGTATGCACCATGCGAAGTTCCAATCGCGACAGCCAATGCGTCAACTTGTGTTTTCTTCACAAAATCAGTTGCTTGATCAGGATCAGTCAGCAATTGATCATGTGATAATTTGCCATCAAAACCATGACCGTCTTCTTTTTCACCTTCACCGGTTTCGAGTGAGCCCAAACATCCAAGTTCTCCTTCTACCGAAACACCAATTTTGTGTGCGATTTCGGTAACTTTTGTACTGGTGTCAACATTATATTCATAGGAAGCCGGAGTTTTAGCATCCTCTTCCAGTGAACCGTCCATCATGACACTGGTGAAATTATTCGCCATTGCGGATAAACAAGTGTCCAAATTATTTCCGTGATCCTGGTGAATGCAAATTGGAATGTCCGGATACATTTCCACGGCGGCATTGAACAAATGTCGCAGAAAAATATCACCCGCATAGGAGCGTGCTCCTCGGCTTGCCTGTAAAATTACCGGTGAATCAGTGGCTTTTGCCGCCCGCATAATTGCCTGAATTTGTTCCATGTTGTTGACGTTGAAAGCCGGCACGCCGTAGCCGTTTTCAGCCGCATGATCAAGTAGTTGTCTTAAAGATATTAAAGCCATAATCAGTTCTCAGTTTTAGGTTTAAGGTTTCAGAATTAGTCCTGAAACCTGTAAGTATAATTTTATTGTTTAACGAATTATTCTGCCATGATTAGCTTTCAGGTTCAAGCCAAGAGGCTCTTTCAGAAGTTTAATTTCATCTCAAAACTTCTTTGACCGCCTTTCTAACATTTTCTGTAGTAATTCCGAAATGTTTGTATAGATCGCCTGCAGGTGCGGAAGCTCCGAAGGTGCTCATCCCGACGAATTTTCCTTTCCTGCCAAGATACCTGCCCCAGCTCTGCTCGATCGCGGCTTCTACAACTACAACAGGAATTTCCGGCGGAGTCACTTGGTCACGGTATTGCTGATTTTGTTCCTCAAATTTTTCCAGACAAGGCATAGAGACCACTGCCGCAGAAACACCTTCGGCTTGCAATTGATCACGGGCTTCCATGGCAATTGAGACTTCCGATCCTGAAGCAATCAAGCTAACTTCACGTGTACCTTCTGCTTCGGCCAGAACGTATCCACCCTTTGCACTTAAATTTTCATCCGTATGTTCTGTGCGCATACACGGTAAACCCTGGCGCGAAAGTGAGAGAATCGAAGGCGTGGAAGAAGCTGCGAGTGCCGCAGCCCAACACTCCGCTGTTTCCACAGTGTCGCAAGGCCGGAACACATTCAAATTTGGAATTGCCCGCAAACTCGAAACGTGTTCAACCGGCTGATGTGTGGGGCCGTCTTCACCCAAACCGATTGAATCGTGTGTCATCACATAAATCACACGCTGCCGCATCAAAGCTGAAAGGCGTATCGCGGGACGGCAGTAATCAGTAAAAATGAGAAATGTTCCGCCATACGGAATGAACCCGCCATGCAGTGCGATTCCGTTCATTGCGGCAGCCATGCCGTGCTCACGAACTCCATAATGAATATAGCTTCCGGAAAAATCTGCAGGCGTTACAGGTTTTTGCGATTTGGCTTTCGTTAAATTTGAACCGGTCAAATCCGCAGAGCCTCCGGCTAATTCCGGAATCGTTTCTGCAAGCACATCCAGTGTTTCCTGACTCGCTTTGCGGGAAGCAATTTTCGTTTTTTCTTCAGAGTGCTTCCGCTTGAAATCAAGTAGAGGAGATTCCCAGTTTTCCGGAAGTGTTCCGGACATGACGCGTTCAAACTCTTCTTTGCGTCCTGACTTGTCCAGCCGTTCCTGCCACGCTTCCATTTTAGCCTGATTCCTGGACCCCAAGTTACGCCATGCGTTACTGACTTTTTCCGGAATTTCAAACGCTGGATAAGGCCAGTTCAGAGCTTCACGTGTAGCGGCAATTTCATCATCACCCAAAGGCGCTCCGTGTGTCGCGGCGGTTCCGGCTTTGTTTGGAGAACCGAAGCCAATCGTTGTTTTACATGCAATCAAAGATGGTTTATCGGAGGTTTCAATTGCTCTTTCAATAGCCGCTTCAACTGCATCAATGTCGTGCCCATCACAGGCCGCAACATCCCAACCATAAGCTTTAAAGCGCATCAGTTGATCATCGTTGACTGCAAGATCGGTGGAGCCGTCGATGGAAATCCCGTTATCATCGAAAAATATTATCAGTTTTCCAAGTCCCAAGTGTCCGGCCAAAGAAGCCGCTTCATGGCTGATTCCTTCCATGAGGCATCCGTCACCGGCAATGACATACGTGTAATGATCCACAATTTCACTGCCAAATCTTTCCGCCAACATCCTTTCCGCAAGCGCCATTCCGACGGCATTTGCGATCCCTTGTCCGAGTGGTCCGGTGGTGGTTTCAATTCCGGCGCCATGTCCATATTCCGGATGTCCTGCTGTTCTTGAACCAAGTTGGCGGAAATTTTTTAATTCGTCCAGGGTGAAATCCTCGTAACCTGTCAAATGAAGCAGCGCATAAAGCAGCATTGAACCGTGTCCCGCAGACAAAATAAAACGGTCACGGTCCGCCCAAGAAGGATCACTTGCGTTAAAATTTAAGAAACGGGTAAACAATACTGTTGCCACATCCGCCATGCCCATCGGCATTCCGGGGTGACCTGATTTTGCTTTTTGGACAGCATCAGCCGCTAAAAAACGGAGTGCGTTTGCCATGTCATTATGGAGTGGAGGAGCAGTCATGTTTAAATCAATAAGCTAAAAAATTAAAAATAAAGTAGTCTAATTCTATTTCCTAGATTCTAATTTATAGTCTCTAGTCTCTAGTTTCTAGATTCTAGTCTCTAGTCTCTAGTACATCGTCACGATCATACAGATACTATTCAATAAGGGGATACAAACGTTTTAACTTGATGCGTGCATCTTCTTTTTTGAATCGCCATGTAATTTTACTCTTTTTTGAGTTCCGTTTGTTTACCCAAGCGGTGACTTCTTTTTTTAATTTAGATTTATCTGGAATTCTTCTATCAAGACATTCTCGCGCAAGGATACTAAATTCTATTTCTGCCATGTTCAGCCAACTCCCATGTTTCTCAGCCTGTTGGCAGAAGACATCTATTTTCTTTTGCAGCAATTCTCTTCAAATGAGAAAGTAAAAAGCATGAGCAGTTTCCAGTTGTTGTCCAGATTA
>Ga0208570_1000627_pt1 | contig 12013 bp, 9 predicted proteins | sample DeeseametaMP1202_FD_184192 | JGI IMG/M metagenome (GOLD analysis project Ga0208570, IMG submission 184192) | Marine microbial communities from the Deep Indian Ocean - MP1202 (SPAdes) | ecosystem: Environmental > Aquatic > Marine > Oceanic | place: South Indian Ocean | collected 2011-03-08
ATAGTTCGCCTTATGCATTTTGCAGACATCTTTGGCGTAACGAGATTCATCGAAATCCAGCCCCTCCGCAAAACGTCCGTGGAACGTATCAACACCCTTACCAAGGTTCTCGCTGGCCATCGCAGTAATAAAACTGGAATCAATACCACCCGACAAATACGCACCAAGTGGCACATCACTGCGAAGCTGTAGCCTTAAGCTATCATGGATTAACGCATCCAGTTCTTCATGACAGCTATCCTCTGTCATAGAAAAATCAGTATTGTAATCCAGATGCCAATAAGCCTTTTGTTTTAAGGACTTTTCTAAATCTGCTGCCGCTTTAATCTCAATATAATGCGCGGGCTTCAGCGCGTAGACACCATCATAAAGTGTCAGCTCTTCCAGACAAAACTGGAACGTCATATATTGTTTTTGCGCATGAGCGTTTAACTTCACCTGAACTGCAGGGTTCTGTAACAACGCCTTTATCTCCGAAGCAAAATACAATTTACCATCATGCACGGTGTAATAAAGAGGCTTAACCCCCATCTCATCGCGTGCCAGTAGCGTGCGGCCAGTTTTTTTGTCATGGAATGCGAAAGCATACATGCCTATAAGCTTATCCATCGCCTTATGGCCATAATTGATCAACGCCTGCAAAAGAACCTCGGTATCGGAATTCGTTCGAAAGCTTACGCCCTCGGCTTCCAACTCCTTGCGGAGCTCTTTGTAATTGTAAATCTCACCGTTGTAAGTCAGCACATAACGGTCATCAGAAGACAGCATTGGCTGTGCGCCCTGTTCAATATCAATAATCGAGAGACGTCTATGACCGAAAGCAAAACGTTCGCCATGTGCAAACCCATCCCCATCAGGACCACGGTGCGCAAGAACAGCCGTCATTTTCTCAACAAGCTGAGTTTCTGGAGTCCCTATATGCGGACCTATAATTCCGGCAATGCCACACATAGCTTACTTATTCATTTCGCGCAGTTGCTTCTTATACCCAAAATACCAACCTCCAAAAGGCCAGTAATAAAGAAAAGTCATGATCATATAACCCAGCATCGTGATACTACCTATCATCTTACTGTCACTTTTTTTGTCATCATATCTCAATACAAAGGGCACCTCAGCAAAGCGGGCTCCGAGAATATTAAGCTTCACAATAACTTCAAGCGTGCAGGTAAAACCAAGCTCCTTAAGCTGAATAAAATCATTACCAAAGAACTTCACGGCTTTTTTAACTGTCTCTCCGCGATAGGCACGGAACCCGCATGAATATTCCTTCAAGCCCTTTATTGGGAAGAAGAAGCGCATAAAAAGATTGGCGCACTTACTAATAAAAATCTTTTTATCATTCAGCCCCATTTGGCCGCCACCCTCGGCATATCTGGAACATGCAACAACATCAAATCCCTCTTCCAGCTTATTAACCATATCGATCATATATTGAGGCTTGTGCGTATTATCCCCTTCAACACGAATAATCACATCGTCATCAGCCGCAATTTCCGCCGCGCGCTCAAACAAATCACGCTCGGTCTCACCAAGGCCACGGTTAATCTTGTGATGCATAACTTCGACAGGGTAGATATCCGCCATTTCCATGGCGATAAGACCTGTCTTATCGGCAGAGCCATCATTACAAATAATAATCCGATATTCCCATTTCTGCTCTTTAGCTGTAGCGGCGACAACCTCAATCAGCTCTTGCAACGAATTTGCTTCGTTATAAGCAGGAATCAGAACGATCTTTTTATTCTTTTTTTCAGACACAGCTGGCCTCCGAATTTACGCTTCAAGAATTAAAAAACATTTAGCGCTAGGATTTAAGCGTTATTTGCAATGCGCCAACAACCTTTTCCTGTTCTTCCGCCGTGATATATGGCGAGAACGGCAAGCTAATCACTGTTTGAGACAGCTCATCCCCAACAGGAAGATCACAATGACTGGCCGGAAAGGCTCTTTGGTGATTAAGAGGCACAGGGTAGTAAACCATAGTTGGCACACCTTGCTCTTTCAACTTTGCCTGCACAGCATCTCTGTCAGCCACCTGAATGGTATACTGCGCCCAAGCGCTACTATTATGCTCTGCAATCACAGGCGTCGTATCTATACCAATATCTTTCAATAAAATATCATAATGATCCGCTACTTGCTGTCGCATCGCCAGCTCGTCTTCAAACACATCCATCTTGGCGAGCAAGATAGCGGCCTGTAATGTATCCAAACGACTGTTAACACCGACGTGCAGATGGTGGTACTTCTTATCCTGACCATGAACAGAAATCTGACGCAGCTTGGTTGCTAGCGCTTCATCATTCGTAAACATGGCACCACCATCACCGTAACACCCCAATGGCTTGCTAGGAAAAAAGCTAGTGGTCGCAATTGTAGTAAGGTTACAAGAGCGGCGGCCTTTATAAGACGCCCCAAAACTTTGCGCCGCATCCTCAATCACTGGCAGCTCATGCTTCGCCGCTATCTCATTGATGACATCATAATCAGCACACTGACCATAGAGTGAAACCCCGATAATAGCCTTTGTCCTATCAGTAATCGCAGCCTCAAGAGACCTCGGATCGATATTATAACTATCGCGCTCCACATCCACAAAAACAGGCTTACCACCTAATACTGCAGCTGCTTCTGCCGTGGCCACATAAGTAAAACCCGGAGTAATAACTTCATCACCTTCAGTCACACCCAAGGCCATCAAGGCAATCTGGATCGCATCAGTACCATTACCGCAAGAAATGCAGTGCCCAGCCCCTGTAAACGCTGCCAGCTTTGCCTCAAGCTCCTTTACTTCAGGTCCCTGAATATATAAGCCATGCTCCAATACCTTGCTGATATTGGCATCAATATGACTCTTAATACGATCTTGCTGAGATTTTAAATCAATGAACTGCATTATAATTGCTAAACTTTCTGCATTTGTTTTTCAAAATAACCGGCAAGCACGTCATCACCTGCCTGACGCGTATAGTCTACAACGGTTTTGCCGAAAACATCCGTATGCGTAAGATCAGCACCATGAGCAACTAACATATCGAGTAGATCATACCCACCCTGCCTCTTATTAAGAAGCTTGGTCTTCGCATACATTAACACACTTGTACCTTTGATATTCGTAGCATTCACATCCGCACCAATCTGCAGAAGATATTCAGCCATCTCCCGATGCTGGTTATGAACAGCAACCGACAACGCCGTCCAGCCATTTTTATTTAAAGGGTCGTTTACAGTGTCCGCATTTACACAAGATTTAACGGCCTCAATGTCTCCTGCCGTAACTGCCGCAATAAGGTCCTGCTTGCGCACTAATTTATCACGCCAAACACCAAAGCCAGCGACAACCTGCTCTTTTTCTTCAAGCGTCATCGGCTGATTTTTAAAAGGACGATTAATAGGAACAGATTGGTATTCCAGCCCCTTGGTCAGCAAACTCTGAAACGCAGAAATCTGAAGAGTAAAAAGGTTTTCCTGCATAATCTCAAAACTATCATGAGGCATAACGTCTAATTGAAAGAATTCAATCAGCGCCCCTTCATCTACTTTCGCGTTGATAAAATGCGCTGTAATCCCAGGATAAGAGTCATTCTTTATCGCGTAATAAAAACTATCAAGACCTGCGGTTTCAGGCAAAGGACCGGGATGAAAGTTCACAACACCTGTTGCAAATAAATCAATAACAGGCGCCTTCAAAATGCGGGCACCTGCAATGAATGCAATCTCAAGGTGATGATCTTCTACAATTTTAGCTATTTCTAGCGCATCATCATGATCAACAGCGTAATAGGAGAAACCAAACTTTTCACAGAGCACCTTAGTATCGACGGGCTTTATATGATTGACCTTTGCAGTCTGCGGAAGATTGACAGTGCCTAAATCGAGCTTCTTAAAAGGCGCCGCCAAAACAACAACATTGTGCCCATAATCGTGAAGATATAGATGAGTGAGAAACTCTTGCGTTTTCCTATGCGGAAAATCATAGGCAAAAACGGCTATTGTTTTTCGCACGTCATTCATAAAAAACCTTTAGCCTGCCAAACGCTTGTAAAAGCGGTGAGCCTCCTGAGCATCAGGTGTAACCACTTTCATATTGTTCAAATCATTCACAGCCTCGATACAATGTCTTGCATCTTCAATACCGAAACCTTTGCCCTTTATAATCTCTTCATAGCTAACAGTATGAAGATCAGTGAAGCCTGCAGAAAATTCAATTTCTTGTCCATCAACCGTAATAGAGCGATAGGTTGGCTGCTTACCCTTAACACTTTCAGGAAGGTCTTCCGAGTCTACAGACAGGAACCACTTCACACGAGCATTTTCGTATTCCAGATAACCACACGCTTTATAAGCATCCTGATAATGCAATACGTTCTTTTCGAGACCACCAAAAATATAATGCAACATATCGAAGAAATGGATGCCGATATTCATAATCACACCGTAAGACTTACGTGGATCACCCTTCCAGCTCTCCTGATACCACTTACCACGAGACGTAATATAGGTCAGATCAACTTCATATTTGTCATTCTTTGAATCCGCAGCAACCTGGGCCTTCAAATCTATAATCGACTGGTGATGGCGCAATTGCAGTATGTTAAAAACACGCTTACCTGTCTCTTTTTCTACAGCCGCCAATTCATCCAGAGCTTCTGGGGTTGGCACAAGCGGCTTTTCACAAATGACATCACAGCCTAGACGCAGGCCTGCGGCAATATGCGATAAGTGAAGATAGTTGGGACTACAAACGCCGATATAATCCAGCGCTGTATCAGGTGAGCGCTGCAAATTGCTGGCGTAATACTGAAAACGCTCAAACTCGGTAAAAAACTCACTGTTCGGAGAAATAGAATCAATAATACCAACCGAGTCATTAATATCATAAGCGCATGTCAGTTCATGCCCCAGATCTTTAATTGCTCTCATATGTCTAGGCGCAATATAACCTGCCGCCCCAATCAATCCGAATTTTTTCACAGCAATCCCTTTACTACTTAGGCTTTAACAACTTTTTCGCAATGACCACGATACTTGCCACGCGCATCGATAATTAAGTTAGCGTGCTTCTTTACAAGCTCATAATCGAATTTATCGTGATCTGTTGCCAGTACAACAGCATCATAGGACGCTAAGTTTTCAGGCGTCAAAGCAACGGACGATAAATCAAATTTATATTTACGCATCTTGGGAAACTTTGGCACATGCGGATCGCTATATTCAATATTAGCACCGCGATATTGCAGCATCTCCATAATCTCAACAGACGGCGACTCACGCATATCATCAACGTTCTTTTTGTAGGCAATACCGAGAACCAAGATTTTACTGTCCTTAACAGACTTGCCCTCACGGTTCAGCGCATTCGTCAGCTTCTCAATCACATAAGCCGGCATCTTCGCGTTCACTTCGCCTGACAGCTCAATAAAGCGCGTATGCAAACCATACTCGCGCGCTTTCCATGTCAGATAAAACGGATCAATAGGAATACAGTGACCGCCAAGACCAGGCCCCGGATAATATGGCGTAAAACCAAAAGGCTTCGTAGCAGCCGCATCAATCACCTCATGGATATCAATCCCCATGCGGTCAGCGACAACTTTCATTTCATTCACAAGACCAATATTAACAGCACGGTGGATATTCTCCAAAAGCTTGGTCATCTCAGCGGCTCGCGTAGAACTAACAGTCACCACTTTGTCGATCGCCTGCCCATAAAGCGCTTCACCGACCTTTAAACATGCCGCCGTGTGCCCCCCCAGCACTTTAGGAATAGTATTTGTAGTAAAATTAGGATTACCGGGATCCTCCCTCTCCGGAGAATACACCAAAAAGATATCGTCTCCGACTTTGTGACCGGTGCCTTCAATACGCGGCAATAGCTCTTCTTCGGTAGTCCCAGGATAAGTTGTGCTCTCCAGAGATACAATCTGACCCGCACGCAAATACGGCAAGGTTGATTCAAGCGTACTAATCACAAAGCTAAGATCAGGTTCGCGGTATTTATTCAGCGGCGTCGGCACACACAGGATAACGGTGTCAACTTCAGCTATGCGCGAGAAATCCGTAGTCGCCTGCATACCATTATCAACGGCCTTCTTAATATTATCCGCATTAATATGCTCGATGTAACTTTGGCCGTTTTCAATCTTTTCGATCTTACACTCATCAACATCAAAGCCGACAACTTTATAGCCTAAATCAGCATATCTAAGCATCAAAGGCAGGCCTACATAGCCCATCCCCAGAATGCCTATAACAGCCTGCTTCTCTATGATTTTACTAATTAAATTCTCTGCGTGTTCCATGAGACGTTAACTATCACCAATGTAATATGATGTAAATATGAATAACTTCGAGCATTAGAGCATAGTCCCTAACGTATTAGAAGTGACTTCGATAAACTCTTGTAATAAGATCAGGAACAACGCAAATTGAAGGGCATTTAGCTTCTATAAGGGCAACTTTTGTAGTTTATGAAGATACTTATCGTCTCATTCTTATTCGCACCGGCGAACGTGATCGGCTCCGTCAGGGTCAGTAAAATGGCCAAATATCTGACGAATGAGGGTCATGATGTGCGTGTATTGGCCGCCAGCAAAAGCGGATATACAGAAACGTTAAACATTGAAATCCCCGAATACAAAGTAACACGCACAGACTGGTTTGATCTGAATACCAATATCAGAAAAATCGTACAAAAGATGAAAGGTCAGGATACTGCGAACAGCGCCCTACCAACCCTGCGCGCAGATGGTAAACGCAGTTTCATCGCAAAACTTTACTCATCACTATTCTGCATCCCCGACAACTACTGGGGGTGGATTTCGCCCGCTGTAAAACAAGGCAAGAAGCTCATAGACGAAGACAAGCCGGATTTAATCATTACCAGCGGCGGTCCTTTCTCTGCCTTTATTGTTGCAAGCAAGCTTGCCAAATACGTAGACATCCCTTGGATCGCAGACTACCGCGATCTATGGAGCGAAAATCATGCCAAGCCTTATCTTAGGTTCCGCCGACCTATTGATAAGATCATTGAAAAGAACACCATGAAAACAGCGAAAAGCCTTATTAGCATATCGCCTCTTTTCGTGAATAAGCTCTCGGCCATGCACAACAAAACCACGCATTTAATTATGAACGGGTTTGACGGCGATGATTACAAAGCCGCGGCAAAACTGGAAGATGAATTAGATTTTCTAGATCATTCAAAGTTAAACATACTCTATACAGGTGAGGTCTATCACGACTTCCAAGATGTATCACTCATACTGAACGCCTGCGCACTGCTTCCTAGGGATATGAAAGATAAAATTCGCGTCATCTTCCTTGGCCGCAACCACAAAGCGGTTCAGAACAAAGCTAAAGAAATAGGCATTGAGGACATAATTTGCACTCCTGGCGAAATGCCCTTCGCAAAATCTATAGCTGCGCAACAATCCGCCGATTTACTACTATTCCTTCTTTCAAAAGGACCGCAAGCACACGGCATTTTCACAGGAAAGCTGTTCGAATATTTTGGTGCCAAGCGACCGATCATTGCTACAGGTCATTATGACGATGGCGCTGTTTGCGAGCTCATCAAAGAAAGACAGGTCGGCAAAATATTCAGAAATTCAGACGAGCTAAAAGGTTTACTGCAAGATTACATCACCCAAAAAGTAGACAATAAAACCCCAATTGCCTCACCGCCATCATCGGCGAATAAAGGCTTGGAAAGAAAAGAACAGTTTTCCAAGCTTCTACATATCATTGAAACGCTATAAGAGCGTCTCAATCTAATTCACAGCCAATCCCCGTCCCGTTAACTAATTTTCTGGCATTTGCCACAGCTTTTGCCTATAAATACCCTCGGTTTTTCTAAAAAATGACACGTTTACGCCACATTATGCGGCGATATTTACCAAGGCGAGGCAATTGAACTATGTCCGGCGGAAGCAAAGCAGATATACGTGCCGAGAAAGAACGCAAGAGAGCGGAAGCTCTGCGCAACAATCTCAGGCTACGTAAAGCACAGCAGCGCGAGCGCGATACGGATATGGGCAACGCCAATAAACAAGAGGAACAACATGACTGTGAAGACAAAAGAACAAATTGAGCAGGAAATCCAAGCTGTACAGGCTCATCCCGGTATTCTGGCAGACCACCAAATTCGTGATCTGGCTGTGAATCACGGCATGATAGAACCATTCGTGGAAAAACAAACCCGCGAAGGCGTTATTTCCTATGGCCTGTCTTCATATGGCTATGACTCACGTTGTTCTGATGAATTCATGATCTTCACGAACGTCGATAACGCTATCGTCGATCCGAAGGATTTCTCACAGCAAAGCTTCGTGGAACGCAAAACCGATGTATGCGTTATTCCGCCTAACAGCTTCGTTCTGACACGCACCGTTGAATACTTCAAAATCCCTGAAGATGTTCTGGTTGTCTGTCTGGGCAAAAGCACATATGCACGTTGCGGCCTGATCGTAAACGTCACACCGCTGGAACCGGGCTGGGAAGGTCACGTTACACTCGAAATTTCAAACACAACACCACTGCCTGCCAAAGTATACGCCAATGAAGGCGTGGCACAGTTCCTGTTCTTCAAAGGCAGCGCGCCTTGCGAAGTCAGCTACTCTAGCCGCAGCGGTAAATACATGGGTCAAAAGGGCGTTACGCTCCCCCGCCTCTAAGGATTAAAAACATGACACAAGCAGCCATCGCACAGCCGTTATCGGCAGAAGATATCTTTGCCCCGCAAACACAGAAATCCGGTATGGACCGTCTGCGCATTGTCGGCGGCCAGCGTCTGAACGGCACCATCGAAGTCAGCGGCGCAAAGAACGCAGCCCTACCCCTGATGTGCGCCACATTGCTGTCCGAAGATGCACTGCAATTCACAAACATGCCGACTGAATTGGGCGATATCCGCACGCTGGTTGCCGTACTGCAAGAACTCGGCACACGCGCAGCTTACCGTGAAGACGGCGTTCTGGTTCTGCAAACAAAAGAAATCACATCACTGCGCGCCCCTTATGATTTGGTGCGTAAAATGCGTGCCAGCGTTCTGGTGCTCGGCCCGATGCTCGCCCGTAATGGCGAAGCCGAAGTCTCACTACCGGGCGGCTGCGCCATCGGTACACGCCCGATTGACCTGCACCTTGACGGCCTGAAAGCCATGGGCGCAGAGATTAAGCTGAACGAAGGCTACGTAAAGGCTACAGCCAAAGACGGCCTGAAAGGCGCGCATATCACTTTCCCGAAAGTGTCCGTCGGTGCGACAGAAAACCTGATGATGGCGGCAACGCTGGCCAAGGGTGAAACCATTCTTGAAAACGCCGCGATGGAACCAGAGATCGTTGATCTGGGTGACTGCCTGATCGCGATGGGCGCAAAGATCGAAGGTCTAGGAACAGCAACCATCAAAATCACAGGCGTTGATAAACTGCATGGCTGCGTTCATGACGTGATTGCCGACCGTATCGAGGCAGGCACTTGGATGATCGGCGTTTGCCTTACAGGCGGCACGCTGCGCCTTGAAAAAATGCGCCTTGATCACCTGAACTCGCTGATTGGCCCTCTGAAAGAAGCAGGCCTTGAAATCGAAGAAGACGGTGACGCGGTTATTTGTCATCGTAACGGCAAGCCGCTGATCGGCACGGACATCATGACAGAGCCTTTCCCCGGCTTTGCCACCGACCTGCAAGCACAATTCATGACAATGCTGACACTCTGCCAAGGCGCAGGCATGGTTACCGAAACCATTTTCGAAAACCGCTTCATGCACGTCCCTGAACTGAACCGTATGGGCGCAGACATCCGCACGCACGGCAACTCCGCCATTATCCGCGGCGTTGACAAACTGACAGGCGCCGAAGTCATGGCAACAGATTTGCGCGCATCCGTCGCGCTGGTACTGGCCGCACTAGTCGCCGAAGGCACAACGATCGTAAACCGCATCTATCACCTTGATCGCGGCTACGAAAACATCGTTGAAAAACTGCAAGCCGTCGGCGCGAATATCGAACGCATCGGTCCTGCGGCTTAAGTCATTCTTTTTTGACAGGCTTAACTATATTTTCTATAAAACAGTATAAGTTTTTATAGGGAGCATAAGCATGTCAAATCCATTGATCGATAATCCGAACCAGACACCTGATTTTCAAGCCGTAAAGCCAGAGCATTTCCTGCCTGCGATTGATGCTGCCTATGACGAATCCATGGCGATCGTGGATGAGATTAAAAACTGTGATGATCTTCCTACATTTGAAAACACGATCGAGCCGCTCGAAAAAACAAGCCGCGCGATGTCCCGTATTTTCAGTATCTACGGCGCGTTTTACAGCAACAAAAGCAGCAAGGCGATCGAAGATTTATACACGCCGCTCAGCAGGAAAGCACAGAAACTAACCAAAGAAATTTTTCAGGATGACGCCCTTGCCGCCCGTTTCAAATCCGTTTATGACGCGCGCGATACGCTAGGCCTTGATGACGAACAAATGCGCGTCTTGCAAGAACTTTACAGCGAGTTTGAAGAAAGCGGCACATTGCTGTCCCCCGCAGACCGTGAAGAGCTAAACGCTGTTGACGAAGCTATGATTGATTTCTGCGCCCAGTACACTACAAATCTTGCCGCCTCGACGAACCAGCAAGCGTTCATCGTTAGCCCGACAGAAACGGCAGGTATCCCCGAAGATACGCTGGCCAGCATGGAAGAAAACTTCGCGCAAGCCATCGCGGGCATGTCCCCCAATGCTAAAGATGCCGACAAGGAATTTTATGAAGAACTGTCTGATGAGGTAAAACAGCACCTGCAAACTGCAGGCAGCACCAAAGGCTACCTCTTCGTGCCTGAGCGTCTGGCCATAGATACGTTGCTGGGCATTGCCGAAGACCGCAGCTTCCGTGAAAAGATTTTCAACGCCCTGAACAAAACAGGCACAGAAGCGCCCTACACTAACGAAGCGCCAATCCGCTTGCTGCAAGAATACCGTCAGAAGCGCGTAGAAATTCTGAACCGCGGCAGACCGCAGAACGAACAATATAAAGATTACACAGACTACGCCCTGTCCAAAACAATGGCAGGCAGTCTCGCCGCTGTAGAAGCGCTATTCGATGAAATCGAAGCACCGCTACTAAAACGATTTGAAGAAGAAATCCAGACACTGACAGAGTTCGCCGCCGAAAACGGACAGAATGACCCGCTGGAGCCATGGGATGTACCGTTCTGGACAGAGCGCTATAAAAAAGAAACATGGGGCTACGATTCAAAAGAGTTGTCCGAATATCTGGAAGTTGGGAATGTTATCGAAGGCTTCATTGATCACGCCTCCGAACTCTTCAACATCCGTTTTGAAGAAAACAAAAACTACTCCACGATCAGCGATGATGTGCACGCTTTCGACATCTATGATGACAAAGGCGGCTATATCGGCATTCTGCACATGGATCTATTCGCACGCACAGGCAAACGCGGCGGCGCATGGGCGACGACATACCAGAGCGCTACAGACGGCAAACCCGTCATATCCGCCATGAACTGTAACCTGCCCAAACCTGCTGCTGGTAAACCCGCACTGGTTGACCCTGTGCAGGTAACAACATTCTTCCACGAAGCAGGCCACTCCCTTAATATGCTGCTCGGCACGCGCTCACGTTATCCTATGCTACACGGGACAAGCGCCCACGCCTCCGATTTCACAGAACAGCAAGCCATGGTGCAGGAACGTTGGGCCTTTGAGCGCGAAGTCTTGAAAAGATACGCAAAGCATTACAAAACAGGCGCAGCTGTGCCTGACGCGCTGATTGAAGCAAAACTAGAATCAGAAAGTTTTATGGCAGACCGTCAGCCCCTGCTGATCATCCAGAACGCACGCCGTGACTTCCTGTTCCACAGCACAAACCCGTCACGTTACCGCAACACTGCGGATATTCACGAAAAAGCCAAGCTGGACAGCCCCGTGGCAGATATGATCCGCCCCTATCCGCTGACCCGCTTTGATCACCTGTTTTCATCACCGCAAAGCTC
>Ga0208570_1000632_pt1 | contig 11969 bp, 9 predicted proteins | sample DeeseametaMP1202_FD_184192 | JGI IMG/M metagenome (GOLD analysis project Ga0208570, IMG submission 184192) | Marine microbial communities from the Deep Indian Ocean - MP1202 (SPAdes) | ecosystem: Environmental > Aquatic > Marine > Oceanic | place: South Indian Ocean | collected 2011-03-08
CAAGATTTAATCTATAAAAATTTAATTTAGTATTAAAATTCTGAATTGAAAGAAGACTTTCGTTATAAGCTTCAATCGCAGCTTCTTCAAACTTGTTTTCTGCCCCGTCCAATGGAACTGGTTCTGGTTTTTTATCAATGCCAAATCCCTGAAATAATTTCTATCCGGATGCAATAAACATCGTCCTATTATGGAAGACTGTTACGGTTGCCGCTTAAGACATTAAAAGAAAGGCAACGGTTTTCCGACAATAGCTGAAAGTAAAGTAAGCACCTCCACCAGTGCCGTTAGTAAACCACATATTCTGCTTATTTTCAAAAGAATGGTGGTTCACTTCTATATTTTACCCAGAGAGACAACTGAGCTGGGTCCAATTTGATGCGCTGTCGGAAAAATGACCATACATTTAGAAGCTTATAAAAATCTCTTGCTGAAGCCATAGATCATCTGATATAAAGTTGTTGATTTGTACTTCTAGTGCTACTTTTAACTATCTCAATACAACTGTCACGTCCATTGAATCATTAAAATAATTGAATCATAATATAAAAAAAGAAAATACATTTGAGTGGTCTGCTTCCAGCAAGTTTTTGATGCTGAGTGCCTGCATGCTATTGCTGCTGTCCTTTGGCTTTCGTTCCGGATTTGGTTTATTTGTGAAACCAGTCACAGAAGCAAATGACTGGGGACGTGAGGTCATATCTTTTGCCCTGGCCATTCAGAATTTAAGCTGGGGAGTTTTTGCTGCAGTTTCTGGCGGTCTTGCAGACCGTTTTGGTAATGTAAAGGTTGTGATTGGAGGCACGATTTTTTATGCAGCAGGAATATGGCTGATGGCAGGTGTAGATAGTGTCTGGTTACTGAATACGTCTGTCGGGCTTTTCGTTGGTGCAGGAGTTGCGGGAACATCTTTTGGAATAATATTGCCTGCAATGGTAAGGGCTGTACCCGAGAATCAGAGACAATGGGCTCTAGGGGTTGGTACTGCAGCAGGTTCTATGGGACAATTTGCAGTTGTTCCAATCGTACAACAGTTGATGGATACTTATGGCTGGATTTCTGCTTTGAATATTTTGGCGGTTTCCGCCCTTGGTATGGCTTTACTGGCCATTCCACTTGCTCCTTACTCAGGCAAAGCAGCCAATGAAGAAAATCATTTTGAGCAAAATATGTTAGCTGCTCTTAAGGAAGCAATGAAACATCGTTCATACTTGCTGTTGGTGAGTGGTTTTTTTGTGTGTGGATTTCATGTGGCTTTTATAACTGCGCACATGCCCGCTTTTCTTTCAGACGTCGGATTTGATCCTCAAGTTGGAGCATGGAGTGTTTCAATTATAGGTTTATGTAATATTTTTGGAGCCTATATTTCCGGATCTATTTCAAACAGGCTGTCCAAAAGGTATTTGTTATGTTTTATCTATTTGGGACGTTCTGTCGCGATCAGTTTGTTTATGCTTATTCCCTTTTCCTTGACTACTGTAGTTATTTTCAGTGGAGTTATGGGATTCTTATGGTTGGCTACAATTCCTCCCACTTCCGGCCTGGTTGCAATTATGTTTGGTACAAGGTATATGGCCTTACTGTATGGAATTGTTTTCCTGGGACACCAGTTAGGAAGTTTCAGCGGGGTATGGCTGGGTGGGTGGCTTTATGACCACAGAGGTAGCTATGATATGGTCTGGTGGTTGGGAGTCGCTTTGGGAATATTTGCAGCACTTGTACACTGGCCTATTAAGGAGCAGCCTGTAGCACGTCTTGCGGATTCTTTGAATAAGGCTTAGGAGTAACAGTGCATGCTGTTCACACCTTCCTGAGGGCTGGTTTCTCTTATGATATAATTGATTTAAATATAAAAATGATGTATGTGGTTAGAAGGATGGTCGTCTCAAAATTAAAATCTCTGGAATATTCAACTCGTGACCGACCCACAAATGGCCTCTGAAGTCCTTAAATTTATTCTTGACCGTTTTTGATGTTCCTATTATTTTAAATCATACGAAGCACAATAGTTCGGTTTAGACACTAGAAAAGCGAGGTTAAAGATTCGTTAAGGCACTGACAGATAGGTGCTGATCCCTACCATATATCTTTTTAATCCCGATTCCAGTTTGATTGAGTCACTAAGGTAGATCGAAGTTCCCTTAAGTATGCCTTGTGATCAATGATTGTTTCATCCAACACTGATTCAAAAATAATGCAAAGGACTTAGCGATGGATTTGCGTTCCATAATGATGGGAGTTAGTTTCTCTATAATTTGGTCGAGTGCATTCACTTCTGCCAGGATCCTTGTGACTGCAGCCTCACCGCTAATGGTGCTTTCACTGCGTTTTTTGATTTCCGGACTACTGGGAATCGCCCTGGCCTATATGCTGGGGCAGAAAATTCAGTTGAACAGGGGAGAGTGGACAGTGGTGGTGATAATCGGTATCTGCCAGAATGCCCTCTACCTCGCCTTTAATTTCATTGCGATGCAGTGGATTGAAGCCGGTTTAGCAGCCATCATTGCCAGTCTGCTTCCCTTAATAGTTGCTGTCGTCTGCTGGTTATTTCTTGGAGAAAAAACCGGGTTCACTGGAATACTGGGACTAGTCGCCGGTTTTGGTGGTGTGCTGGTCATCATGCTGGACAAGTTGAGCGGTAGCAGCGCTTCCTTGGGTATGGCACTTTGCCTGATAGGTCTTGCCGGACTGGCTGCAGCTACTTTGTATGTCGGCCGGATGATGAGTCGCAATAAAAATGTGCTCATGATTGTCGGGCTTCAGATGATTGTTGGCTGTATCATACTGTTTCCTTTCTCACTGATTTTTGAGAATTGGAACATTGAATGGAGTACAAGTTTTATACTTGCTTTTTTATATACAACTCTTGTCCCAGGACTGCTGGGAACACTTATCTGGTTTTATCTGGTGAGAAGAGTAGGACCCGTTAGAGCTGCAACCTTCCATTTCCTAAATCCATTTTTTGGGGTACTGGTTGCCGCACTTATTCTATCGGAACCGTTGTCCGTAAGGGACGGCATTGGTGTAACCATCATCATGGCAGGGATCCTGTTGGTGCAAATGAGTCGAAGGCAGATAGCAAATTCGGATTAACTGTGCAATGGTGTTGATGCGACAATGTTCCGACAATATGTGTGTGTGAGAATCTTCTGGTATTATCGGCTTGGCTGTTGGCAGTGACTTTCTAGAATATTTGTAAAGTAGATTATGACTGACTTTGACCTGGTGGGGGAATTGGAATGCATCTGGGAAGTACAAGCGATTTGCGGGGAAGGTCCGTTGTGGATCAAAGCCGATCAGTCTCTTTACTTCGTGGATATTGATGGCCAGAAACTTCACTGTTACGAGGAAACATCAAACGCTCGGCGCAGTTTGGAACTTGAGGAAAAAACTGGTTGGGTATTACCTCGGTGCAACCATAAAGATTTTGTTGCCGGTTGTGAGTCCGGGGTTTATTTCATGGATAAGAGTTCCGGAAAGATGACATTTGTGATGAATCCTGAACCAGATCAAGTAGAAAATCGTTTCAACGACGGTAAATGCGACCGGGAGGGCAGGATTTGGGCGGGTCGTTCACATGACCCTGAAACAAGTGCGACGGGCTACCTTTATCGGATTGATCCTGACCTCAGCCACTCCAGGTGGGACGGACCATATATTTGCCCCAATGGTCCTGCAATCAGTCCGGATGACAGCACCCTTTACCATGTTGACACTTTCGGAGGAACAGTTTGGGCTTTTGACAAGCATCCGGACGGTACAATATCCAACCGCAGGGAATTTACAAGACTGGATTCAAAAAAAGAAGGATTTCCGGATGGCCTAACAGTTGACAATGAAAACCGGGTCTGGCTTGCACACTGGGGAGGCTCGCGTATCACCTGTTTCAGTCCACAAGGAGAGCGTCTTGGTTTCGTTGAACTTCCCGTTCCGCAAGTTACCAGCTGTACTTTTGGAGGTCCGGATTTAAGCGTCCTCTATATTACAACTGCAGCCCGAAACCTGGACCTTGTTAAGTATCCGCTGGCCGGTGCCCTTTTCCGGGTACCTACGAAAACTACGGGGAGTTCCTCACCTGCCTTTGCCGGATAGTCGAAGATAGACACGCTTCGCATTTTTGTGGAAGCTAGTTTTGAATACGACTTCAGTGGGAGTGACGAGGTATGGTGTTCCTGATTTTTCTGTACTTGGCTGCCAGTTCTATGATCCCGCCGCTGGAAAGCTGTCCAACAGTGTTACGGTATATTTCCTGCCAGGGAGTCTGGTTTTCAATCTCCTCGGTTTTCAGTTCATCGTGACGTTTCTGGAGCTCAGATTTGTCAAGCATAACATCTAATGAACCTTGATTCAGGTCAATCCGCAGCATGTCACCGGTTTTCAGAAGGGCCAACCCGCCACCGACTGCTGATTCCGGAGAAATATTAAGTATTGAAGGGCTGCCTGAGGTACCGCTCTGACGGCCGTCACCGAGAGTCGGCAGTTCAAGAATTCCTTCACGGATCAGTTTGTCCGGCGGTTGCATGTTTACCACCTCTGCCGATCCTGGATAGCCTACAGGACCGCACCCGCGGATCACAAGAATACAGTCTACGTTAATGTTTAGCTGAGGATCGTTTATCCGCTTGCGATAGTCTTCCGGACCCTCAAAAACGATGGCCCGGACCTCAAAGACGTTTTTGCTGCCTGGTTTGTCAAGGTACTGAGAACGAAAACTGTCGCTGATTACAGATGTTTTCATCACCGCAGAATCGAAAATATTTCCTTTGAGGACAATGAAACCTGCATTTTCAAGCATCGGGTTTTGGAAAGTCCGGATCACATCTGTATCCTGAGTGGTTGTTTCGGCATAATTCTCAGCCACAGTTTTTCCATTGACTGTGATGGCACAATCGTGGAGTTTGCCTGCCTTAAGCAGGGCATTCATTACTGCCGGAACTCCGCCGGCACGGTGGAAATCCTCACCAAGGTACTTGCCTCCGGGCTGCATATTGACCAGCATCGGTATTTCAAGCCCAACCTTCTCCCAGTCCTCTATCTCCAGTTCTACACCGACGTGCCGGGCAATGGCATTGATATGGATTGGAGCGTTGGTGGAACCGCCGATAGCTGAATTCAGAACAATTGAATTTTCAAAAGCCTTTCTTGTCAGTATTTTAGACGGTGTCAGGTCTTTTTTTACCATCTCTACAATGCGGAGACCAGTCCTGTAGGACATTTCAATACGTTCGCTGAGCGGAGCTGGAATGGCAGCGCATCCCGGTAATGACATACCCAGCCCTTCGGCCAGTGAATTCATAGTGGTCGCAGTACCCATTGTGTTGCAGAACCCCGGAGAGGTAGTGGCGTCTACGACAATCTTAATGAATTCTTCTTCGTCAATCTCACCGGTTGCCAGTAATTTTCTGGCTTTCCAGACTATTGTACCGGATCCGGCTCTTTCACCCTTCCAGTATCCGTTCATCATCGGACCTGATGAAAGGCAGATTGAGGGGATATCAACCGTCGATGCTGCCATTAGCAATGCTGGTGTTGTTTTGTCACAGCCGATAGTAAGCACCACACCGTCGATAGGATAGCCGAAGAGTACCTCAACCAGGCCAAGGTATTGAAGATTGCGGTCTAAGGCAGCAGTGGGACGTTTACCGGTTTCCTGGATAGGATGAACCGGGAACTCAAGAGCAATACCGCCTGCTTCACGAATGCCTTCACGGACCCTGAGGGCGAGATTAATGTGGATGCGGTTGCAGGGAACCAGGTCGCTCCCGGTCTGCGCGATACCGATGATCGGTTTTCCTGAGCGGAGTTCTTCGGAACTAATTCCGAAATTGGTGTAGCGTTCGATGTGCAGGGCCGTAGTGCTTGGATCACCCGGGATATCGAACCACTCCCTACTTCTCAATCTTGATGTTTTTTTTGCTGCCATTATTCTTTAACTTGTGCAGTTAAGCCTGTCCAGGAATGATCTTAGATCTTTGATTTTATCAGGAAAACAATTTTTTGGCAGTAATTAAGGTATTACCGAAACAGAATAATCTAAACATTCCCTACAATATGTCTAAAAGATTAAGAAAATACTAAGATAATGTCCTGACACTTTATATCCGCCTACATAAGCGGTCAAATCAGTATGTAGAGCGGCCACCACTCAGGTCGAAAACACCTGCTGTTGTAAAAGAATTCTCTTCAGAACAGAGCCAGGCTACCATAGAAGCTGCTTCTTCCACCTTTAAAAAACGGTTGCGGGGTATTTTGCTGAGCATATACTGAATTTGATCAGCACTGATTTGATCAAATATGCGTGTTTTGGCCGCAGCTGGTGTTATGCAGTTGACCGCTATATCATAACCGGCGAGTTCCTTCCCCAGAGATTTGGTCAGTGCGATCACTCCGGCTTTTGCGGCGCTGTAGGGCGCGGCATTCGGATTTCCATCCTTTCCGGCCACAGAAGCCACATTAACTATTCGTCCATAGTTTTGTGCAATCATCATAGGAGAAATGACATGCAGACAGTTGAAAACTCCTGTTAAATCAATGTCAATGACTTGCTGCCATTCCTCAGGAGGATACTCCCATGTTTTTGCTGTAGGTCCGGCAATTCCTGCATTACAGACCAGGATATCTATGCCGCCCAATAATTCTTCAGTTTTTTGAGCGGCATTCCTGACAGAGTTCAAGTCAGTAACATCCATTACCACAGGTTTCACTGTACCCTTTGATGCAAGAGCATCCGCAGTTTTCTTGAGCAGTGATTCGTCGCAGTCCCAAAGACAGACTGACGCGCCTGAAGCAAGAAATCGTTCGGCAATCGCCAGACCTATTCCCTGGGCTCCTCCTGTTACAACGGCACAGCGCTTGTGCAGATCAATTTGATTCATAGTTACGCTCCTATTCCCGCGTCCATATAATAATTACGTCGGGTACACATTCGGCCCGCATCGGATGCGAGAAACAGGGCCAGTTGGGCGATGTCTTCCGGAAGAATCTTGCCCGGCAGACACTGTTTCTCGTTCATGAATTGCTCGTATTCCGGAGTCAAATAATCCCGGATCTGTCTGGGGGTCCATACCTGTCCGGGAATGATACAGTTCACGCGGATATGTTCCTTCCCATAGGCACGGGCGAGACTTTGTGTAAGGCCTTCGATGGCAGCTTTGGAGGATGTATAAGCCGGCATAAATTCCATCGCCATGTGCCAGCTGATAGAACCCATGTTGATAATAGCCCCTCCTCCGGCCCTGGCCATTGCAGGCTTAACGGCCTGTGCTGTAAAGAAATGGTGATTGAAATTCACGCGCAAACGCTGTTCCCAGTATTCTGGTGTGACATCTTCCGGTTCATGCCGCTCATCGCTGGCTGCGTTGTTGATTAGTACCCGGACTGCTCCCAGTTTATTTTCTACTTCTGCCACTGCTTTTTTCAAGGCATTGATGTCTGTCACGTCACATTTCACAAAAAGCGGCTCTTGATTTACGGTCGCCAGTTTCCGGACAAGTTCTAAAGAGTCTTCTTCCTGAATATCAAAAAAAGCCACTTGACTCTCCTGTCCTACAAAGGCCTCAACGAAAGCTGCACCAATTCCTGATCCTCCTCCAGTGATCAGAACCGTTCGATCTTTCAAATCTGGATAATGTGGATAATTGAATGTACCCATGTATTTTTATTATATTTAATTTTGAGGAAATTCTGAATTACTAAAATGGCGACTTCTGCTGATCTGAAACTTAAGTAGATTCTAAGTTCTATTTTTCTTCAATGCAAGCCCTAACTTGCCTTGTCAAAGCCCATTTGCCGCCTACCTAATTCGGTCAAGTCCTCCAGTGAGGCACGGTTTGTATAGGCAAGCTCATAATCTTCCGGAGCAAAATCAGGAGCGCTTCGTCCTTCCAGAAAAGGTTGTGTCTGGCGTTCCAGGTAACGCACGTTCCTGTCACACCACGGCGCAGAGCCGATGTAGAGTACACTGCTTACATTGGAACCCTGATGTTCGTGTTCCACGGCATGGACCACATCCGGGTGCCACCATACCGTATCGCCCGGATTTACTTTGGGGATCGAAACCAGTCCACGCAGGAGAAGAGAATGCCACTCATCGGTAATGGCTTGCGCACGACCTTCGACTGCTCCACAAAGCATATCTTCCGGTACATCCTCCTGAAACGGGCGCAGCATAACATAGTCAATGCTGAGAGTGGTGGGAATAAGCTGCAGGGTTCCGTCTCCCGGACCCTGTTTAGTGAGTGCAGTCCAGCCCTGCCAGGTCCGAAATGCCCGGCATACTGCAGGAGAGTCAATTCCTTCCACCTCCGGTCGGAACGCTCCATTAAAAGGATTGTAACTCTTCCAATTGCTGCTGAACAATGAGCGGTACGCCTGCTGATAGTTGTCCCCCAGCCAGCGTTCGATGGATCCGCCGTCAATGTGAGGTGAAAGTCCCAGTGATGTATCACCGGGTTGCCTCATTCGTACACGGTCCACATAGGTGCATTCACGATCCGGATCAAAATACTGGGTGCCGTTTTCCTGATAATTCCATAGCCGATTCAGAAAAGACCTTGTTTGAGCCAGATTCGGACTTTGCCTTGCTTCCACCTGAGGTTTTGACCAGTACACTGCACATATTTGAGGCCGGTCTGCCTTCAGATCGCTGAAATAGTGATCCAGTTCTGGGTCATCTTGCTCGAAATACCCATTGGTTTCAAGATATCTTTCAAGTTCTTCATACCACCATGATGCCTTTTTTTTAGTAAAAACACCGCGAACCACCACGGCTCCCCGGCGTTTGACAGCCTTAATCGTAGTATCATCAACTTGGCTTGCGACAATGTCTGAGAAAGCTATTTCAGGAATAACGGATTCACCGCGTTTGCTGGCGGATTCAATGGAATCAATTTCTTCTGCAAGTATGGTCTCTAGCTCCCTGAAGTGTTCCGTTATGTTCGGGCATTGTTCATGAATACGACGTTTCAGTGCGATAATCTGCTCAGGAATGTTAGTTGTGTCGATACTCATGTAAAACCAAGCTTAAAGAATGCGTATTCCGATCTGAGGATCAAAGTATACTGAATGGTAAATGTTGAGGCTCAGCGTAATTTTGCTACAGTTTTCAGTGATGTCAAATGCGCATGGTGCTTGCGCTGTCAAAGATCGAGATTTCAGACAGGTCAAGGCTCAGTGAGATGGACTTGCCAAGTTCGGTATTTACATGGCGGGGGAGGCGTCCGGTGATTTCGTTTCCATAAAATTCAAAGCTAACTTCTTTTTCATATCCCGTAAGTTCTATCAGTGAAGGCTTGAGTTCAACCGGCAATTGAGACTTTAGAGAAGCATCCGGAAGATTGATATGTTCCGGCCGAAAACCAAAAATGATTTCCTGTCCATCTTTTGGTTCTGAATCAAAAGAATAACCGCTGAGAGAAATTTTAAAATTGTCCTTTTGCTGTTCGGGAATGAAACTGGGTGCAGTTCCATCTTTGTAAAATGTACCCTGAATCAGGTTTATCGCAGGAGAACCAATAAAGTCCGCAACAAAAACACTGTTAGGTTTCTCATAAATTTCCTGAGGAGTTCCAATCTGCTGGATGATACCTTCGTTCATCACTGCTATTCGAGTAGCCAGGCTCATGGCTTCGACTTGATCGTGAGTCACATAAATCATTGTCGTTCCCAACTGTTCGTGCAGTTTGTTGATTTCGTGACGCATTTCTACGCGAAGTTTTGCATCAAGATTTGACAGTGGTTCATCGAAGAGAAAAATATGAGGTTCACGCACCAGTGCCCGTCCCATTGCGACACGCTGTCGCTGCCCTCCGGAAAGTTGTGCCGGTTTGCGGTCTAAGAGTTGGTCTATCTGCAGCATTTGTGAAAAATGCTTGAGCGATTTTTCTATATGCTCTTTAGACACTTTACGCTGTTTCAGTCCGAAAATGACATTGTCTCGGACTGTCATGGCTGGATAAAGAGCATAAGACTGGAAGACCATGGCAATGTTACGATCTTTCGGTTCAACACGGTTAACCACATATTCATCAATCAGAATCTCTCCATCGTCTACAGTTTCGAGTCCTGCTATGATATTGAGCAGCGTTGATTTTCCACAGCCTGAAGGTCCGAGCAGGACGATAAATTCACCATCAATTACCTCTAGATTTATTTGCTTGAGTACCTGTGTGTTACCGAAATTCTTGGTCAGATTACTGACTTTCAAAGTTGCCATTTTTTCCTTAAATATTGATAAGCTTGCTGACTTTAAATATTGTCATTCTTAGCCTTTTACTGAACCTGCAGTGAGTCCACGGATGAAGTATTTTCCAGCCAGAACATAAACGAGCAGGGTTGGGATTCCCGCGATGAATGCTGCAGCCATGTCCACGTTGTATTCTTTGACGCTGGTACTGGTGAGAACCATATTGTTGAGTGCTACCTGTATCGGGGCTGCTTCACCAAAGGAGAAAGTAGAACCAAAGAGAAAATCGTTCCAAATATTTGTAAATTGCCATATCACTGTAACGACTATGATTGGCGCAGAAATTGGTAGCAGAACCTTGAAGAAAATTTTGAAAAAACCTGCACCATCAATCCTGGCAGCCTTTATCATTTCGTCGGGAATCGAAACGTAGTAATTACGGAAGAATAGGGTAGTGAAACTCAAACCGTAAATCGAATGTACGACTACAAGTCCGGTGATAGAATTTGAGATCCCTAAAACACCTAGGGTTCTGGCCATTGGCAGCAGGATTGCCTGGTAGGGAATAAAACAACCGAAGAGGAACAATAGGAACACGAGGTTGTCGCCTCTAAAACGCCACTTGGTAAGAGCATAACCATTCAATGCACCAAAGAAAGCTGAAATCGCGACTGCAGGTACTACCATTTTTATTGAGTTCCAGAAGAAGGGGCGAAGAAAGACGTTGCCGGCATCATAGTCGCGACCACTCCATGCGGTCTTCCATGAATCGAATATTATCTCTCCGGGTAAAGTCATGAGGTTACCTTGCCTTATTTCTTCCATGCTCTTTAGCGAAGTGATAATCATCACATAAAGTGGTGCAAGATAGTATAAGGCGAAGATTCCGAGCGTTATAAAAAGGAGCCAGCGATAAAAGGTCCGTTTACGGGAAGCGGAACGTTCAATGTTTGCCATCTTTTGAAAATCAAGCGTTTGCATCCTGCCTCCTCAGTTCTGAATACAGGTAAGGTACAACAACGGCCAGCACTGTTAGGAACATCATTACCGCACTTGCTGAAGCCAGACCGATTTCACTGCGGTGGAAAGCCATTTGGGTCATGAAGACCGCGGGCATGTCAGAAGATATACCGGGACCTCCCGCAGTCAATGCGATCACCAGGTCATAACTCTTTATCGAGATATGAAGCAGAATTACAATGGAACTCATGAAAACGGGGCGCATCATTGGAAGTATGATGGTGATGTAAATACTGTAGAGACTGGCTCCATCGATTTTAGCCGCCTTGACTATTTCATCGTCAATTGAACGAAGTCCGGCCAGAAAGAGGGCCATTACGAACCCTGAGGACTGCCAGACAGCTGCAATCACGATAGTGTAAATCGACATGTCACGGTTTACAAGCCAGTCAAAAGTAAAGTCTGTGAATCCCCAGTCCGTGACAAGCTTTTCAATGCCCATAGTTGGGTTAAGCATCCACTTCCATGCAGTTCCTGTTACTATAAAGGAGAGTGCCATTGGGTAGAGGTAGATTGTCCTTAAAAAACCTTCTGCCCGGATCTTCTGATCCAATAATATTGAAAGTAGAATGCCTATCAGTATACAAATGACAACGAAGAGGACGGTAAAAATTAGTAGGTTCTCAACTGCATTGAACCAACGCGGATTAGACCAGAGACGGAAGTACTGGTCTATCCCCCAGAATTCGTAGCGAGGTAACATCTTTGACTTTGTAAGCGAAATATAAAAAGTCCAGAGGACGAAACCATAGACAAACCACAGAAT
>Ga0208570_1000636_pt1 | contig 11918 bp, 13 predicted proteins | sample DeeseametaMP1202_FD_184192 | JGI IMG/M metagenome (GOLD analysis project Ga0208570, IMG submission 184192) | Marine microbial communities from the Deep Indian Ocean - MP1202 (SPAdes) | ecosystem: Environmental > Aquatic > Marine > Oceanic | place: South Indian Ocean | collected 2011-03-08
CCTGTTTATGCCAAGCTGCCCAAGGCGCTTATGGGGTTTGGCGTATTCTTTGCCGATAAGGTGTTTAATACGACGCTGGATATTACGAACAAGATCATTAATCGGCCCGAGAAAACGCCGGAGCAATTGGCGGAGCAGCTGCCGATCAGGACGCGGTTTAAAAACGGTATCAAGGGGTTCTTTAATAGTAATCAGGATACGCTCACCTCTCTAACGGCCAAGGCGCTGAAGATCGAGGTGCCTCACAAATTGACCAAATCCTTTGAGGCCGTATCAAAGCGTGTGAAGCTGTCCACCGTGCGCGGGGTGAGTAAGGATATATACAGTATGAGCCGTATTGTATTGGCGCGCAGCTTTAATCGTCTTGCCAATGTTTGTCCTGCCGATCAGGTAGAGCAAATTGACAAGAATGACGCAGCTGCGGAAGACCCCGCCGTGAATGAACCGCAAGATGCGGCAATGGATATTCAAGAGGCGCTGGTTGCTTCCGCACCCGATGATGCACCGCCTGCACCGCGGCTTTAATTTATTGCAAAATCACGCCGCTTTTGGTATATGTAAAGTCGATGTTTTGAGACGAGGTGTGTAATGACTGACAAAAAAGATATTTTCCGTGATACGAATGTGCTGACTGGTCGCCTGTTTATGGAGGCTGAAGTGCGTATCGTTGAGGCGCGTATCGCGCAGGAAGATCGTGAGCGCAATCTAACGCAAAAGCAGATTGATGCGGCGCTGCGTGCCGCGCGTCCTTTTATGAAATAAAGTAAGTGTTTAGCGGTCTCGGCCGAGATTAACGACTTCTTCCTGAAGTTCGGATGCGATTTCTATGACTTTCAGATTGGCTTTGAACGTTGTTTCCGCAAGGGAAATGTTCACGGCTTCTTCTGCCAGATTTGTGTTGGGAACGCCTATAACACCTTCTGCGTTGGCAAAGGGTGAGTCAGGATCAAATGACGGCACAAATGGTGTGTTTTTGGGAATGGTATCGGCTTTTACGCCTGCCCCTTCGCCATTAATATTGATGCTTTCCTGTGTCGTGGTCAGTGTGCTGTAAGGCGCTTGTCCGCCGTCTTCGATAGAGCCTGATGTTGTCAGGTTGGCAATATTGGACGCACTGGTCGCCACACGTTTTGTGCTGGCAGCCAGACCGGATAAAGCAATGTGTATAGCGTTTATCATTTGTTTACTGTATCATGGTTTAGTTAATATTGGGTCAAAAACACCTACATTCTTTTGGTTCTCAAACAATAGGGTTCATTAATGTCTTTGTTACGTAATTTCGGGTTTCTAGCCACATTTCTGATGGTTTCTTCAATGGCTGCAAATGCTTATGCAGAGCCAAAACCTTGGATCTGGAGCTGGTATCCATCGCACTGGGAAAATCTTGATTTCGAGCCTTATCTTGAAAATGGTAAGCATCCTCATAACAGCCAGTGGGATAGTGTGAAGTGGGAGCCAGCTGATTGGGCGCAGCAGCGCGAGAGCGGCAAGCACGTGATTGAAGGTTTTTATCGCGCGGACATTATCCGCGAGCAATATGTCGATGACGAAATTCCAGTACTTGTAGTCGGTCCGTCATTCTATTTGCTGGGCGGTCATGATAAGCGCCGTGTAGCCGAAATGGTGGACAGCGTTTACCACATTACGGACACGCGCAAAAACGGCATGTTTATGTTGTATGACTGGGAAACTGAGAAGGCCATTGGCTCATACACAAAATATGGCCTGCAAATCCAGTAGGTCAGAGTTTGAATTTACGCTCTTTGCTTCTGAGCATTTCTAAATATTGTGCCTGATAGCGGTCATCGCTTTCAGGCACTTTTATATCTGTGCGGCCGATATGCTCTTTATCACCGAACGCATCGCACACCAGGTCAAATAACGGGGTCTTTTCTTCTGCCCAGTCATTGGCGACTTTCAGTACGAAATCATATGCGTCCCTCGGCCAGCCTGCGGCCTTCAAAATATCCTTGCGCGCTTCGAGCAAGGCGGTGAGCGCGTCTTCGTCATATACAAAGAAAGCGCCTGAATAGTAATGTGTTTCACTATCACGCAGGATTACGGTTTGCAGGCCTTTGCCTGTATATTCAAAATTCAAATTGATGATGCTGTGGCCTTCGGCATCGCGGAGTTGTGCTAGCGTCTCATAGGCCATCGGCTTATCTTGGCCGACCTTATCTAAATCTTTTTTTATAGCGGCTCTCCCTTTTTTACCTGCATAGCTTTTTTGCGCTGTTCACGCCACAAGATAAATAGGTTTGCGCCAATCACAATTGTAGCCCCAATCCAGATATTGGCTTCGGGCCAATCGTCATAGATTACAACACCAAAGAATGCGGCCCAGATCAGACCCGTAAATTGTATCGGTGTTAAGATGGCAGCCTGTGCCATAGCAAGGCCATGTGTTTTCAGGAATTGCTGAGCTAGGCCTGCTGTGCCGACTATGAAGATAATGCCACAAGCTGTTAGGCTTGGCAGGTGTCCGCCGAAGGGCATATATAATCCAGTCAGGATGGTGCCGATGACCATGAACCAGAAGACGGTTGTCATTGAATCTTCTGTTTTGCCAAGTTCGCGCAGATAGACCGATACCAGTGCGATGGTGGTGGCAGCGCCGATACCGAAGAAATAGCCTGTGAGTGTTTCACTGCCTTCGGGCGATGATATCACCATTACCCCAATAAAGCCGACCAGTACGGCGCACCAACGCGGCAGGCCGACACGTTCGCCGAGCATTGGTACGGAGAGTGCTGTTACAATCAGAGGGGCTGCATATAGAATGGTGGTGGCGTCAGCGATGGGCAGATATTTATAGGTATGGAAGACTAGCACGACGCTGAGCGTGCCTAGGACAGATCTGTAAACATGAGATATCGGGCGTTCCGTTTTTACGCGATGCCAGTCACGCTTGATTGTTAGAAAAGCGCAGATGAACACGAGTGCCACTATGTTTCGGTAGAAGACGATTTCGATCGGGTCATGTACTTCGCTTAGCAGCTTGGCAAAGCTGTTCATGACGATGACCATAAATGTGGCGCCAGCGTAGAATGCTGCGCCTTTCATTGTATTTTGAGAATAACGCATGGCGGCATTAAACACATTTGCCCACGGAAGGGGAAGGAAAAAGGCTGCAATTTGACTTTTCTGATCGCACTCTATTTAAATGCTGGCGTGTAAAAACTTTAAACTAGGAAAAACTATGAAACAGATTTCACGATATTTCTTGATGGCGACATTGGCGTTTACGATGAGTGCTTGCGCGGCTACACCGCAGGAACCGACTTTTGGCGAGAAGCTGCAAGGTCAGGGTACTGAAGTCGAAAAGATCGGCAAGGACTGGTCGAAGGGCGAAGATATGGTTCTGGAAGGGCAAAATCTTGTAAAGGACGGTAAGGAAGAGATTAAACGCGGCGAGAAAATCATCAGTAAAGGTGAAAAGAAAGTCAGTAAGGGCGAGAGCCTGATTAAAGACGGTAAGCGTTTGATGTCCCGTGCTGAAGAAGCCTATGACAGCCACAATGCAGTGACTACACAATAAATAAAAAAGGGCGCTGGTTTTAAGCGCCCTTTTTCAAATCTGTTTTTCAAACTAGTTCTTTGTCTTATCAACCAGTCTGTTTTTGGCAATCCATGGCATCATGGCGCGCAGGCGTTCGCCGACTTTTTCGATCGGGTGTTCTGCGTGACGGCGACGGATTGTTTTAAAGCTTGGCTGACCGATCTGGTTTTCCATCATGAAGTCGCGGGCAAATTTTCCTGACTGTATGTCTTCCAGAACGCGTTTCATTTCGGCTTTGGTTTCTTCTGTTACGATACGCGGGCCTGTAACATAGTCGCCGTATTCGGCTGTGTTGGATACAGAGTAACGCATATTGGCAAGGCCACCTTCATACAGCAAATCTACGATCAGTTTTGTTTCGTGCAAACATTCGAAGTAAGCCATTTCAGGGGAGTAGCCTGCCTCAACCAGCGTTTCAAAGCCTGCTTGAATCAAGTGCGACAGACCGCCACATAGAACAACCTGTTCACCGAACAAATCTGTTTCACATTCTTCGCGGAATGATGTTTCGATTACACCGGAACGGCCTCCGCCGATGGCGCTGGCGTATGATAGGGCAATATCAAATGCTTTGCCGGAGCTGTCTTGGTGAATAGCAATTAGGCATGGTACGCCGCCGCCTTTTGAATATTCGGCACGCACTGTGTGGCCAGGGCCTTTAGGCGCGATCATGAAGACATCGAGATCTTCGCGAGGTTCGATCAGGCTGAAATGGATGTTAAAGCCGTGCGCAAAACATAGGGCTGCGCCTTTTTTCATGTTGTCGTGCAGGTGATCTTTGTAAATCTGTGCCTGCAATTCGTCAGGGGTCAGCATCATCATGACGTCTGCCCATTTAGCCGCTTCGGCAACATCCATGACTTTTAGGCCTGCGTCTTTGGCTTTCTGAGCTGATGCCGAACCGTCACGCAGCGCGACCACGAGTTCTTTGGCGTCGCTGTCTTTGAGGTTCAGGGCGTGGGCGTGGCCTTGTGAGCCGTAACCGATGATCGCCACTTTTTTGTTAAGGATCAGATCCGCTTGCGCGTCCTTATCGTAGTATACTTTCATAGTAGAATTCTGATTTGGCATGGCGTGTATTTCCGCTGTTTTTGTTTTGCTCATAATAACACCTTCTATTTTCTTTTAAGCGTTGGATTTCCTAGCCTATCTAGTAAAACAGGTTTACCACATAATGGTAAACCTGCCCAAGAATTATAGGATAAAAGCAAGATTATTACTTACTCATAGAGCGCTTCACGCACTGCGTCTGTGATCTTCATGAAGTCTTGCGCGCTACCAACAATGTCATTCCCTGACTTGCCGATCATTTGCTCACCAATACGCAGTTGGTAGAAGGATGCCGTGTAGCCCATTTTCATGAATCCAAAGCTCTCTTCGAATGTACATTCATATTGGTTTTTCTCTTCCAGCCAGCCATCAACTGTAATGGTGTGCAGTGTTACGTGGCGGTAGCCGTTGCCGACAGGTGATGGAGAGGAGTCGATGCTTTCGATGCGGTCGATCTGCATACCGTCGCCTAAGAACTCATTTACAGCTGCTTTACAAGCATTGCCGAGCTTAACGTCGGCTTGTTCTCTGTTGACACATCCTGTTAAGGCCAATGAAAGCATGGCGACTAGGACTAGGTTCTTTTTCATGGCAGCGGGACTCCTGATAATATTTTGGCCATTTTGAAATCTGATGTTTTATTCGGTCACTGTGGTTTCGCCGCGAGAAATTGCTGCGACTCCTGTACGACTGATATCTATCAATCCTAGCGGCATCATCAAATCAACGAAAGCATTAATTTTCTCTGACGTACCAGTTACTTCGAATACAAAGGACTCAAGGGTGCTGTCAACGACGCGGGCACGGAAGATGTCCGCGATACGCAGCGCTTCGATACGTTTGTCACCTTTGCCGCTAACCTTGATGAGCGCTAATTCACGCTCTACATGAGGGCCTTCAAGGGTGAGGTCGGCGACTTTGCGCACGGGCACAAGTCGTCCAAGGTGATTTTTGATCTGTTCGATCACCATCGGCGTGCCTGAACAAACGATCGTAATGCGTGACAGGTGCTTTTTGTGATTTACTTCGGCCACGGTTAGGCTGTCGATGTTATAGCCGCGGCCTGAGAACAGGCCGATAACGCGAGCCAATACGCCCGGTTCGTTATCAACGACGACAGATAAAGTGTGGCAGGATGCGCTTTGTTCTACCGGGCCGATGCCGTATACGCTCTGATTGCTCATGGTGTGCTGTACCGTGGTTTAAATAATTATTTCATAGTTTTAGCGTGAAGACGACGTAGTGTCTATATGCTATTACCGACCTAAACGAGACCCTGCGCGAATTTCTCTGCGTCCGCTGCCAAGATCATTTCGTTATGGGCAGCACCTGACGGGATCATCGGGAAACAGTTTTCCTTCGGATCAACATTGACGTCGACCACAGTGACGCGGTCAGTGCTGAGCATTTCCTTGATCACGTCATCCAGCTCGCTTGCTTTTGTCGCGCGCAGGCCGATGCCGCCGAAGGCTTCGGCCAGTTTGACAAAGTCAGGCAGAGCTTCGGAGTAGGAGTGCGAGTAACGCTCGCCATGCAGCAGCTCTTGCCATTGACGCACCATGCCCATCCACTGGTTGTTCAGGATAAAGATTTTCACGGGCAGCTTATGTTGCACGGCTGTCGAGAGTTCCTGAATATTCATCTGGATACTGGCTTCGCCTGCCACGTCAATCACCAGCGCATCAGGATGCGCGACTTGCGTGCCGATGGCCGCAGGCAGGCCGTAGCCCATTGTGCCAAGGCCGCCACTGGTCATCCAGCGATTGGGTTTGTTGAAGTGCAGATATTGTGCCGCCCACATCTGGTGCTGGCCAACCTCTGTGCTGATGAAAACATCTTCGCGGCCATGCAGATGGGCTTGCAGGCGTTGCAGGGCGTATTGCGGCTTGATGATATCGCCTGTTTGCTTGTAAGCCAGACAGTCTTCGGCGCGCCATTTATCGATGCGTTCCCACCAGCGTTTCAGATCAGCGCCTTTGGATTTATACTCTTTGGCTTTCCATTCCTTCATCATGGCTTCGAGCGCGATGCCCGCATCTGCCGTGATCGCCAGATCAACCGCGATGTTTTTGTTGATCGAGCTAGGGTCGATATCAACGTGGATTTTCTTGGCGTTCGGGCAGAACGCATCGGTGCGCCCTGTTACGCGGTCATCAAAACGCGCGCCGATATTAATCACCAGATCGGATTGGTGCATGGCGTGGTTGGCTTCGAATGTGCCGTGCATGCCCAGCATACCCAGCCACTGCTTTTCCTTGGCAGGGAATGCGCCCAGACCCATCAGGGTGCTGGTGATCGGGAAGCCTGTTGTCTTGACGAATTTGGTCAGTGCCTTACACGCATCCTCGCCCGCATTGATCACGCCGCCGCCTGTATAGAAGACTGGCTTTTTGGCCTTGGCCATCATCGCTACGGCACGTTCGATATTCTTTTGCTGCGGGTTAATCTTTGGCTGATAGACGCGGTATTTTTTGGTCTCCGGTTTCTTGTATGTACCTTGCGCGAATTGTACGTCCTTCGGGATATCAACCAGCACAGGGCCGGGTCTGCCTGTACGCGCGACGTGGAAAGACTCATGCATGATGTCGGCGAGCTTATTAACATCGCTGACCAGATAATTGTGTTTTGTACAGGGGCGCGTAATGCCTGTCGTGTCGGCCTCTTGGAAGGCATCGTTACCTATCAGGAATGTCGGTACTTGCCCTGAAATACACACCACAGGAATGGAGTCGAGCAGGGCATCGGTTAACCCTGTGACAGCGTTCGTTGCGCCAGGACCTGATGTCACCAGAAACGCGCCGACCTTGCCTGTGGAGCGGGCGTAACCCTCGGCTGCGTGCGCAGCGGCTTGTTCGTGACGCACCAGAATGTGGCGGATTTTCTTTTGTTTGAATAGCTCGTCATAGATCGGCAGCACAGCACCACCCGGATAACCGAAGATCGTATCCACACCCTGATCAATCAGCGCTTGAATTACGATGCCCGCACCTGTCATGGCTTCGGGCGCTTTTTCAGTTTTTGTCTTTGTGTCTTTGGCGTCTTTGCTTTTTGCTTTTGTTTTGGTCTGGGTCATGGTTTCGGGTCTAAACCTGTGTTGTTGATCGGCTGCGCACTTTTCAAAAAATAAGCCCGCTTAAATGTTCTAAGCGGCGCTTATTAAAATACCCTAAAGGCGAAAGCTTTAACACACTCTCTTTTCGCCGTTCACCCGGCTTGGGGCTTCCGTCTTTGTGATATGGCTTCATTAAGCCAAAAATTGCGGCGCTGCGTCAAGAGAAAAGCAATTAAATTACAAAAATTGAAATATTATTATAATTAATGATAATTTTGTATGGGTGCCATGCATTTGAGGCATGGCTATGCTTGGTTCTTGGCTCTAATCTGATTGCGCAGCCAAGTCAGCTGGCGTTTGGCGTAGTTGCGGGTTTCTTGTTTGGATTTGTCGACGGCGTCTTCCCATGACATTTCATCGCGTAGATAGGCGCGCAGTGGGTGGAAGCCCAAGGCGTGGGTGACGAGTGCGGTTTCAGGCACGATGCCGTCATCGATCAGCGCGGCCAAGTGGCGCACTTCATCCAGCGCACCGTTTTCGATCATGATGTCAAAGCGCGCTTCGCATCTGGCGTATAGTTCGTCGCGCGGCATGTCGATGAAATGATATTCGAATTCCCAGCTATCATCGGGCGGGCCGCTGGTCGGGAGCTTTTGCCATTCACCGAGGGATTTTCCTGTGGCCTCGAAGACTTCATAAGCGCGGATCAAACGCTGGGTGTCGTTCGGGTGCAGGCGGTCTGTCATCACCTTGTCCTTGGTAGCAAACTCCGCGTGGAAGGCAGGGTTGCCGAGTTCTTTTTGGAGAGCGATGATCTTGGCGCGGATTTCGGGCGGCACGTCAGGGACGGGTGATAAGCCTTCGGTCAGCGCTTTAAGGTAAAACCCCGTGCCGCCAATGACGATGGGCAGTTGCCCGTTTGCGTGTGCCTTGTTGATTTCTTCTGTCGCCATTTCGCGCCACATCTGCGCGGAGCATTCTTCTTGCGGTTTGAGAACACCATAGAGTCTATGCGGCGCTTGTGCCTGCTCTTCTGCCGAAGGGTGCGCGGTTAGCATATGCATGACATCATAAAGCTGCATGGAGTCAGCATTAATAATGACGCCGTTTTTTTCTTTTGCGATTTTCAGGGCGAGGGCGGATTTACCGCTGGCCGTCGGGGCATAAATAATGACGACAGGCTTTTTATCTTGGGCATCTGTCGTCATTACAATTCACTTATATGGCTATCGTATTTGTGATTATTTCAAGCGTAGCGCCACAAAGCGTACGTCATTATCGCGGTTCACCAGCAGTAGCACGGATGAACGGCCACCTTTCTCGGCTTTCTCGATAATGTCTTTGGCTTTGATGGCGTCTTCGACGGTCTTTTGATTGATCTCTACAATCACGTCACCGGCAGACAAGCCTTTTTCAGCGGCTTCTGACATAGGTGTTACGTCGCTGACCAATACGCCGTTTGTTTCGTCATCAATATTATATTGTTCACGATCCATTGGCAGAATATCGCGCATGACAAGGCCTACACTGTCTACTGTAAGGCCATCTGATTTAGGCTCTTCACGTGGCTTTTCTGTAACCAGGCCTTCTTCTTCGGCTTTTTCAAGTTCACCGATTTTGACTTTGGCTTTGTGCTCTTTACCGTCGCGCCAGTATGTTACGCTGGCTTCCTCACCGATTGGTGTCTCTGCAACAACGCGGGGCAGGTCACGCATTTCGTTGATTTTCTTACCATTGAAATCAAGGATGATGTCGCCTGCTTCAAGACCTGCAGCTTCGGCAGGGCCGTCTTTAGTCGTGCTGGCAACTAATGCGCCTTTGGAGCCTGATAGACCCAAGCTATCTGCGATTTCGTCAGTAACGCTCTGGATACGGACGCCAAGCCAGCCGCGTCGTGTGCGGCCGAATTCGATCAGCTGGCGGATAACAGGTTTGGCAAGGTTTGAGGGTATGGCAAAGCCGATACCGACCGAGCCGCCTGATGGAGAGAAGATCGCTGTGTTGATACCGATTACTTCGCCTTTCAGGTTGAACATCGGGCCGCCGGAGTTACCACGGTTAATCGAGGCATCTGTCTGGATGAAGTCATCATAGGGGCCTGACTGGATATCACGCTGCTGGGCAGATACGATACCCGCGGTCACAGAGCCGCCCAGACCGAACGGGTTACCGATGGCGATGATCCAGTTACCGATGCGCAGCTCGTCACTATTGCCGAACGGCACGGCAACCATTTCGTGGTCAGTCTGGATTTTTAGAACAGCCAGATCGATTTTTTCGTCGCGTCCGATAACTTCGGCTTCGACTGTTACATCATCATGGAATGTGACGCGCACTTCATCAGCGTCTTTCACGACGTGGTTGTTTGTGACGATGTAACCGTTTTCGGCATCAATCACAAAACCGGAACCTAGAGAAGCTGGTGGTACGGCGGGCATGCCCATGCCTCGGCGATCCATGAATTCTTCAAAGAAATCTTCGAATGGTGAGCCTGGCGGGAAGTGCGGCATATCCGGAAAATCTTCGACTTCAACAGGCTTATGTGTTGAGGAGATATTGACCACAGACGGCAGAAGCCTTTCTGCCAGATCCGCAAAGCCGTCAGTACCGACGACAGCTTCTTTTTTGGCGTTTGCTGTGCTGATGCCGATGGGCGTCGCCAGCGTAAACAAAGTCAAGGATAGGATAATCAGCAGATTACGCATCTTAGTCACCATTTTCGATGTTGGTTGGAATGAAGTATCGTAATCAAATTAGGATGTTATCGGTGCGGGGTCAACCGCTCAGAGTCTAATCAGCGACGGTAAAATTTATTGGCTGATCATACGTAAACCCCAGACAATCATGACGCCGAATGCAGCCATGATCATGCCCATTTGTCTGAACTGTGCAGGGGTGATTGTTAAGGCGTAGGCCATCATGCGGCGCATACCTTCGGGGAAGATCGCATAGCAAAGACCTTCGATAACGATGGCCATTGCTATGCCTGTAAATATATAGAGCGCAAAATCACTCATGATTACTGTTTGTCAGTCGTCTTTTTAGGCGCCTGTTTTTTGACTTCTATTTCAGGGAAGTCTGTGTTGGCTTCAGGACCTTTGCTCTGATGAATTCCAAGCTTGTCCAGAAGCTTCTTGCCTTCGTCGGATTGCGCCAGACCTTCTAGCATCGCGCTGACATGCGTGCCGCCGCGTGATGAGAACAGGTCCATAACATTGGACATTCCTTCGACAGGGTTGCCTGTGTTCGCAATAACTTTCACGTTGGCAGATGTCAGGGCTTTGGCTTGTTCTACGCCAACGATCTGGTTTGCTTCAACGGCTTCGATAGCCACCAGATAATTCTGGTATCCCTCGTTCTGACCGATTTCGCGGGCAAGGGCGATCTGTGCTTCGACAGGGGCAAGCTGCATAAGCTTTTCTGCTTCGGCTCTTGCTTCACCTTCGATCTTGATACCTTCGGATTCCTTCTTGGTTTCTTCCAGCTTACCTTCGGCAATAATAACTGTAGTCTGGCGATCTTCGTCCGCTTTAACAACATTGGCCTCACGGGTGATGTCGGCTTGGCGTACTTGCTCAACCTGAATAACAGCCATTTCTTTTTCTTTGGTGATCTTTTTCTGCTCTTTGATTTCCTGCTCGGCGCGCTCGTTTGCGATACCCACAGCCTGTACTTTCTGGGCAGTTGTTTCACCAACAACTTGTTGGGCGCGCTGGTCTTGAACGTCACGTTCACGACGTGCTTCGATTTCGGCGATTTCCGCGCGCTTCATGTTTTCAGCCACTTCGGTGCGGGATTCCATTTCGATCAGGGATTTCTTTTTCTCCATGATGTTGTGAACTACGCGGTTATCTTGCGCGTCACGGATATCCATCAGCTCGATGTTTTTAACCGGTACAACGCCCCAGCTGCCGAGCTGGTCTTGTACGGCTTCGGTAAACTGCTCGCCGTAAATGCTACGTTCCAGCATGATACGGTCAATATCGTGTGATGCCAGAATTGTACGGACGGCACCCTGAATAATTGATAGCAGTTGCATTTTCAGTTCGCTGAAGCTTTCCACACGCTGGGCGGCAAGGTTGCTGTCGTTGATACGGAAGAAAGCGACGATATCGACGACGAAGGGCACACGGCCAACGTCATAGGCTTCGTAAGCTTGTAGTTCCAGATCGAACACAGATACAGGCAGAACGATTTTGGTTACACCCAGAATAGGGAACCAGTGCGGCCATTCATAATATGTGTTTCCGTTCGGTG
>Ga0208570_1000638_pt1 | contig 11884 bp, 10 predicted proteins | sample DeeseametaMP1202_FD_184192 | JGI IMG/M metagenome (GOLD analysis project Ga0208570, IMG submission 184192) | Marine microbial communities from the Deep Indian Ocean - MP1202 (SPAdes) | ecosystem: Environmental > Aquatic > Marine > Oceanic | place: South Indian Ocean | collected 2011-03-08
CCACATGTTGATCGCATTCGCACCACCGGCGGTCAGATAACCGCCGACGAAGACGATGACCATTGTTGAAAAGGAGTCAGCCCAATTGAATCCGCCCACTTCAAGCAAGTCGTGAGACAGAACAGCACATAGCGCGGTGATTTGCAGGAGGACAACGACCCCCGGTTTCGTCAGAGCCAGCCAAGCCCGCACGCCGCCAACTGGCTCTGTCATGTCACGCCCTTTGGGCGTGAGTCCTTCAACCCGACTCACGAGCATATTGCTCGAACAATCCGCCAAGATGTCGACATAAGCTCATTCAAGAGTCTCTGGAACAGGCTCATGCAAGGCGACAGTGGAGGTGCCTATCCAAGCGGTAGCGAGGGCGAGGAATGAGAGTGAGGCGGTCAGGAGATGTGCCAATGAGAGGTGCTCTTCGAAGGAGGCGGAGGCTGAATCCCAAGAGAAGATGTACAGCGCTCCGATCAGGACATTCGCGAGAAAGAGTCCGGTCGCGGCCCAAATCCAATTGCGCAGGATGCGACCGTGCTGGTGTTCATCGGCTTCCTTCCAGATTAACCACGAAGCCGCGAACAGAGCGATTTGGACGGCTGCGACGATCCATCGATGGATGAGTTGAGATTGTAATTCGAGATCTTCGATCTTCGAGAACAATTCTCCTTGACAGAGCGGCCATGAATCGCTTCCACCTAACCCACAGCCGAAGTTCGCCCCTGGAGTGGTTGCGACGAAGACTCCTGCGAAGAGCGCCGTGAAAGTGCCTAATCCCAACCAGGCGACTCTTCGATGCCAACTCGCGGCGAGAATCGGATCGAAATCAAGCCAATCCGGCATTTCTTTCGAGTCGCGAGAGAGGCAGAGCCAGAGCCAGATCAGCGAGAGCTCGAAGGCCAGTCCGCTGGCAAGATGCAGGGCGACGCTCCAATGCTCGTTATCCATCTCGACTGTGAGCCAGCCGAGTGCGCCTTGCCAGATAATCAGTCCAACGCTGATGATTGAAGCGAAGCGAGCGTCGCGCGACGAATCTTCGTCGCGACGGATGAGGAACCAGTTGAGGAAAACCAATGGGCCGAGCAGAGCGCCAGCGAGAAGTCTGTGAGACCACTCGGTGAAGATCTGGAAAGTCGTGTAGCGGTGCTCTGCACCTCGCGAATCGATCTCATCGGGATGAGCATCCCACCAAGCTTCCTGCTCTTCGGCAGAGACATCGAATGACCAATCTCCGAAGCAGGTAGGCCAATCGGGACATGATTCGCCCGCATCGTAGATTCGCACGACGCCTCCCAGCGCGATGACGAGGAAAGTGAGAACCACCAGACCTGCGGTCAGGTTGCGGGCAGAAATACGGTCGAGCATCAATCCACCTCAACGAGGAATCATGTAGGCCGCAACAGCGGCGGGGTCCCTCAGTCCTCCTCGAGGTGTGGGTCGACATCGATCGGGATGCGGTGAGATTCATACTCGAGCATGGCGATCTTCAGCGGGTCGAGGACGAAGCGTGATTTCGCGTCCTCGATGCCGTAGAGTTCGATGAGTTCCTGCATGAAGTTCTCGCGGAGTTCTTCTTCCGATACGTACAGCGGTGCGCCCATGCTGATCTGCAGGGCTCGAGCACCGACGATTCGGGCTTTCTCGAAGCGAGTGTGCTGTCTTAGGGGCTTGACCATCGGGGCGGTCGACCAAAGACCCCCATATTAGCCCACCGGCGACTCTCCGCCCCCTATGGGGGCGTGGCCGAGGTATTCATTCTCGCTCTATGAGCATGCCCACGGCATTGCCACCGCCTAGGCAGATGGTGATGATTCCTCGCTTGCCGCCTGTGCGTTCCAAGGCTGTTGCGGTGGTCATCAAGCAGCGGGTTCCGGTGGCGCCCAATGGATGACCGTAAGCGACAGCGCCCCCGTGTGGGTTGAAGCCTTCATCTGGGAAGTCGAAGGCCTTCTGAACGGCGCACGACGCTGCTGCGAAGGCCTCGTTATGCTCGATGACATCGATATCCGAGACCTCCAGTCCATTGCGCTTGAGAAGCATCTCGATTGCGAGTATCGGTGCCGACATGACTCGATTCGGCTCGACGCCGGAGGTGAGGAAATCACTGATTCGAGCCAGCACCGGCCAGCCGTTGGCGGCGGCGGCCTCCTCGGATGCGATCAGCACCGCAGAGCCGCCGTCAGAGACTTGGCTGGCGTTTCCAGCAGTCACTTGACCATCCTCCTTGAAGGCGGTTCGGAGGTCAGCGAGCCTCTCCATCGAGGAGTCAGCACGGATGCCCTCGTCGCGATCAAGTTCGTCCATCGCAAGACACTCACGTGAGACCCATTCCTTGTCCCAGGCTCTGTCGGCCAGAGCGTGCGAGCGAACCGCGTAAGCATCGGATTGTTGGCGTGTGATGTCGGCTTCGGCTGCGATGGTCTCGCCGGTGAGGCCCATCATCGAGCCATCGTAAGCATCCTGCAGCCCATCATGGCTCAGAATCGACACTAGATCGCCATAACCAATCTCGTCGCCGCGCCGCGCTCCGCGAATGAAATGCGGCGCGTTTGTCATCGATTCCATACCACCAGCAACCACCACTTCGGCGCGTCCTGCCATGATCTCGGTCGCGCCGATCATCGCCGCCTTGAGACTCGATCCACAGACCTTGTTGACGGTCGTGCAAGGCGTCGAGAAAGGCAATCCGGCACCCAGTGCCACCTGCCGAGCCGGCGCCTGACCAGCAGCTGTCTGTAGCACATGACCCATGTACAATTGGTCTACGAGGCCACTGGCCGCGTCGATGCCGGCACGCTGAAGCAACTCCCTGACAGCGAGCGTGCCCAACTCGACCGCTGAGTACCCTGACAGCGCCCCGCGGAAGCGTCCGAAGGGAGTTCTTGCATAGGCGCAGATGACCGGGGTCGGCACGAGAGCAGCGAAATGGCTCCAGCCCTTGAAAGGTACGACGAATTCAGCGCCACAATCCTTCAGTTCTCGACCGAATATCCGTAGAATTCAGCATTCTCCAAAGGCGGTCTGAGTTGCGGCTTGACCAAGATTGTGCGGACCGCCCAGAGGTCTTTGAAGATACGATAACGACTGGTTGCATCGAGATAATCGACGCCGCTCGTCCCGCCAGTTCCCATTCGTCGACCCATGATCCTCTCGACCATTCTAGCGTGTGAATGTCGCCACTTGACCATTGATTCCTCTAACTCGACCATCGCGTCGATCAACTTTCTTGGCCACGTCAGAAGGGGTAGTTCACGGTATGATTCGATGAACAGGAGGCCGGCGCGTGCACGGCTGATCTCTCCATCCGGCTTCAGGAAGTCGATTGCAGCCGCCTGCGCGGCCGCGAATCGGGCGACGCCTTTCTCGGATTCGGATGCGCCGTAGCCCGACGTCCTGCTGGCTGCTTCTTCGCCCATCAATCTGTGTGCTTCGAGATGAGCATCCACGTAAACGGTGACCACGGATGCGTCGTCCTCGCTGTCGTAGGCGGTACCCATGATCGGGGTTCGAGAGATCCAGCGCATCAGAGAATCGAAGAGGGATGGTTTCGATGCAGCGTCTTCCAAGCGGGCGAGAATCGCTGCATCGCGCTCAGAATTCGCTGCGAGCTTGCGGAAGGTCTCGAGCGGATCCATGCCGTAGAGTCGGTCTTCATTCTTCAGCCCGAGAAGAATCTCAAACTCGCGCATCTGGAAGGATTCGAAACCAGATGCGGAGCCCAGACCATCGCGGAAGCCGAGGAATCCCTGAGGTGTCAGAGTCTCGAGAACACTCCACTGCGACTCCATCAAGCCGAAGATCTCGGTGGTGCGTCCGAGATGGTCGCAAGCGCGTGGGATCTCGTCTTCGGGCACGAGGTCCTGGCCCAGGATATCGCGGACCTCGGTGAGTTCGCGAATGATTTGCTTGAACCAGAGTTCGAAGGTCTGATGGACGATTATGAAGTGCATTTCATCGTTTGAGACGCCGCGGTTCTCGCCTTGGAGTTCGAGTAGGGCGGGAAGTTGCAGATAGTCCCCGTAAGTCCAATTGCCGTCCGAGGATGAGCCGCCCATGTACCGCGGATGCCGCTTCACGCTTGAATCATTACTCAGCCCACAGTTCCGAATCCAGAGCCGCCAAACGCTGCACTGCGCCTCGCCGAGCCATTGATACGCCCCTCTCGGCCAGACCTCTCTGATGTCTGGGCCATGTGGTGGGGCTTCGCGAGGGGGTTCCGACCTCGGGCCTATCGCCGAGTATCTTGAGGTCGAGGGTGGTCTCGTCTTGCGCGCACCGAGCCTCGATGACGCGGCGATCTTGTTCGCCGAGGTCGACAAGAATCGCGTCTATCTGCGCGATTGGTTACCTTGGTTGGACAGGACGATGACTGCTGAGGATGAGGCCTCTTTCCTGCTGACGGCGATTGAAGACAGGGCGGCCGGGAAGGCTGCGCTTTGGTTGATTCTTGAGAACGGCGAGTTGGTCGGTACGCTCAGTCTCAACTGGATTGACGAGCAGAATCGAGGTTGTGCGGTCGGATATTGGCTGTCCGAGGAAATGACGGGCCGCGGCATCATCACGCGGAGTTGCGAGCGACTGATGCAGCATTGCTTCGAGGATGTCGGCTTCCACCGATTCGTTCTGGAGGCGGCGGTCGAGAATCGCGGTAGCCGTGCCATTGCCGAGAGATTGGGGATGCGCCAAGAAGGCGTTCACAAGGATCGTGAATGGCTCTACGATCATTGGGTCGATTCGGCTATCTACGCCATCACGGCGATGGAATGGAAATCCTCGTGATTCATCACTCGGCGCTCCGACGCGCTGACAATTGACGCTTGGAGTTCCGACGAATTTCGCTTTTCATGGCTTGATAAGACCGTGATCATCGAGGGCGCAATTGCCTGGTGGGAGGGCTGAGAGGACATCGTCTTGGGACAGCCCTGTAGCCTTGGCGATGCGGTTCGCGATAGTCTCCTTTTTCTCGCGGCCGGGGGTGATTATAGCCCAACGCTGGCACAGATTAGAGACTCCTGCGCTGGTGCCCGGAATCGGCAGCGGGATGCCGTTGACGATTCCGAAACCGATTGCCAGTTCCATCTTCACGTCTCGATACCAAGTGCGCTGTCCGCGCACGACGAATGAGCCGCGACCTAGTGATTCACCGCTCTCGGTCTTCTTCGAAACCTGTGTCGGGCGCGCGTGGAAGGCGGTTGCAGCCGCCCCGCCAGATCCCCAGGCGCGTGACCAGCAGACGGCCAACTGCGCGCCTTCTTCACAGATCTCAGAAGCCAGATCCTTGGCATCTTCGACCTCACTCTCCATCTCCTGAGCGATTCTCAATGCGGCGACGCCTTCTGGGCGGAAGCCCGATTGCTCGGTATCGATCACAAGGCCGTCGCGCAGACGCAGAGAACAGGATGGAGCACCGTGCAGGTCCGCGTGGAAGTAGAGGTCGGTGGATTTGAGGAATTTCCTGTAGATGGTGTCATTGCCTTTGGCATCGCGCCCGCCGACGAAGAGTCGCCCATCGGATAGAACTCCCCAGCGGTGCTTCTCGAACCAGAATCGACGGCTTCGCTTCGCCACTCGCACTCGACCCGCTGCAGCATCCTTCTCGTGCTGAGCCGCTCGTTTAGCCGCAGCAGACTCTGTTTTTTCAAGAGCAACTCGCGCCCCCTTCGCCTTGTTTTTGAGAGTGCGGGCTTGCTCGAAATATCGCTGCGCGTTCTGGTGAACGGTTGCTTCGATGTGCAGGGTGACGCTGGCGCCCGGCTCATCATCTTCGTCCGGTAGTCGGGCGAGAATCGTTCGTTTTGCAGCGTCGACTCCGTCAATCCAGATTATTTCGCCAGATTTGGCTTCCAAAGATTGCCAACTGTCGGATTCGATGAATCCATTGACTTGGCTCAGAAGGTCATCTACGTGAGTCCAGTTATCCTGCACAGATTTGGCCAATTCCTGAGTCAATGCTGCTTGCGTCTCGAAGCGCTCGATGGCTGAGCGCTGTTGGTCGGCTCGGCGCGTCAATTTCGCGCTCTGTTCAGCCTCATCGGTTCCTGCGGCGACGAGTTTCTCCTCTTCGCGGCGGATGTAAGCGATCGCATCGTGGGCGCCGAAGACGGCATCGAAGGCAGCGCACAGGCTATCGATGCCGACAGCTAATTCTTCATCCTTGAACGGCAGGATAATCGGCGAGAACTCATCGATTCCCGCGCTCGCCGAATCGAGCGCGAGAGGATTGTCGCCAGCCTCATGCCAAGCGCTCAAGCCCTCAGAATCGGAAAACCAGATGTAAGCTCCATTCCCTTGCAACAATTCGCTCAACAGGCGTGCCATCGAGTCACTTAGAGCCATTCGCTGACCGTCATCGAGCTCGGCCGCGGCCAGTTTCAGGTCGAGTCCGGCAGCGGCACAGACAGCATTTCCATAGATCCGCCCGAGATTGACCCGAGCAGCAAGCGTCCGAATCAGATCGCTGTCCGAGGCATCCAACAACTCGTCCAAGCCCGAGCGACTCAACTCGCGAGGATCGACGGTCGCCGGCGGTGGAACATACACCTCACCTCGCTTCAGAGAACGACTCGCGTACTTCGCATGAGTCAACGGCTGCATGATGACTCCTTCAGCATCGAGCAGAATCACGTTCCCGTCCCTGAACAACTCGATGACCAACTTCAGACGGCCACCTCCGTGCTCGAAAGTCAGGATGATTACTCTGTCGAAGCCGACCTGTTCGACTTCGACCAAGCGCGAATTGGCCAGATGCTTCCTAAGGAACATCGAGAATTGAGATGGGTTCGACGGCATCGGCCTATCGCGCCTTGACAGATAGATGCGTTTTCCTCTGACGATCACAAGATCCGTGGATGGTTCTCCCTTCGGGTTCAGTCGCAGAACTACCTGTTCATAGTGCGGCTGATACGCTTTGCGTGCGCGAGCGCCAAGCATCGAGCGCAACTCTGTCACCATACGCGCGACATCGAATGAGGAGGACTGGTCGCGCATGGCTCTCAACCTCCACGCAAGCGCCCCCCTTCATCAGACAATCGCTTGATAGGCAGTGGCGCAGGCTCGGAGGCCATGAGCGGCATGGGAGGCCTGCGAATGGACGAGGGCAAGCCATTCGTCCACGGCCCGACGACCATGGGTGAGGCCGATATCGGACTCCACAGCTTCTGGTACAAACCGATGTTCGACCGCGCTGCCGGCGAGCCCAGCGTCGATCTGGATTGGGGCATTCATTGCAATGCAGACGCTCTCGCTAATCTGGCTGCTGAAATCGCCAATCGGATGAATGCGAAAGGCATGGAAGACATCGAGATGCTTGCTCTTGACCTGGCTTTTCTGTTTGGTTTCGATCACGAATATTTCCACCACAGAGTCGACTCCGGTATCACCGCTCACACTCTGCGCACTCATGCTCAGACTGGCTCAATGCCTCCATCGTACGGCGATTATGATGAATTCCACGATTCGATTTCGACCGCCCGCGAGGGTATCGATTGGTGGATGCTGACCGAGGAGACCCTCGCCAATGCACATATCGCGATGGACCCCACGAGGCTCGGCGGTCTCAAGGACGCCTTCATCGAATACGGCTTGTTGCCTGAGCCCGGCGACCGCAGTAGAGGCCCCTTCGCACAATGGCGGCATGTGGCCGCCGACCCGCGGATATTCCAGTGTCTCTCGCATCACACCTGGCTGCAGATTCTCACCGGTGAGCTGGATCCTCTCGGTGTGATGGCATCGCTCGAGGCGATCGCCCACGAGGGCGGCCTCGACGCTGCTTTCGATGAGTTCGTCGATACCATCGTCGAAGCCTGTGAGCAGGCTCCTGTCGACGAGGATTCGGTGCCCGACCGAATCCTCGGACAGAATGGCTCAGAGCATCTCTTCGCCATGGGCAGATTTAGCGATGGAATGCTTCGCCGCCTCGAAGTCCCGCTCCATTTCCACGGCGGCGAAGGCGGGAGAATGACCGAGCGCTACGGTCCGGACAACCCCGATTGGCCCTACGCGATCATCGAGAATCTCTACGAGCGACTCGGTAGTTTCGGCGTCGGGCCCGTCGACCCTTGGGGTGCTGACGATCCATTCACTTCGTTAGCTTGAACGGTGTTTTAGCTAGGGTAATCCTCTTGACTGAATCGCGACTGAACAAACACAAGGGCCCGTGGGTTAGCTTGGCTATACTTGTGCATTCGGGGTGCACAGACCCAGGTTCAAATCCTGGCGGGCCCACCAACTGCCGACCGCGTTCTCAGCCTTGCCTCAGACGGTCGAGAGCGCTCATCTAGGCCGCCGAAGGCGGCGATTCAATCCGTTCTCGCTCAGTCGAAAAGAGAACGCAGTCGAGCGTATTTCCATCGCTTGAAGACCACGGCTATCGAGGTAGTGGAGTGGTGGTCGTCACGGCAAGATAACAGAATGGTAGGGGGCAGTTTCGGCGAGGTAGCCGTGATGATTCGAAGCCTCCTCTCGATTCAATCTCAGGAGTGGATGGATGATTGGAAGGCTTCGATGAGTGGTATCGCTTCGGGTTCGTGGGCGAATTGATTGCTTTCAATCTCGATCAGCGTGCTGTTGGGCAGGGCGGCGTCGAGAACGCCGGCGTTGCCATGGTCGTGCAGAGTGTCGGAAGAGGCGCTTAGTATACCGATTGGAAGCATAATATCGGTGAAGTCTAGGTCCATTTTGAACTTCGAGAAGACGAGCGTACAGAGGCGTAGGCGGGGAATGTGGGCTGCGAGCAAGGTGCGGCGATAACGGATGCGCTGACCCTCCTCTTCCAGTCGTTTGTCGAGATACCAGATGACGAAGCGAACCAATGGCGCGTAAACGAAAACGGGCGACGGCATCATGATTTTCGCCCACAGCGGGGCTGGGAAAGCGAGGTTCGGCGAAAGAACGGTGAGCGAGCGAAACTCGAGTGCTCCATCTCGCAATCCCTCGAGCAGCAGAGTCGCTCCGAGTGATGAGCCGAATGCGTCGCATTTTGTCGAGTCGATGCCGAGATTTCTCAGAGCGAGACAGATGTCGCCGTAGAGATTCGGCATCGAGAAAGTCGATTTGTCGATTTCTCCATCGATCACACAACTGTCCTTCTCACGTGTCTCGATGCTGATGATAGGTCGTTGCTTGACCCATTCAGACAAGATCGGCAGCCAACCTTCGATGACCGAATTCCAGCCGGGAATCATCACCAGAGTACGCGACTGCGCAGCAACCGCATCGAGTGGAGTCCAGCGTAGGACGCGAACGGTAACACCATCTGCCGCGGGAACATGGATTTCCTCGCTTGAAGCGCCCTCGAATTGAGGAACGACCTGCCAGTCTGGGTGCATCTTGGTCGAGCAATGCTTCGACTTTGATTTCAGACCTTCGGAGAAGGGCTGTTATTCACCGGCCTCGCCGACTGCCACCAGAACTTCGCCGACCGCCACCAGAACTTCGCCGACCACCACCAGATGAGCGCCGAGAGCCACCAGAACTCCTGGTAACTCTGCTAGTCCTGCTCCTTCTGTGGTGGAAATGAGTGCGTCTGCGGTGGAACCATGGCCTCCGGTACCAAGGTCCACCGTAGTACCCCGGTCCGTACATCCCCTGCCCGGGTCCGTACATCCCTCCACCCGACCTCACCTGGATGGGCATTCTGGCATCGACACGAGCCATAACTAGCACTATTATTAGCAGAACAAGCAGTATCACTCCGATGGGACAGCGCTTGGTTTTGCGCCAATGACGGGTGCGCGCTCGAGTTCTTCGAGGTCTTTCAGGCCTTTCTGAATGTGTCGTTATCGGTAACGACTTCGCCGGACTGCGCCAGTGCGTAGAGGTGAGAGAGGGTTTGGTCGATCGCCAGCATCGGATGTGCTTGGGGGGTGTCTCGGTACGCCGATTCAGCGATTGATTCGACATCGCTCAGTCCTTCTTCAACCGCAGCGAGGACGAGTGCGTGGCGTGCTCTTCGGTGTTTGATATAGTGTGTGAGCAGACGGTTCGGGTTTGCTGCCATAGGGCCGTGGCCCGGGAAGAGGAGGGGTGAATCGAGGGCGCGAAGGCGTTCGAGTCCGTTGAGATATGCGTTCATGTCGCCCTCCCCTGAAGGCACCAGAATGGTACCCACAACGACTGCATTGTCGCCGCTGATTATTCCGGCTTGACTGGCCAGACAGATGTGTCCAGGGCAATGGCCGGGTGTCTCAAGGACCGTCCAAGTCACCAAACCTGCGGGGCCATCGAGGGTGAAGGTGTCGCCGTCTGAGATGTTGCTGTCGGTATCACACGGCGGGATTAGCTCGTGAGTCTCAGCGCTAGCCCATATCGGCGCTTGGTAGAGTTTGGAAATGGCCGACAGGTCGCCGATATGGTCGGGGTGACGATGAGTGAAAACGGTGGCGATTATGGTGCTTCCAGTCGCTTTGATTTCCTCAACTTTCGCCGCCAGAATCGCCAATGCCTCAGGTGATTTGGCGGCTGCGTCGACAATGACGCGTTGACCGCCGGCGACGCCGAGAACGTAGCAATTCGTGTGAGTCGCTGGAGGTAAGGTCGCTGTAGGCAATGGTACGCATTCTACTCCGGGCGCGAACTCGATGATATGGTATCCAGAGGGAGGGTCGGCCGCGAGCACCTCGAAACCCGAGTCGGTGATGTCCCGAATGAGGGTGACCTGCGGAGGAGGCAAGCGAACTTCGTGAGCCAGCCAAGAAGCGAGCAGATCGGCTGGCTTCCACCATCGGAATCCATCGAATTCCGACCTACCAGAGGGGAAACTCGGCTCGACCTTCGAAGCCCCCAAAGCGACGTGATAGAAGCGATTGTCGAAGCGCACGGGAGCCAGTGGCGGAGTCGTGCGCTCGCTGATCACCTCAGCCTCAAAACGCTTTACTGCAAGGCTGCCCTCCGCAGCGAGGCGAGCCCAAGCAGCCTTGTCAGAATTGACTGTATCACGAACTTCACTCGATACCTCGAGAAAGCCTCCGGAACCATCGGGTGCAATGCCAATTTCCTCGACCATCTCGCGCAGCAGAGTAATCAGCGAGACGCGGTCCTGCCGCCCCGCGAACCATTTCGGATGAGCATCGGCAGCGGTGCGGTCAACCCGACTGACGCCGCCGCCAGGAAAGGCCCAGAAGTCCGGGAACGCGGGTACCTCGGCAACTCGGTGACAGAGCAGAATCTCAAGACCATTATGGGTTTCACGACTCAGAACGGCTGCTGCGGAAGGGCGTGGGGTCGCGATGCTGGCTGTGGGTAGTTCGACGCCCTCTGGCAACTCAGCCATGAACCGCTCGAAAGGGTCTGAGTCTTCAAGGCAGCCCCGAACAAATGCATTCAAATCCCGCCCTCGCGACGACGCCGTATGCATGAGACCATCACCATCGGCCACACCTCGGTCGCAAGCGGTGAGCGACTACACCAGATTGAGATGCCACGCTTCGGCCTCGGCGTCTGGCAATTGGCCGAAGGTGGTCAATGCAAGGGAGCGATTCTGCACGCGATCAACTCGGGTTACCGGCTTATCGACACGGCGAGGGCCTACTCGAATGAGAGCGAGACGGGCGAGGCGATTCGGGAGAGTGGGGTTGAGCGTGACGAATTATTCGTAGTCACCAAATTACGTCGTATGGATGCAGTAAGTTATGACGAGACGATTCAGCACTGCCGGAAGAGTCTCGATAATCTTGGACTCGACAGGATGGACCTCTATCTCGTCCACGCGCCACCCGAGGATATCGATGCGCGTGCGGATGTCTGGCGCGGGATGGAAGAATGTCTGGCGCGCGGATGGACCAGAGCCATAGGCGTCAGCAATTACGGAGCTCACCATCTCGATGCGATGCGCTCCTATGCGACCATCATGCCCTCGGTCAACCAGATCGAGATTCATCCTTGGTTGCAGCGCCCC
>Ga0208570_1000643_pt1 | contig 11789 bp, 9 predicted proteins | sample DeeseametaMP1202_FD_184192 | JGI IMG/M metagenome (GOLD analysis project Ga0208570, IMG submission 184192) | Marine microbial communities from the Deep Indian Ocean - MP1202 (SPAdes) | ecosystem: Environmental > Aquatic > Marine > Oceanic | place: South Indian Ocean | collected 2011-03-08
TGACAAGAAAAAGGAGGTGCCTATCATGGTTAACTTTTTTGCTGAAAAAGTCCTTCGAAAAGTTTATCGGTTTTTTCCTAAATATTATGCCAAGGTTGGAGGCAAATGGATTTCAACAGTGATGCGTGTCCGTACAACTCAGGGAAACGAGAAAAAATTCATTTTTGAAACCCTGACTCATATTCAAAAAAAGAATGGAAAACTGAAATTGTATCTCGATTTTTCTGCCGATCCTGATCTCAAAAATGTACATCCTGAATCACTGTTCAGCACAGACTGAATTTTTTCAAACTGGTTTTTCGGATGCAGTTTTTCCTGTCTACTTGACCAAAAAACCGGACTTGTCCCTATTTTTGTTTTTTTCCCTATTATCCATCTCCCTCATCTTTTCTGTCCCATCTGCATTCTCACAGGACAACACAGATAAGAATTTTCAAGAAAGTTTGGAAGAAGATCCCTTTACCGAATCTGGTCCAGACCTTGGTTTGGAAGAAGATCCCCTTACCGAATCTGGTCCAGACCTTGGTTTGGAAGAAGATCCCCTTGCCGAAACAGTTCCAGATCTAGGTTTGGAAGAAGATCCACTTGCCGAAACAGTTCCAGATCTAGGTTTGGAAGAAGATCCACTTGCCGAAACAAGCCCGGATCTTGGTATGGACGAAGACCCCCTTGCCGAATCTGGTTCGGATCTTGATATGGACGAAGACCCACTTGCTGAAGAATCATCGCAGATAGGACAGGAAGAAACTCCAAATATTGATGAATCTGAAATACAGGAGAGCGAAATTCAAGTAGCTGAACAGGAAGAATATCAGCCAAAAGTCACCTTCAGTCACGAAGTAAAAACTTTGTTAGGCGGCACTGAAACTAAGGGTCTGTCAGTATTGGAACCGTTGCTGAGCGAAATTAAAGAACTCCGTTTTGTTTCTACCTATGAGCAGTCTGTAAAGGTACAAACATCTCCCCGGATGTATAATTATTTCCGCCTTTCTGTCAGTTTTTCGCAAAACTATGAGTTGAATAAAAAACGTATTTTTGACGGCTTTGCCAGTTTAAGAGAAATATATTCAAATTACCGCGCAGGCAATCATCAGATACGTTATGGGACACAGATTTTTGGCCTGGGGAAAGTTGATTTAGATAAAGTTATTGATGTTCTTCATATGAACAACATCATGGGGCTTTACACTTTTGACCCTGACGATACCAAAGATTCCATTCCTTCTATCCGATACAATTGGTTTCGAGGAGCACACACAGCTACGATTTACGTATCTCCAATTCGGCAGCAAACGTTTGGCATGAGGTTTACAGAATTTCGTGAAGGAGTAGAAAAGAAAGAAAAAGATGAAGAGGAAAGCAAAGCGTCATTTCTACGTGATTATTTTGGTTTGCAATATCAATGGACAGGTGATGTTTTTGATACAAGGTTTGGCTTCTTTCACTGGTTCGATGCAAATCCGCATATTAAGCTTGAATATCAGGGGGCAGCAGACAATGAGTCAACTTCACTGCAGGGTACTTTTGAAAAAATGCTGGGTAACTACAATGAGAAAGAAACTCGTACTGATTTCATGACTTTTGAACTGGATGCAGTATGGAGCGATATGGTATGGAAATTGGAATCAGGTTTATTTAAGAAAAGAAACTTGTATTCCTTTGAAATTACAGAGGGGAAAAATATTCACCTTTCAACCGTCAGGGCTCCTCATTTTGCCATGGCTACTTCGTTTGAAAGTACTTTTCCATATTTTTATTGGCTGATGATTTATTCACATCGCAAGTCGTTTGATGTGCCGGAAAACTCACATATTTTTTTGTATGAAAACGAATCAGTTCTTGTTCCCCACAAAAGGGACGTCATTCGAAATCAGGTGTCTGGTGTTGCAGTCCTCAAAACACCGGACAACTCACTGCGGATTACACTGCTGAATTATCAGACATGGCCATTTGTTCAAAAAGGTTTTGCCTCACTATTCACCTGGGAGCAATACAAACAAAACATGGAACTTGAACTAAAGTTTTTCCGTCTGAAAACAGAAAAGCAAAAAATGATGAAAAATGAAATTGAAACAAATCAGGTATTTTTGACATACACCCAAAAATTTACTGCAAACTAAATCCTCTATGTTTGTCCGCATTTTCACTACTGTAAATCAATTCCCCAAAACAATCCTGTTGGTAGTTCTGGCCCTGAGTGCCTTCTTTTTTGTTCAGGCAAGGGACGGATTGTTTGATTCTCAAACAGGGAGATTACGCATCAACAGCACAGTTGAACCATTTATTGAGCGGGATTCAGGAGCCTACCAGCAATTCCTTGATGCCAGAAAAGCATTTGGCAGTGAAGAAGTGGTAGTGATTGCCCTGCACAATACAGAAAAAAAGCCGGTAGGGCTTGAATTCATTCTGACGCTGGCTCACTTGAAATCAGACATTGAAACTACCGTTCCCGGCATTACAAAAGTCTTCAGTATGCTGGATATTCCACAAGCTTCAGGTGAATGTACAGGAAAATCGTATTTTCATCAAATGGGTATTGGCTCTGTTTGTTTTTCTGTTTTGGAAAAATATGAACAAGACATTTCCTGCCTGAATAGTACGGTTTCATCTTCAACACAGGATACAGAGGTTAATCTAGAGGAAAGTCTGGAAGGAGGATTAGAGGAGAGCCTGGAAAGTAACTTGGAGGAAAGCCTGGAAAGTAACTTGGAGGAAAGCCTGGAAAGTAACTTGGAGGAAAGCCTGGAAGAAAACCTGGAGGCAAGTCTGGAAGAAAATATAGGTGATACAACTGGGTTACAGTCTGAAACAGAAACGCCTGAGGACACGGCTCCGGACTGTTCGCTTGTTAACTCCGGTGAAAGTTCTGAGAAACTGCGGGTTGAAGCAGAGACTGAAATCAACAAAATTGTCAGCAGCCTGAAAAATCACCCCCTCTTTGAAGGAGATGTGCTTTCCAAAAATTTGAGCACAGCCGCACTGATAATTACCTTCAGTCCCGGATCAAAACCTGAATCCGACAACACTCAAACAATTCTGAAAGGGTTGCTGTCAAAGTACCAGAAAGATTCTGAAATAGCTGAAACTCTTAGAATAGCTTATGCGGGACAACCAAGGCAAATTAACAAGGCCAGCCGTTTGATTCGCCAGGATATGGCACTTATTCTTCCTTTAAGTTTGATGCTGATTGTTGTTGTGCTTTTAATTGCATTTCGGAGTATCAAGGCTGTAATTGTGCCACTGTCAGTTGTCTTATTCGGAATTCTCTGGACGGCCGGAATCATCGGTTTGATTGGAGACGAACTTAATTTGGTAACCATGGCCTGTGCGCCGATAATTGTTTGTGTCGGCAGTGCTTACGTGATCAAGTTTCTCAACCAATACCAGATAGAATCTCTGCAGATCCGAGAAGCAAAGAAATCCGGGGTGCCTCAACCGACAATTCCGGAAGTAGTGTATGCAACTCTTTCCTCCGTAACCGTCCCTGTTACAGTGACAGCCATCACCACAGTCGCAGGTTTTATTGCACTTGTAGTGAGTCCAATACCGGCTGTTCAGCAACTGGGACTGTATTCAAGTGTAGGTATAATTTCCATCAATTTATTTACTCTCACATTAGCACCTGCTTTACTGCACTTCATCCGTCTGCCGGATTTAGCACCAACGGAAAATCAGAGCGGACTGCTCGATCGCTTTTTTCAAGTAATTGTAGAATGGCTTCGGCTGTATTCCAAACGTTTGATTTGGATTTGGCTGACAGTTGCAGCTTTTGCGGCTCTCGGCATACTGGACCTGAGTATCAACAGTTCTACAAAGACTTTTCCGGAAGACAGTCAACTGGTTAAGGACTTACGGTTGATTGAAGATGAATTGTCCGGCACAGATACGCTACGTTTATTATTCAGGGCAGGAAATGAAAGTGAAAATCAACAAGATTTTTCATACAATCCTTTAAAAACCGCAAAAACCATTTTTGGACTCAAGGAGCTTCAGGATTGGCTTTTTCAGGTAAAAGACGTTACTGAAATAGGCAATATTGAAGGACTTAGAATCGATAAAATGCATTCTCCTGTTGATGTCCTCGAACATTACAGGATGGGCCTGGATAAATTATCTGACAAAGAAGTGGTTCAGTTTTTTGATAAAACCGCTGAAAATGGTCCAAAATTCTTAAGTGATGCAGAAGATGTGATGCAGGTTACTTTGAGAATGCGCATCAGCGGTTCCACTGCTTTTCTGGCACTGAGGGATTTGCTGTTACAAAAGGTTCCTCAACTGTTGCCTCATTTACAGTTCAGCTATACAGGCGGAGGTGTGCTCTCCAGTGAATCTGCAAACAACATTGCTCAGGGGCAAATAAACAGCGTTTTTCTTGCCTTGGTTATAGTATTTGTCATTTTGTCAATGCTTTTCCTTTCCTGGAAGATGGGTGTTATCGCCTTGTTTCCGAATGTAATAACAATTTTGATATTTTTCGGTTCACTTGGTTGGCTGAATATTCCAATTGGAGTGACGATTTCAGTTATTGCCGCAATAGCACTGGGAATTGGAGTTGACGACACAATCCATTTTCTTAGTCACTACAACGAAAATGCCAATAAACTACGTAACAAACGAAAGGCATCATTGAAGACGTTACCGATTGTTGCACGTCCAATGCTATTTTCTACTATTGCTCTTTCAGCAGGATTCATTTTGTTTGCACTATCAGAAATGGAATCTCAAGTTTTGTTTGGTACTTTTACGGCATTCACATTACTCGTTTGTCTGGCAATTGATATGACATATTTGCCTTCAGTTGTGATGGAAACAGGGCTGATAACAGTTTGGGATTATGTTGGGCTTAAATTTGATGAACAATTTATAGAGGGAATTGACCTGTTTCAGAACATGACTGTCAGGGAAGCTAAAATTGCCAGTCTGATGGCCTACACGGAAGACTTGGAAAAAGGAACTTTGCTCTTCACTCAGGGTGAAATTGGTGACGAAATGTATGTGGTTTTGAGTGGTTCAATATCTATCTTCCTGGAAAAAAATGGAAAGCGTACTGACCTTGTTCGTTTAGAAAAGGGGAATACTTTTGGTGAAATGGGATTGTTCAGGAAGGCAGAAAGAAGTGCAAGTGCAGAAGCCGCAGAAAAAACAAGACTACTGGTAGTTAATCGTGACTGCCTGGAACCTCTTAAAAAGCGTAATCCAAAAATTGCAGCCAAACTGTTTTTGAACCTGGCTAATCGTCTTCAATCGTCCTTGAAGGAGACAGATGAGAGGTTGCTTACACAAAAAGAATTTGACCTTACAAGCCTTGAGGCCAAGTTAAACGCAAATGACAATTTAGAACAGACAGAGATATCGATTGAACCAGCAGAATTCTGGGAGAAACTTGGTAAAAAATGGCGCAGAATAATAATGTCTTATTGTGAATCGCACTCTATTATGAGTGGCAAAAAAATAACAAAAATTAAAGCCAAAAAAGGTGACTATTTTTTTATTACTTCAGGAGAAGTGGCTATTGAATCAACAGTTTCAGCAAAAAGCGAAACATTTTCTGTGGGCTATTGCTGGACTCGAAAAGATTTTGATTTAATTGGAGAATTTTCACTATGTACAGGAAATGCCGACTCTGCTGCACGGGCAATTGCAAGAAAAGATTCAACTCTTCTGCAGTTTACTGAGACCGAGCTTTTATCTCTTGCTCAACATGAACCTCGAATTGCCGTTCAATTCCTTGAAGACTTAGTCTGCATCCTTTCAGACCAGCTTGCAATTGCAGATAAACGTTTACAGGATCACTAAACAACTATTAATTCTATTGCACCCATTAAAGCTGCTGAGATTTAGTTTTCTGTCATGCAGCAGCATCACTTGAAAAACTGAAAAGCTGTTGATATGTTAAGTTTGATACATTTAGAGTCGTTGTAAAGGAGTATGCCGGCTGAAAGAGATATGAAAATTCTTGTTGTTGATGATTTTGCAGCAACGCGAAAAATTTTAATTAATACTCTTGCACAGCTGGGTTACAACAACACGGATGAGGCAGATGACGGTTACTCGGCCCTGGTTAAACTTAAATCAGCTATTTTTGATTTTGTAGTCCTGGAATGGAATATGTCAAAAATGAGTGGAATGGAGTTGCTGGAGCAAATACGCGCTGTTCCAAACCTCAAACAAATTCCTGTGTTAATGGTCACCGAAGATGTATTACAGGAAAACATTGTTGCGGCAGTAAAAGCCGGTTTGAATGCTCATGTAATCAAACCTGTTGAAGTAAACAATTTTGCAAAAAAAATTGAAAAAATATTTGAGTAAGAGTCGATTATTTTACTTGTTTCTCAAATCCCCATGCAGAATCACGAAGTGTTTGGAGAGGTTAGTTAGTAGAGAATGCTGAACTCACTGAAGTCTTCGATAGATCCAGGAGTCTTTTCTATACCTCTAACGAATGCAGCCGGAGGTCCCTTATAGCACCATTTCACAAAATTTTCTACTGCAGTAGTCTCTCCTTGCGCTGTCACAAAAACCGACCCGTCAAGTTGGTTCCTGACGTAGCCTCTGATTGCCAGAGATTCAGCTTTGAGCTTCACGGAATAACGGTATCCGACACCTTGCACTTTCCCAGTAATGACCAAACTGATGCGCTTTTGAACGGACATTATTTACACTGCGTCCTAATTATTTTTGCCTTTTTTCAAAAAGATTTTTTGCATTAAACTGCAGCAGGTTAGCACTATTTCTAATTGGTTGTTCCCACAGGCGGGTTACTCGGTCGGCAAGCAGGTTAATGTCTTCAAGAATGTCAGAATTGGGGGCCGCGACATTCAACGTCTTACTTTCCTTAAAGGTTTTTGAAACTGCAGGATCGGTAAAAAGACAACCAAAAAAATCACTTCTAAGCATTAAAATTTTATTGAAAGTATTTTCCAATGATCCAAGTAAATCCAATTCGTTTGGCAAATTACATTTGTTGATTATAATCCTAGGTCTGTAACGAATCCAACTCTGTTCGGCTTTTTGTGCTACATTCCTGTCAATTGTAGAAATTTCATCCAACAGACCCCGTACGGTCAGGACTTCATCCATCACAGTGCGGTTGTAAGAGTCCCTCAACTTTTCGTCAAGGAAAGTGTTTTTTGGCATAGAACGCTCAATTACTCTAAAAGCAAAAAGTTTGAGGAAAGTAAGCATGTTTACTGTTGAAGCATGCTCTGCAGTAGTGATAATCATCCCCAATTGTGTCATTCCAAAATAATCCAAGGTATTGTAAGTACTTCCGCTTCCAAGGTCCAATATAAGATATTCACATTCCAATTGTCTCAGATTGTTAATGAGTCGCATTTTTTGTGAGTGATGCATGTTTGCCAGAAACGGACTTCTAACATCACCAGCAAGAAACTTGAGATTCTCATTTTCTGTTTCTACGAGCAAATCTTTCAGTTTGCTGTATCGTGCGCGTAAAAAATCTCCGATGCCAGGATTAGTATTGTGTATTCCCAGACAGGTATGAAGATTTGATCCTCCGAAATCAAGGTCTGCAACAATAACCTGTTTGCCAAGTTTCGCCAATGCAATTGCCAAGTTAGCTGCTATAAAGCTTTTACCAACTCCACCTTTTCCACTTGCAATTGGTATAATAGTTCTATTCATAGCTGATCCAAGTTTAGTTATTAAAAGTATAAATCAAATACGTCAGTTCCATTGGAGACAGGATAACCAAGAAAAAACATAAAAGCAAATAAAAGAATTTTCTGCAATATTAAGCTACTGTCAATTAATCCAGAGTAAGCTCAAAAAACACTACTTCCGGATGTGGATTGTTGTAATACTGATCTGTCTCAACAAACCCAAGAGACTTATAGAGTCCAACTGCGGACTGCATGCTGTTTAAGGTGTCCAACTGCATTCTGGTATATTTTTTATCAATACCGAGTTGCACAATTTTTTCAGCCAGCAATCGCCCTAAACCAGTACCACGGTATAATGGTTTAACGTAAAGACGTTTCATCTCGCATACATCATCACTTAAAGGCCGCAAACCTGCGCAACCTACACAATCCAACTCATCCCATGCAAGGAGGATACAGCCTTCAGGTGCAGCGTATTTTCCGGGAAGATGTTCCAGTTCGTCCTCAAAGCCTTGAAAAGACAGACTGAATCCCAATGATTCAGCATAATCTATGAACAGCTTTCGAGCATTGTCAAAATCAGCTGGACTATGAGCAAAGTCGATCCGAACAGACATTTTATAAATTATACATGAAGACTAGTTCAAAATGAGTTGTCATTTCAGTACATGCAGCAATACGGGATTTGTAAGAATATGAAAAATTTGTCCTCAGCCTGCATCAAACACTGTCATGAGTTCCCAAATTTAAAATGAATTAAAATAATAGTCAAAATTTTTGTTTGTCTGAACTCAATATAGTCTATTTTACGTAATCCAAATATGATTCTTAAACCCACCAAATAAAAAAACGAACACAATCAACAAATAGGGATGCCATCCAAAGTAATGGTAAATTCGGTTGCGGTGAGTAAAGAGTACTGAAGGCTGACACAGTTATCAGCAAAAGAATATTTAAAGAACTGTTATTAATGAAAAAATAAAGCTAACTGTGTGTTGAATATTATTAAATGACTTTTCATTTTGCAAGTTTTTAAGTAGCATTGAAGGTGAATAAAATAATTACAGCAACATTTGTCATCAAGGAAAAACTTTATGAGTAAAAAAGCAAAGCCAAAACCAGAAGTCCATGAATATCAGGCTGAGATGCAGAAGCTTCTCGAAATTCTGGTACATTCATTATACACGGAACGAGAAATCTTTCTCCGTGAACTTGTCTCAAATGCCTCTGACGCACTGAGCAAGGTTCAATTGACTACATTGACAGAAGAAAAAGTTCTGGACAAAGACACAGAACTCCAGATCACAATTTCCTTGGATGAAGAGCAGCGAAAGATTGTTATAGAAGACTCCGGTTGTGGAATGACAAAGGAAGAATTGGTTGAAAATTTGGGAACAATTGCAAATTCCGGAACGCTAAAATATTTAGAGCAGTTACAAACTGAGAACAAATCTGCAGAAAATCTGATTGGACAGTTTGGAGTTGGTTTCTATTCAGTTTTCATGGTAGCAGATCGTGTGGAATTAACCACCCGTTCCTGGCAAGAAGATGCTAAAGCCTGGCAATGGTCTTCCGAAGGAGGAGGTCAATATGAAATTATTCCTGTTGATTTTAAGCAGCGCGGCACGCGTGTTACTGTGTTTCTAAAGGAAGATGCCAAGGAATTTTGCAGTGAGTGGCGTCTTGAATCAATTATAAAAAAATACTCTAACTATCTTCCTTTTCCGGTAAAAGTTAAGGATAAAACGATCAACCAGGTAAAAGCGATTTGGACGCAGTCAAAATCTGAAGTGAAAGATGATGAATATAAAGAGTTTTACAAGCAGATTTCTCATGGTCAGCAGGATCCGTTTCATCATTTGCATTTTAATATTGACGCCCCAATTCAGTATTATGCCCTGTTGTATTTCCCTGAATCAGTAGGAAATGAAGTGCTTTATGCACGAGAGAGCAAAGATATTGCGCTTTATGCGCAGAAAGTTTTGATTCAGACCGGCAACACAGACCTCCTTCCATCATATTTACGTTTTGTGAATGGGGTTGTGGATTCAGAGGATTTGCCGCTGAATGTGTCCCGGGAAAACGTACAAAAAAATGTGCTGATTGAAAAAATTAAAAATAGTTTAACTTTGCGTGTGTTGAAAGAGTTGCAGACACTGGCAGAACAAAATGTTGAAAAGTACGGAAAATTTTGGCAAACATACGGAACTTTGCTTAAAGAAGGAGTTTCTTCTGACTTTAAGAACAAAGACAGATTGAAGGACCTGTTGCGCTTTAACTCTTCCATATCAGAAGATTCTTCAACGGACGTGACTCTTAAAGATTATGTCAGCAGGATGCGTGAAGGACAAAAAGACATTTTCTATGTTACCGGAGGTTCGCGTGAGGCAATATTACACAATCCCAATCTGGAATATTTTCGCAGACAGGGCTTGGAAGTTTTGTTTCTAACAGATCAAATTGATGATTTTATGGTTGTTGATCTAAGGGATTATGATGGGAAAACTTTAAAAAATATATCCCAGGGAGATATAGAAGGAATTAATGACAGTGACATGTCTGGAGCAGAATCTTCACTTTCCAAGGAAGAAAAAAGTGATATTCTTGCATTTTTCAAAAAACAGCTTAAGGACCGTGTCAGTGAGGTCTCTGACTCAAAACGCCTGGTGGACAGCCCCTGTTCTCTGGTGACTCCAAAGGATGGAATGACTGCACAAATGGAAAAGATGATGAAAATGATGGACCAGAAATTTCAGGGGGAAAAGCGTAACCTGGAAGTCAATATGGGACACCCGATAATTCAAAATCTTTCTGAGATTCTACAGAAAAATAAAAAACACCCTTTTCTCGAAGAAACTGTGGAGCAACTCTACGAAAATTCATTGTTGGTTGAAGGTTTACTCGAAAATCCAGTGCAGATTTTGTCCCGTTATCAGATGTTTATGGAGTCGGCAAGTGCGTATGAATTGGAGAAACTCAACAGAGTAGAGTGAGAAAGGATTTTTGGGGAGATCCGATAAACTGTTGGAAGAAAAATGATGGTGGGCAGTCGTTTGTACTGTGAGAATTATTTTAGTTGCACAATGTATTATTTGAGATTTCTTCCTCTATTTTCATTATGTTTTCTTCATACTCATGTAGAGCTGTTTCAATCTGTTCGGAATACTGGCGCAGTTCATTAAGCTTGTTTATATTTTGTTCAATAGCATCATTGTGCAGTTGAATTTCTGATGGATGCAGTTCACCTTTTTCCAGTAACTCTTCACAATCATCTGTAAGGTTTTCCAAATCTTCCTTGATAGATATCAGAAAAAAAGAATCAGTATCATGGTAGGAGAAGATCAAGTCTGAATTATATGGCATATCTTCCTGCTGTTTACAATGATCTTTCATGTATTCTGAAATTTTTTTCAGTAAAATGTTGTAACGTCCAACTAGGTCTTCACAGTCATTTTGGTATATTTGAAGATCACTGGGCAGTTTAGAGGGGAATGAATCAAAAAACACTCTGTAATAGTGGCGCAGGATATGATTAAGCGTGTTTATCAAAGTCATCAGTCTTTTGGCAAGTAATTAAATTTTAACCTGTAATATAACTTGAATAGAGCGATTTGTCAATTAGAGAAGTAGTATAATGCTTAAATCAATTATCAGTTTATAAGGAATAAATGGCAATTTCAATGACAGGATTTGGTGCAGCAGATGCGCAGTGGGAAACATGGATTTGCCAGGTGGAAATACGCTCTGTTAATCAGCGCTTTCTGGATATTCGCTGTCGGCTGCCTTTGGGTTTTCAAACTATGGAACCTGAAATTAAAAAACAGATCAAAGCTGTTAGTTCACGCGGAAAAATTGACTGTTCAATCAAATTGGAAAAAGGTGCCTCAGAAGAGAAAATGAAACTTAATCTGGAACGTGCACAACATTACAATGAGTTATTGACAGAATTTGAAGCTTTGTCTGGAAGAAAAGTTGGTGTTGACGCACGAGACTTATCCAGTTTAAATATAATTGAAGAAAACAAATCCGGGGAACCGCCTGAAAAGTGTGAAAAAGTGATCCGGGAATGTCTTTCAAGGGCATTGGAAGGACTGCAGGAAATGAAGGAACGTGAGGGACAGGCCATGCAAAGTGACATTCAGCAACGACTTTCCTCGTGTGGAAACA
>Ga0208570_1000651_pt1 | contig 11706 bp, 4 predicted proteins | sample DeeseametaMP1202_FD_184192 | JGI IMG/M metagenome (GOLD analysis project Ga0208570, IMG submission 184192) | Marine microbial communities from the Deep Indian Ocean - MP1202 (SPAdes) | ecosystem: Environmental > Aquatic > Marine > Oceanic | place: South Indian Ocean | collected 2011-03-08
TAGCTGAGGCTCGCCAGAAAACCCAGATTGTGATAACCCAGCCGATTCTGACAAAGAAATTGAGTCTGTCCAATGGAAGATTTTGCAGGTCCGGATTCGGTTAAAACCTCCTCAGGGTCATCTTCAATAACAGATGCACCCATTCCAATAATCGGCTTTAAGCCTTCATCCTTCAAAGTGTGGAAAAATTCAACGGCACCAAACATGTTTCCATGATCGGTAACAGCACAGGACTCAAAACCATTTTTTTTGAGTGCAGTAACCAAATCTTTAATTCGGATTGCTCCCTCAAGCAGAGAATATTGCGTGTGAAGATGAAGGTGGGTGAACATTACTGTCTGAATTGTTTTTTGGAAGAGTGACCAGTATGCATCTTACATGAAATTAATTTTGCGGGCAAGATTCTTATGAGTATGTTGATTGGAATTTTGTTCCGAAACAGGCTGAATTCATTTCAGCAGATTTACGATTAATCCCAGCAATCTGAGACAGCATTACGGTTTTTGAGTTGTCAACTCAGCCTGTTTGATGTAACCAGTTGCACAGACTAGAACTGAATTTAAATCTAAAATATTAAGATTTTTCATATTTTTTGAAAAGACATAATTGCTGATGTTAGAGTATTTACGACCGGACAATCTTGAAGACGCACTTTTGACGTTAACTGAACAACCCTGTACTTTGCTGGCGGGTGGAACGGATTTTTATCCGGCCAACAAAGAAACATGAAAACAGATAACAATCTCCAGCATTTTGCTGAAGACATGCCCCTGAGTAAAACTGCACTTGATTTGAGCTCAAACGGACAGGGATTCGGTTTGATCATTGTCGACGAGGTCAACGGTTTTGCCACCGTCGGCGCCGGAAATCTTGCTCCTCAAGTTCCCAATGAACAGGTATCAGTGATGGTTTCCGAAACTAATCGTCTTGCGCATTCTTTCACTCAACAAGCTATGCCTGTGCTGGCATTTCTAGATACACACGATTCTGGTAAACAGGAACCGCCTTATCCACCGCATTGCGAAAGCGGTACAGGTGAGGAGGATTTGGTTCCGGAACTGAAGTGGCTTGAAAAAGAACCACAGGCAACTTTAGTACGCAAGGACTGCATTAACGGTTTCATTGGTGCGTTTCAGCAGGATGGATCCAATGCAGTTATTGACTGGGTCAAGGATAATAATGTGGCTAATGTCCTGGTAGTTGGAATATGTACCGACATTTGTGTAATGGATTTTGTTCTTACACTGCTCTCAGCCCGCAATCACGGGATGCTTCCAAGTTTGAAAGAAGTGGTGGTTTATGACAAAGGCTGCTCTACCTATGACCTGCCCAGAAATGTTGTTGAGGAAATTGGACTACCACCCAGTGCCAGCCACCCTCAAGACGTAACTCATTACATGGGACTCTACTTTATGGCTTCACGAGGTGCGCAACTGGTTGAAAGTGTCCAAGTATAAAATTTTCTGCAGCTCAAGCAATTTAGCTGCAACTTGAATATTTTTTGAAAAATTGACTCTCTACATCCGTACCCGTTTGCTCTTCGGATCATAAAACGCACCCAAAGAAGGTCTTGCACCGTACCGTTCTCCGGCCACTTCAATTTCAAAAACACTTGATTCCAGAAATTCTTTGCTCACTCCATCCTCGTGTGATACATAACCCATTCCAAGACAAGTTCCAATGGTGTGACCGTACATTCCGGAAGTCAGATCACCAACGATTTTGTTATTACACCAAATCGGTTCATTGTGATAAAGCATTGGTTCCGGATTTTCCAGAGCAAACTGCACCAGACGTTTTTTCAAAACTCCGCTTTTTGTTTTGGACAATTCGTCTTTTTGACGCAGCAAGGCCTCCCGACCTATGAAACCTCCGGGTTTGTCAAACTTGACCGCAAAACCAAGTCCGGCTTCCAGTGGCGTGTCTTCGTCCACAATATCGTGTCCCCAGTGCCGAAATGCTTTTTCCAAACGCAGGGAGTTGAGGGCATGCATTCCCGCCAGTTTCAAACCATGTTCGGTTCCAGCTGCAAGGATTTTATCGTAGATGTCCTGAGCAAATTCGGTTGGTGCATAAATTTCCCAGCCCAATTCACCAACGTAAGTCATACGTAAGGCCAGTGCTCTGGCGTAGCCGATTTCAATTTCCTGTGCATTGCCGAAAGGAAAGGCCTCATTTGATAAATCGTCCGGAGTGAGTTTTGAAAGTAAATTTCGGGATTCCGGTCCCATCACGCTCAACACAGCATATCCGGAAGTTACATCCGTGACTGTCACATGTGCGTCATCCGGAATATTTTTGTGCAGCCAGGCCAGATCACGGATTTGACTAGCCCCAGCCGTAACAACCAGAAAAACATTTTCCTGCAAACGGGTTACCGTCAAGTCGGACTCGATACCGCCTCGTTCATTGAGCCACGATGTATAAACCGCTTTTCCGGATGGAACAGCGACATCATTGGCACAAATCCGGTTGAGCACTTTTTCAGCATCACGCCCTTGCACCACGAATTTCGCGAAGGACGACATGTCGAACAGCGCCACTTTTTCCCGTGCCGCCTGATGCTCAGCGGCAGAGGCTTCAAACCAGTTTTGACGTGCGTAGCTGTATTCGTATCGTGCTTCTGTTCTTTGTGGCGCAAACCAGTTGGCGCGCTCCCATCCGCTCATCTCACCAAAACATGCACCAGTTTTTTCCAGACGATCATGTAGCACAGATTTGCGTACGCCCCGGCTGGTTTCCGGCTGTCGGAAAGGCCAGTGCATGGCGTAAAGTAGGCCTAATGACTCTTCGGTGCGCTCCTTCAAATATCGTGAATTGCCCTGAAACGAATGAAAACGGCGGATGTCTACATCCCATAAATCTATTTGCGGATATCCGTTTACGATCCATTCGGAAAGCACTTTGCCTGCACCACCCGCAGATTGAATTCCGATTGAGTTGAGTCCGGCGGCAACATAGAAGTTTTTAAGTTCCGGAGCCTCACCTAAGATATAGCGGTCGTCTGGAGTGAAACTTTCTGGACCGTTGAAAAAAGTGTGGATTCCTGCATCTTCCAGTTTTGGAATGCGATGCATTGCATTCAGCATCGCCGGTTCAAAATGCTCCCAATCTTCCTCAAACTGACCAAATGAAAAATCCTCCGGAATCGTGTTTAGTGGGCGCGGTTTTGATTTAGGTTCAAAGCAGCCAACCAGCATTTTTCCAGCATCTTCTTTTGCATAAATCCAACCGCTTGGATCACGCAAAACTGGAAGAGTTGACGGCAATCCAATGTTTTCTGTGACAATATAAAAATGTTCTGCAGCATGCAGCGGTACATTTACGCCTGCCATTTCCCCAACCTGATGCCCCCATAGTCCGGCACAGTTAACAACAATTTCGGCAGAGATAGTTTTGAGTTCACTTGCTTCTCCACTACCGAGAGATGGAACCTCCACTTTGACTCCGGAAACCTGTCTCGCACCGGACGTTCCGGCGTTTTTGGTTTCGATTCCGCAAACGCGCATGTTTTCAAATATTTTTGCTCCACCCATTTTTGCGCCTTTTGCCAGCGCCTGAGTCACATCAATTGGATTTGTCTGTCCGTCTTTGGGCAAAAAAACAGCGCCGACCAGGTCATCAATATTTAAAAGCGGATACAATTCACGTGCTTCTCTAGGAGAAATCACCTCCACTTCAAGTCCAAAACATTTGGCCATCGAGGCTCCCCTTTTTAGTTCTTCAAAACGTCCGGCATCCGGAGCCACGCTGATTGAACCGTTTTGTTTAAAACCGGTGGCCTGTCCTGTTTCTTCTTCCAGAGTGGCATAAAGTTCGCTGGTATACTGCGCAAGTTTGGTCATGTTTTTTGTGGCCCGCAATTGACCCACGAGCCCGGCGGCATGCCAGGTTGTACCGCAGGTCAACTCCTTGCGCTCCAGCAAAACGACATCCTTCCAGCCAAGTTTTGTTAAATGATAAGCCACACTGCAGCCGATCACACCGCCGCCGATGATGACAACTTGTGCCTGCTTTGGTATAGATTTCATTTAGAGATTCCTAATAATATTTTTAAACAATGTAACAAATACAAATAAAGATGAATAAGTTTTACAGCTTCCTGCATGCATGGTCAACCACAAATTTGGTGTAACCAAATAAGTTTTTTCACCATACTAATTCAGTTTGATTTCAAAATAAATTCCGTCTTGTTGCTCCAAATAATTCCTGCCATAATGATCACAAAATAAACATCAAAAATCAGCTTAATTTCCTGTCCAGAATATCCTCAGTCCTTTTTCATGTCCCAAGAAAAAGCAGATCAATTAGTCGTAATTGGCGCATCAGAACACAATCTGAAAAATGTAAGCCTTAATATTCCACGAGACTCACTGACAGTTTTTACTGGAGTCAGTGGTTCTGGAAAATCTTCACTGGCATTTGATACGATTTTCAAAGAAGGCCAGCGCCGTTTTGTTGAATCACTTTCGGCGTATGCCCGTCAATTTCTGGGGCAAACTGACAAGCCTAAAGTCGAACACGTAGAAGGACTGAGTCCGACGATATCCGTAGACCAGAAAACAGTCAACCGTAATCCGCGTTCAACCGTTGGAACAATCACAGAAATTTACGATCATTATCGCCTCCTTTTTGCACGTTTGGGCAAGCCGCATTGTCCGGAATGCGGAACCCGCATCACCTCACAAACGCCGGAACAAATCACCGATTATGCTTATGTGGACGCCTTGAATGAAGCCTGCCTGATACTGGCACCAATGGTTCAGGAACGCAAAGGAGAATACCGTAAAGAACTAGAAGACTGGGCCGCCGAGGGCTACGTTCGAGCCAGAATTGACGGAGAAGTCCGCAGGCTGGATGAGGATATCCGGCTTGCCCGCTACGAAAAACATTCCATTGAACTGGTTGTCGATCGACTTACAATTACTGCAGAAGAAAAAAGTCGGTTCACAGAAAGTGTAGAAAAAGCCCTGTTGCTGGGTAACGGGTTGGCTATTTTGCACTATGGTAAAAAAACTGCAGAAAATGAAACAAAAAATCAGCTGGAGCAAAGCCCGGAAAAAGATCACTTGTTCAGTCAGTTGATGGCCTGTCCCAGCTGTCAAATTGCGCTGCCGGAAATGGAACCACGCTTATTTTCTTTTAACGCACCTCAAGGAGCATGTCCATCGTGCAACGGAATCGGCCAGTTAAGCACATTTTCTGAAGAGAAACTCTGTGATCCCGAACTCTCAATTTCTGAAGGTGCAATTAAATGTTTTACTGAAAAGGGGAATTTACTATACACAAAAGTCGATCAGCGCCACGTCAACAGTTTAATGAATAATTTTGAAATCAACGACAAAACTTTGTGGAAAAATTTATCCGTTGAACAGCGGCAGTTGATTTTATATGGAAACACTAAAATGAAGCTTGGCGTTTCCAATATTTTTCGTTTTCCCGGTCAGTTTCTCAATAAACTGGAGAAACAACAATGGGCCGGTTTCATTCCAATCCTGCAATTTGTTTTTCGTTTTGTCAAGGGTCCACTTGAAAAATTTCAGCACACTTCTATTTGTCCGGACTGTGAAGGAAAGCGCCTCAACAAGATGGCACTTGCAGTACGACTGCACGGCCACAATATCAATAGTCTCTCCGGTGAATCAATTGAAGATTCGGTCAACTTTTTTGATAATTTAAAACTGACTGAAACTGAGAAAAAAATAGGGCGGGACATTTTCAGAGAAATCCGGGACCGTCTGCATTTCCTGAACGATGTCGGCGTAGGTTATCTCACACTTGAGCGTTCTGCAGCAACCTTGTCCGGCGGAGAAGGACAACGTATCCGGCTCGCTTCACAGCTTGGTGCAGGACTGCAGGGTGTGCTTTATGTACTCGATGAACCTTCAATTGGACTGCACCAGAGTGACAACAAAAAGCTGATTCGCACTTTAAAAAAATTACGTGACCGGGGAAACACTGTGCTGGTGGTTGAGCATGATAAGGAAACCATCGAATCTGCCGATCATTTAGTGGACATCGGTCCGACTGCAGGACAAGACGGTGGACACATCACAGCACAAGGTTCCATGCAAAAAATAATTGAAGCACAGGAATCGATAACAGGTCAATTTCTTTCCGGTCAAGAACAAATAGCCATTCCGGAAAAACGACGTCAGCCAACAGGAAACAAGATAACTATTCACGGTGCAAGTTTCAATAATCTAAACAATATTGACTGCGAAATTCCACTTGGAATTTTTGTTGCTGTAGCAGGTGTTTCAGGTTCAGGTAAATCCTCGTTGATTGACGGCATTCTCAAAAAGGCCTTGAACTGCCACCTGAACCCCGGAAGCAAAGACGAACCCGGTCCGTACAAAAAAATTTCCGGACTCGAAAATATAGATCGTGTGATTAAAATTGATCAGGCTCCAATTGGCCGCACCCCCCGCAGCAACCCAGCAACTTACACCAAGGTCCTTGACCCAATCCGTGATTTATTTGCCCTGATGCCTGAAGCAAAAGCCCGGGGTTATAAAAAAGGACGCTTCTCATTCAACGTCAAGGGCGGACGCTGCGAAGACTGTCAGGGTGCCGGTTTGAAAACGATAGAAATGCAGTTTTTGAGTGATGTACAAATTCCTTGTGATACCTGCCGCGGAAAACGCTTCAATGCTGAAACTTTGCAGATATTCTATAAAAACCGCACAATTCACGATGTACTGGAAATGACGGTTACAGAGGCGGAGGAATTCTTTTCTGCACTACCAAAAATCCACATAATTCTGCAAACTCTACTGGACGTTGGTCTGGGCTATGTAAAACTTGGGCAACCCTCCACAACCCTCTCCGGAGGAGAAGCACAGCGTGTAAAAATTTCTTCAGAGTTGAAAAAAATAGCGACTGGAAATACGCTTTACATTCTTGACGAACCAACTACCGGCCTGCATTTTAAGGACATCCGTTTGTTGTTATCTTGCCTGAACCGTCTGGTTGATCAAGGCAACACTGTTTTAGTGATTGAGCACAATTTGGATGTGCTGAAGGTTGCCGATCATCTGATAGAACTTGGACCGGGAGGCGGGAAATATGGAGGTGAACTGGTTTGCGAAGGAACTCCGGAAAATTTATCGGAGCAGATGACACTGACAGGAAAGTTTTTGAAAACAGTTTTGGGAAAAGGGGCTGAACAAAATAGTTTCAAAGAATCAGAAGAAAAAAGTGGCAAAGTTTCAGCGACTGAAGTGATTGAAGAAGATCCGGCGGATTTTGAAAAAGTAAAAGTTTCAAAATCATACTCTCGTGACATCGTAATCAAGGGTGCGTCAAAAAATAATTTGCGGCACATAGATGTACGGATTCCAAACAATAAAATGACTGTGATAACCGGTGTTTCCGGTTCCGGCAAAACGAGTTTGGCCTTTGACACTATTTTTGCGGAAGGACAGGCGCGTTATCTCGAATCGCTTTCAACTTATGCACGTCGATTTCTGGGCCGTATGGATAAAGCACCGGTGGATTCGATTGACGGACTTTCTCCGGCAATTGCCATCAATCAAAAAGCAACTGGTCGTAATCCCCGTTCGACTGTTGCTACAACAACTGAAATCTATGATTATCTGCGTTTACTTTTCGCGCGTATCGGCAAGGCACATTGTCCAACAACCGGAAAACCTTTGCTCGGCTACAGTCCAACCCGCGCGGCAGCCTTTTGTACAGAACATTTTGAAGGTGAACGGATTGAGTTGCTTGCACCTTTATTTTTACCGGGGTCGAGCAAAATTCTGTTGCTGGATCATCCCAAGCACTTGCCAAATGTGATCGATTCGCTGGAGCAGGAAGGATTTGTGCGGCTTTATATCAATGGGAAAGCAATCCGTCTGGATGAATGGAAGGAAAACTCCGCAGAATTTAAACTCAGTAAAAACACTACTGTCGATTTGGGAATTGACCGTTTGCGCGTTAATCCGGAAGAACAAAAACGCCTGGCAGAAGCCATTGAAAATGCTTTCCAGCGTGGACATGGTTTGTTGAAAATTTGTTTGACGGATCTAAAACCGGAAGGTCAGTTGAGTGAAAAATATGTATTTTTGTCTGAAACTCCAGCAAATGTGGAAAATGATGTGAGGCTTTCTTTTTTTCAGCAGGAAGAATTATCACCACGCATGTTTTCCTTCAACTCTCATGTGGGAGCATGTCCAACCTGTGATGGTTTGGGAGAGTTTCAGCGCATAAATGATCCTCAATGTGAAGATTGCGGAGGTGAACGTTTGAAAGCAGAATATCGTGCAGTGACAATTAATCAGCAAAACATCAGCCAGTTTTGTCAACTTTCTGTCCCGGAAGCACGTCAGGAAATTGAAAGCTGGGTTCTCACCGAAAATCAGCGTACCGTTGCCGAACAGGCGCTGGGCGAAATTTTAACACGTCTTAAATTTTTGGAAAATGTAGGGTTGGACTATTTGACACTCGATCAAAAAGCATCCACACTTTCCGGAGGTGAGGCGCAGCGTATCCGGCTTGCCTCACAAATTGGTTCAGGACTGGTGGGCGTGACCTATGTTTTGGATGAACCAACTATTGGCCTGCATCCCCGTGATACTGCACGGCTTATCCGCACGCTGAAGCAATTACGGGATCGTGGAAACAGTGTGATCTTAGTCGAACACGATTTGGACACGATCCGACAAGCCGACCATATTATCGATATTGGTCCGGGAGCAGGTCATTACGGCGGCAATGTTTCCGCTTTTGGAAGTCCACAGGAAATCTCAATCAAACACGATACGCTGACTGCACAATATATGAGAGGGGAAAAATCGATTCCGCTGCCGAAAAAATATCGTTCGTTTAATCCGGAGCATTTAATTTCTGTTACCGGAGCAGCAGCAAATAATTTAAAAAAACTGGATGTCAACTTTCCTCTCGGAGTTTTTACGGTGGTGACCGGCGTTTCCGGTTCAGGAAAATCCTCACTGGTTGTCGATGTTCTGCAGCGAGCTCTGGAAAAGGAAATAAATGGAAAGCAGATTAAACCAGGAACACACAAAAAAATTAGCGGAATAGCTCAACTTGAATCCATAATGGTTATCAACCAGGAAGCGATTGGGCGAACTCCGCGTTCAAATCCTGCAACTTATGCAAAAGTTCTTGAACCGATCCGCAACCTCTTTGCTTCAATGCCGGAAGCAAAACAACGCGGATTTTCCAAGCGTCGTTTTTCGTTTAACGCAAAAGAGGGGCGCTGTCCAACATGCGACGGACAGGGTTTCCTATTGATTGAAATGCATTTTTTGTCAGATGTATGGGTCAAATGCGATCAGTGCAAAGGCAAGCGCTATAATCGGGAAACCCTGGCAGTCAAGTATAAGGGGCATACTATTGCGGATGTGCTTGAAATGGAAATCAGCAAAGCAGTTGAAGTTTTTGTGGCACAGCCGCGCATCAAGCGGATTCTCAAAACTCTGGAAGACGTTGGCCTGGGTTACATGAAATTGGGACAGGCAGGAAATACTCTCTCCGGAGGAGAAGCCCAACGATTAAAATTAGCTGCAGAACTTGCTCGTCGTACACATGGTCCTACTCTTTATATTTTGGACGAGCCCACTACCGGATTGCATATCGACGACGTGGCAAGGTTGCTTAAAATATTGCACAGCCTGGTGGATGAAGGTCACTCTGTGCTGGTCATTGAACACAATTTAGAAGTGATCAAAACCGCAGACTGGCTGATTGATTTGGGACCAGAAGGCGGAGACAAGGGCGGCAGATTGGTCTTTGAAGGAACTCCGGAAAACTGCAGTAAGAATCAGCTAAGTTACACCGGTATGTTTCTGGAAGCGTCTTTTTACTCCAATCCACAAAGCGAATTTAGGGAAACTAGCCTCTGAGCTTTTTTTAACAAAGCTTATTTCCATCAGAAACTTTTAATAAAACTTTGAAGAATCATAGTGAACAAGGCCGATAACGTTCCCTGGTTTCAGAATTTGCTTTCAAGGGCAAAATTGTTTTCAAGACTTCTTTCAATTGTTATAGTATTAGAGGCAAGTTTATAATAACTTTTTGCTAAATGCTGTTGAATAAATATTACAACCATGAACATTGATTCCATTAATTACACCTTAATTCTATATACTGCATTTTGTATTTTGCTGGGGATTTTTTTCTGCTGGTTCTATCAGAAAAAAATGATTTCTACTCAATCCCAGGAAATAGATGCACTTGGTGAATCACTAAATGAACTTCTGAAAAAATACGATACCATCCTGGCAGACAAGATAGAGCTCGATAAGCAGTTTGCCATCTTAAAGCAGGATGCAAACAGAATTCTGGAAATTGAGGAAGAACTGAAATTTCAGCAAAAACAGTTTTCTACCCTGCAGGTATTAAATGCAACTTTGGAAGAAAGGCTGGAATCCAAGGAAAATGAATCCAGAGAAAAATTAAAATTTCTGGAGGAAGCAAAAAAATTGATGGGAACAGAGTTTGAAAATCTTTCTGCCAAAATTTTTACAAGCAAATCAAAACAATTTGTTGAGGAAAACAAAAATAGTATCCAGAATCTGCTTACTCCAATTCAAACAAAAATGAAGGAGTTTCAGGAAAAAGTAGAAAAATTTCATCTTGAAGATGAAACTGGCCGGGCTTCAATTAAGGTAGAATTTGAGCACCTCAAGGAAGTTAATACAAATTTGAGTCAGGATGCTCAAAACCTAACGACGGCACTTCTAGGTGATTCAAAGCAACAGGGTGACTGGGGTGAAATGATCCTGGAAAAATGCTTGCAGAATGCAGGCTTGATTGAAGGAGAACACTACCAGAAACAAACCCAGATTAAAACGGATGACGGCACTCAACTGCGTCCGGATGTTATCATCAAGCTGCCAAACGATCGTATCCTGATTGCCGATTCCAAGGTCTCACTGAAAGCATATAACAGCTACATGTCTGCAGATGATGAACATAAACGGAAAGCCTACGCCAAAAAACATCTGCAGTCCGTGCGAAATCACATCCATGGATTGTCTTCAAAAAATTACCAGGAGGGCTTCGAAGAATTTGGTTCACCAGATTACGTACTGATGTTCATGCAGATTGAGCCGGCATATTCCCTGGCGCAGTCCCTTGACAGCAACTTAACTTCTGATGCGTTTATAAAAAATATCATCATTGTCACTCCGGCAAGTTTAATGATGGCGCTCCGGATTGTAAATCAACTATGGCGACAGGAAAAGCAGGTGCAGAATGTGAAAGAAATTTTTGAAAGGGGCGGGAAATTATATGAAAAAATTTGTGGATTCCTGGAAGAATTTGAGAAAATTGGTGATAAAATTAAGGGTGCCCATGAGTCTTATGAAAATGCATATAATAAGCTGAGTGACGGAAGAGGTAACATGATTAGACAGGCAGAGATGCTCAAGAATCTGGGTGTGAAAACGGCCAAGTCTATCCCCAGAGAGTTTAAAAAAGCCATTGAAGATTCATCTCAGGGAAACTCATGATCGACTTTGGAAACAGGGCTATAAATTATTAATCCTGAGATAAGTTTTTCATCAATCTGTAAACCACAAACCTTCTTGGTTGAAATTGAAGTAGTTTTTCTTACTCCTGCTGACTTCCTTTTGCCCTTCCCCACAGCCGGATTAGTCCTTAAATTTGGGGCCTTTTGTTTTTTAATTAAGCTGACGATTCCACTGACGATTATAAGATTACGAGCTTTGTGGAATC
>Ga0208570_1000663_pt1 | contig 11552 bp, 10 predicted proteins | sample DeeseametaMP1202_FD_184192 | JGI IMG/M metagenome (GOLD analysis project Ga0208570, IMG submission 184192) | Marine microbial communities from the Deep Indian Ocean - MP1202 (SPAdes) | ecosystem: Environmental > Aquatic > Marine > Oceanic | place: South Indian Ocean | collected 2011-03-08
TACCAATAATAATTGTTATGATAATTGCGGTATTTTCAACTTCAAATAGAGAAAATATTTCAGAATTTAAGAATTCTTTAACAAATATAAACAAAGTTGAAAATTTGAAATAAATTTTTTAGAAAAGTAGGATTTGGTATAGGTCCCAATGAAAAAATTCAGAATCTATCAGACAAGCTTTTTAAAGTTTAGTTTAATAATTTTTTTTATAAATCATTGATTTGATTTGATGATTACTAGTTAATTTTAAAATAATTGAGGCATATTTTGGTGTTTCTTTGAACATGTTTTGTGTAATTCGCTGATAAGTTTGCATAAAATTTATTACATCACCTTTGCTCATAATTTTTAAATTCTTTTTTTTTTTTGAACTTAACCATAATTTTTTTTCTTGCATTAGACGCCAATTTTGAAGCAAACTAAAATTTTTAACTTTCAAATAAATTAAACAATTTAATTGATTGAATAATTTCTTATACTTATTTTTCAACTGATTATTTACATATTTTCTCCAAATCATTTTATGATCTTTTGCTTTTTCTTCTGAATTTACTGCTTTTATTAATTGTTTGTTTGACTGTGCTTTGGCTCCAACACACCAACCTTCTAATATAATAATATCGGGTTTTTTATTTATTTTGTGCCACGCACTTTTTGGAAATCTATCATCAATAGCTTTGTCAAATCTAGGCAAACTTATATTATTAAAATTCTTATTTTTTATTTTTTTAAGAAAATTTAACATAATGTTTGTATCATGGGTTCCTGGCACTCCTCTTATTAATAATAATGGATGAATTTCTTGTGAAAGTTTAAATCTTTCTTTTCTTGTTCTATAAAAATCATCAATAGAGATTGTAAAGACATTTAATTTAAAATATTTTTTTAAGATTATTGAAATAATCGATGTAATTGTTGTTTTTCCAGTTCCTTGCCCACCAGCAATTCCGAGAATTAATGATTTTTTATTCCCCTTTCTTTTTGATATCCAAAAACATAATGGAATTAAAAAAGATTTAATCATTTTATCTTTATTTTTAAATTTTTCAGTATTTGTTTCTTGAGATTTTATATATTTAAAACAATCTGATTTTATTTTACCGAAACACTCGTTAACAGCTGTCATTCATTGGATTATTTTTTTTGATCTAGAGGGTGATTTGTTCCGTCAAATAAATCGATATTATTAAATGAAAACGGATCCACTCCTTCAACACAGCCAATATTAAATCCGTACATATTAGGATTGCTACGCATTTTATGGTGGGTATAAATCCCACAATTTTTACAAAAATAATGTTCAGCTACATTCGTATGATATTTATAAACTGATATCTTGTCTTCGCCTTTAGTAACTTTTAAATCTTTTGTTTCTATCATCGCCATGACTGCTCCTTTTCTTTTACAAATTGAGCAATTACATCTTCTAAGTTTTTCAAAGGTTTTTTCTGAAAGGTTAATTTCTGCTTCTACTTCTCCACAGTGACAAGTTAGTTTTTTCATTTGATTTAGACTTAGCGAGTTATATCAACTTTTTATTTATTATTTCATTATTTTAAACTATTTGTGGTCATAGTTATCCACAAGCTAACAAAATGTAGTTTCAATGTTCACGTTTTGATTCTATTTTGATTCAATTTCAGACTCAAAATACAACCTATTTGACATTGTTGAATAAGTTAGATAATAATGAGAACAAAATAAGAACATTTATGAATCTAACTGTTCCATATTATCTACATAAAGCTGGCGCAGGTTTTCCTTCACCTGCAACGGACTATATTGAAGAGGATATCGATCTAAATATTCATTTAATAAAAAACGTTCCAGCAACTTTCATTATTAGAGTTCAAGGCAAATCAATGACCGATATTGGAATTAACGATAACGACTTATTGGTTGTCGATAAAAGTTTAAAACCTAAAAATTTTTCAACAGTTATTGCAAATGTCTATGATGAACTAGTTGTTAAAAATTTTGTCAAAGAGAAAAATGAGCAATTTTTAACATCTGGATCCAAAAAATTTGAAGACCGAATTTTAATTAATGAAGAGGCTGATGTTTTTATTTGGGGAGTCGTAACTTATGTCATCCACTCAGTATACTAAAAAAATAGCACTAATAGATTGTAATTCTTTTTATGTTTCTTGTGAAAGATTATTCAATCCAAAAATTAGAAAAAAACCTGTTGTAGTTCTATCCAATAATGACGGTTGCATTATTTCAAGATCTAATGAAGCAAAAACTTTGGGAATTAAAATGGGTGAACCTTATTTTAAAGCTAAAGATATTATTGTTAAAAATAATGTTCAGGTATTTTCATCGAACTATTCTCTATATGGCGACATATCAAGAAGAGTGATGAGAACTTTAAAACGTTTTAATTCAGAAATAGAAGTTTACTCAATCGATGAAGCATTTTTAGATTTATCAAATTTTTCTGATGATGAAATTGAAAGTGTTGGAATAGAAATTAGAAGCATAATTTTGCAATGGACTGGTATACCAACAAGCATTGGTATAGCTAAAACTAAAACTTTAAGTAAAATTGCAAATCATATCGCAAAAAAAGAAAAATCTGGTGTGGTTAGTTTAATTGGAATTGAAGATATTGATCCAATATTAGAAAAAGTAGAAATAGGAGATGTTTGGGGGGTTGGTAGACAGCTTACAAAATTTTATATTAAAAATGATATTTATAATGCAAAACAATTAAAGAATATATCTAATACATGGATTAAAAAAAGCTCTAATGTTTTAAGTTCTAGAACCGCAATGGAGCTTAGAGGAATTTCTTGTATTGATTTAGAAATTCAAGACTCAAAAAGAAAAAGCTGCGTTGTATCAAGATCATTTGGAAAAAAAGTAGAAACTTTTCAAGAATTAAAAGAGTCTGTTACAAATTATTGTCTGAATGCTTCAGAAAAAATTAGATCAGAATCTTTAATTGCAAAATCGGTAACAGTATTTTTAAGAACAAGTCCTTTTCAAAATAGAGGCATTTACTATTCAAATTCTAAAACAATAGATTTTCCAATTGCAACAGATAACAGTATTGAAATAGTTAAAGCTGCTATAAATGGATTAAAAGATATTTTTAAAAGAGGTTACAAATATCAAAAAGTGGGGGTAATGTTGTCCGGATTATCTAACTTGGAAAATAAAAACAATTTATTTTCATCTTCAAAAGATGAAAAAATCAAAAGCTTAATGAGATCTATAGACAGCACCAACTGTAGATATGGCAGATCTGCCTTAAGTTTGGCTAGTGGCGGTGTTAATAAAAAATGGAACATGAGAAGAAAACACTCTTCTAAAATAGATACTGTTGATTTTCGTTGTTTACCAACCATAAAAGCTAGCTAAGCCTAAAGCTTTTTCGTTGCAAATAAGTTTATTATTATTATGTATATCATAAGTCATGAAAAAAATATCAAGCGGGAAGAACTAGAAAACGACATCGAAAACACAAAAGAACGAAGAAAAAGAGAAAAAAAAATGACTTTTAAAAGAAAATTGATGTACACCAACAAATCCCCCAGGCGTATAGATAGAAAAGCCGGCGCACGCAATAAGAAAATAACAAAACCTTTTTATTTGAGCCCTAGTTATCTTGGAGAGATAGAGAAGCAAAAAAAAACTCAAAGATAAGTTAAAAAATAAATGAAAAAAATTTTATTGATTGCAGTTTTCACAATTATAAGCATAAATTATGCTTTTTCAGTGACCTTAACCGAAGCATTAATTCAAACTTACAAAAATAATACAGAATTAAATGCTGAAAGAGAAAATGTTAAAGTTTCACAAAAAGATCTTATAATTTCAAAAGCAGATTATCTGCCCTCAGCATCTATTACTGGATCAAAGAGCAAAGAGAAAACCAATAAGTTGACCAATCAAGGTGGAGGAGATGCCTCTGTTACTGATGTTGATCCTTTAATAGCTACTATAAAGTTAGAACATACTTTAGTTGATTTTGGCAGAGACGCCGAATATAAGAAGAAAAAAATTGGAATAAATTTAGCAGAAGCTAAGTTATTAAAAAAAGAACAAGATATTTTTTATAAAGCAATTGAAGCTTATAGCGGTCTAATTTTGGCGAACGAAAAATTAACAATTAATCAAATAAACTTAAGTCTTTTAGAAAGACAAGTTGAAACAGATAAAGTTAGATTGGAGAGAGGACAAATTACTGTATCTGATTTAGCGCAATCAGAATCTTCTTTAGCAGGTGCTCAGGCACAATTTATTCAAGCAAAAAATGAAATTGTTACTAATAAATTAAATTATGAAAATATAATTGGTAAAATTTTAAATCCAAAAAGTCTGGAAAAAACTTCAGAATCAATTGTTTCAATTCCTCAAAGCTTGAATAGTGCAATTGATTTATCCAAACAAAACAATCCAGACATAACTATTGCTAAATTAGAGTTAGAGCAATCTGAGAAAGATATCGAAATTGCAGAATCTGATTTAAAACCGACAGCAACTTTATCCCTTGAGAGATCTTATTCTGATAATTTAAACACAACATATGATAAAAAAGAAAAAGATGTTTTAAAAGCAACTGTGAGCTGGCCTTTTTATTCTGGCGGAAAAAAAAGAGTTACAATTAGCAAAAACCAGAATTTAAAAACCAGAAAAAGATTATTGCTAGATAATGCCATTAAAACAAACGATACAATTGTTGCGACTGCATGGGCCAATCTTCAGTCCTCTAAAAGTTTTTTAAATTTTGTTAGATTACAGGTTAGAGCTGCACAGATTGCAAACGAGGGAATTACTGCTGAATATGAAAGAGGTTCTGGAAGAACTACCTTAGATGTAATTCAATCAAATACATTATTGCTTAATGCAAAGGTTTCTCTGTCAAATTCTGAAAGAAATTACTTGCTAGCTCAATACAATCTTCTTAAATCAGTTGGTTTGCTTAATAGCACCTATCTAAAACTTGAATAAAATAGCCGTGTTTTGGCTATTATAATATTTTTATTGCCAATGAGAACAAAGTGTGTACATTCAAAGTCATGATTCGACTATTAAAAAACGTAGAAAAAGAGGCAAAAAATGACGAAAAATAACCTAAAAGTAGTGAAATCTGCAAAAGATCAAGATTTAGAGAAAAAAGAAAAGAATAAAGCTTTAGATGCAGCAATCAGTCAAATTACAGATAATTTTGGAAAAGGTTCAGTAATGAAGCTTGGCCAGCAAACGACAATGGATATAGATTCTATTTCAACAGGATCCTTAAGTTTAGACTTGGCACTTGGAATTGGTGGATTGCCACAAGGAAGAGTTACTGAAATTTATGGACCAGAGGCGTCTGGAAAAACAACACTTGCTTTACAAGTAGTTGCTGAAGCACAAAAGACAGGTGGCATTTGTGGATTTATAGATGCTGAGCATGCACTAGATCCGGTTTATGCAAAAAAATTAGGTGTAGATACTGAAGAATTATTAATCTCTCAGCCTGATACTGGCGAACAAGCTTTAGAGATTACTGATACTTTAATTAAGTCAGGTTCAATATCTGTGCTTGTTATAGACTCTGTCGCCGCATTAACTCCAAGAGCTGAAATAGAAGGTGAAATGGGAGATCATCATGTAGGTCTTCAAGCAAGATTAATGAGTCAGGCTTTAAGAAAACTAACAAGTTCAATCTCTCGAACAAATACTATGGTTATTTTCATTAACCAAATCAGAATGAAAATAGGTGTCATGTTTGGAAGTCCCGAGACAACTTCAGGAGGAAATTCACTTAAATTCTATGCATCAGTTAGATTGGATATAAGAAGAATTGGAGCAATTAAAGAAAAGGATAACATTATTGGAAATACAACAAGAGTTAAAGTAGTTAAGAACAAAGTTTCTCCACCATTTAAAGTTGTTGAATTTGATTTAATGTATGGCAAAGGAATTAGCAAATCAGGAGAATTAATCGACCTTGGAGCTAAGGCAGACATCGTAGAGAAAGCGGGAGCATGGTATGCATATAAAGGAGAAAAAATTGGCCAAGGTAGAGAAAATGCAAAACTTTATCTTGAACAAAATCCAAAAGCTGCAGCCGAAATTGAAATGGCCATCAGAGAAAAAGCAGGCGTGATTTCAAAAAAGATTGAAGGCAATCCAATTGAACAGGAAAAAACTGAATCAAAAGAGGAAATTCCTTCTAAAAAAAATTAGCAGATAACTTTTAGTTGTTAAAAAGGCGCTTTAATAGAGCGCCTTTTTCCCTTTAGAGATATAGACATCATATAAAAATGCTGTATTTTAAAAATATGGCAGACAAAACACTTAATGAAATAAGAAATGCTTTTCTCAAATATTTTGAGAAAAATGATCATAAAATTGTGGAGTCCAGCAATCTAGTTCCTAACAATGATCCAACCTTAATGTTTGCTAATTCAGGAATGGTACAATTTAAAAATGTATTTACTGGACTTGAAAAAAGAGATTATCAAAGAGCAACAACGTCACAAAAATGTGTAAGAGCAGGCGGAAAACATAATGACTTAGAAAATGTTGGTTACACATCTAGACATCATACATTTTTTGAAATGTTAGGAAATTTTTCTTTTGGAGATTATTTCAAAGAAAGAGCAATTGAACTTGCATGGAATTTGGTTACTAAAGATTTTGGTATAGATAAAAAAAGAATTTATGTAACTGTATTTCATGAAGACGATGAAGCATTCAAATTTTGGAAGAAAATAGCGGGTTTTAGCGATGATCGAATAATAAGAATTCCAACATTGGATAATTTTTGGTCGATGGGCGAAACAGGACCTTGCGGACCTTGTTCTGAGATATTTTTTGATCATGGTGACCATCTAAGAGGTGGTTTACCGGGCACGAAAGATCAAGAAGGAGACAGATATATTGAAATTTGGAACTTAGTCTTTATGCAATTTGAACAAGTTACAAAAGAAAAAAGAATAAATTTACCAAAGCCATCAGTTGATACAGGGATGGGACTCGAAAGAACAGCAGCTCTTTTGCAAGGAACTCACGACAATTATGAAACTGACCATTTTAAAAAATTAATTCAATCTATTTCTCAAGCTGTAAAAAAAAAACCAGATAACAGCTGCATTTCTAGTTTTAGGGTAATTGCAGATCATTTAAGAGCAAGTTCATTTTTAATTGCAGAAGGTGTTTTACCTTCAAATGAAGGAAGAGGCTATGTTCTTAGAAGAATAATGAGAAGAGGTATGAGACATTCTCATTTACTTGGAGCAAAAGAACCAATCTTCTTTAATATTTTTAAAACACTTCAAGAAGAAATGTCAAGTAACTATCCAGAATTAGAAAGAGCTCAGTCATTAATTAAAGAAACACTGCGGATGGAAGAAGAAAAATTTTTAGCTCTTTTAGACCGAGGAATAAAAATTTTAAATGAGAAAATTTCTAAAATAGATAAAATTTTACCCGGTGAAGTAGCTTTCAAACTTTATGATACTTATGGCTTCCCATTAGATTTAACAGAAGATATTTTAAAAAATAAATCATTAAAAATTGATCATAAAAAATTTCAATCCTTAATGAAAGAAAGTAAGGAGCTTGCAAAGAAAAACTGGAAAGGATCTGGAGATAGCTCAGTTGAAGAAATTTGGTTCGGTATTAGAGATAAGTTGGAACCAACAGAATTTTTTGGATATGAAAAAAATCAAGCAGAAGGAATTGTTCTATCTTTATTGAAAGACAATAAAGAAGTTCAAAGGTTAAACAAAGGTGACGAGGGAATGATTATAATTAATCAAACTCCTTTTTACGGTGAGTCTGGAGGTCAAGTAGGAGATATAGGTCAAATAATTTCTGGTGATTTTAAATTTGAAGTTTCAGATGTTCAAAAAAAATTGGGAGATTTATTTGTTCATTACGGAAAAGTTATAGACGGGTCAGTTAAAGTAGATGATAGCGTTGAAATGAAAATAAATATTGAAAGGAGAAATAATATAAGAGCTTATCATTCTGCAACTCATTTACTTCACGAGTCTTTGAGAAGAGTTTTAGGAACCCATGTAATTCAAAAAGGATCATTAGTTGAACCTGATAGATTAAGATTTGACTTTAGTCACATGAAACCAATTTCTTCCGAAGAAATTAACAAAATTGAGAGTTTTGTTAATTTAATGGTTGAGAAAAAATCAGATGTAAAAACTAGATTAATGACACCTAAGGAGGCAGTAGATAATGGAGCCTTAGCTTTGTTTGGTGAAAAATATGGTGATGAAGTTAGAGTTTTATCTATGGGTGATGAAAAAGAGAAGTATTTCTCTACAGAACTATGTGGAGGCACCCATGTAAGAAATACAGGCGATATAGGAAAATTTAAAATTGTCAGCCAATCTTCAATTGCAGCAGGAGTAAGAAGGGTAGAAGCTTTAAGAGACAAGGAACTACAGGATTATTTAAATAAAAAAGAGAAACTATCTGATATTTCAATTCAAAAGAATGAAGAAACAATCAAAGAATTGTCAGAAAGGATTATTAAACTTGGAGGAAAACCAAACTTAGAGAATAAAAATCAACAAGTGTTGATTAAAGATTTAAACAAACAACTTGAATTACTTTATGTTAAATCAATTTTAAGCGATAAAACAAAAAATATAATAAATGATCAAACAGTCAATAATACTAAAGTTAGATTTCAAAAAGTTACTGATTTACCTCCAAAAGATCTAAGAAAACTTGTTGATGCAGGAAAAAAAGAATTAGGTGAGGGGATTGTAGTTGTTTTTGCAAGCAAAGATGGAAAAATTGGTTTAGCAGTGGGCGTTACAGATAAACTTACCACCAAATATGATGCTGTTAAATTTGTAAAAACGGGATCAAAAATTGTAGGTGGTAAAGGTGGCGGGGGAAGACCCGACTTTGCACAAGCAGGTGGAATTGAAATTAATAAAATAGATGAAGCTTTTGAAAAATTAAAAGCTTTAATTTAGCTTATTTTTTAAATTATCAGCTATTTCACTCAAAAATTGATTTGTTGTAAGGTATTTTGTAGATGGCCCAATTAAAATTGCTAAATCTTTAGTCATAGAACCGCCTTCAACACATTCAATGCAAACTTTTTCTAAAGTATTGGCAAATTTAATTAACTCTTCATTATTATCTAATTTTCCTCTGTGAGCTAGCCCTCTGGCCCAAGCAAAAATTGATGCAATAGGATTTGTTGAAGTTTCTTTTCCTTGCTGATGCATTCTAAAGTGTCTTGTTACAGTACCGTGAGCTGCTTCTGTTTCCATTGTCTTTCCATCTGGCGCCAACAAAACACTAGTCATTAATCCCAATGAACCGTAACCTTGAGCAACTGTATCTGATTGAACATCGCCATCATAGTTTTTACATGCCCAAATGTATTTTCCACTCCATTTCATTGCACAAGCAACCATGTCATCAATCAGTTTATGTTCGTATGTTATATTATTTTTTTCAAATTCTAATTTGAATTCTTCATCAAATATTTTTTGAAAGATATCTTTAAATCTACCATCGTAAGATTTAAGAATTGTATTTTTTGTTGAAAAATAAACAGGCCACTTTTTAACCAATCCATAATTCAAACAAGATTTCGCAAAATCTTCTATGGATTTATCTAAATTAAACATTGCTAAAGCAATTCCGGGTCCTGGAAAATTAAATACATCACGTTTTATTTCTTCCTTACCATCTTCTGATGTCCATTTAATTTCTAATTTTCCTTTTCCTGGAACTAAAAAATCTGTTGCTCTATATTGATCTCCAAATGCATGTCTTCCGATAATTAATGGATCAGTCCAAGATGGAACAAGTTTTGGAATATTTTTACAAATTATTGGTTCTCTAAAAACAGTTCCTCCAATAATATTTCTGATCGTTCCATTTGGCGATCCCCACATTTTTTTCAGATTAAATTCTTTTACTCTAGCTTCATCCGGAGTGATTGTTGCACATTTTATACCAACTCCATTTTTTTTAATTGCATTAGCACAATCAATTGTAATTTGATCCAAGGTATCATTACGACTTTTCATTCCTAAATCGTAATATTCTATTTTTAAATCTAAGTATGGAAGAATAAGCTTATTTTTAATGAATGACCAAATTACTCTGGTCATTTCATCACCATCCAATTCAACAATTGGATTATTTACCTTAATTTTGCTCATATTTCGATGTATCTAATTAATTGAATTTAGGCTTTTTATATACATATATACCTAAAAATTATCAAAATAAATAATTATGCTAGATAAAATATTTCCTAAAATTCATGGCGAGGGTTACAAGTTTTTGGTCATCTTTGGATTGGCTACACTTGTTCTATACTTTATTCATGGATTTTTTGGTTTTATCGGATTAGTTTTAACTATTTGGGTCTATTATTTTTTTAGAGATCCAGAAAGAGAATCTATTGGCGATGATAATTTTCTTACTAGTCCAGCTGATGGAATTGTTTTACAAGTAATTGAAACAAATGGACCAAAAGAACTAGGACTTGAAAATAGAAAATTTAAAAAAATAAGTATTTTCATGAATGTATTTGATTGTCATGTTAATCGATCACCATGTTCAGGCAAAATTTCTGAAATAGTTTATAAGCCAGGAAAATTTTTAAATGCATCTCTTGATAAAGCAAGTGAAGATAATGAAAGAAATTATTATAATATAAAAAGTAGTATGAACGAAGATATTATTGTTGTTCAAATTGCAGGATTAATTGCAAGAAGAATAGTTAATGAAACGTCCAAAGATCAAGAACTAAATCAAGGTTCAAGAATTGGCATGATAAGATTTGGAAGTAGAGTAGATATATACTTTGAAAATTATCATCCTTTAGTTAAAATAAATCAAAAAACAATTGCTGGTGAAACATTACTAGCCAAAAAGTAATATTATGGAACAACCAAATCAAAAAATTAAATTAGTAAATAATAAGAAGACTAGAGTCATTCTACCTAACATTTTTACATTGGTAGGGGTTTGCATTGGTTTAACTTCAATTAAATTTGCCTTTGATGGTAAATTTGCACCTGCAATAATTGCTATAATTGTTGCTGCAATTATTGATGGTTTAGATGGAAGAATTGCAAGATTAATTAGGGGAACTTCAAAAGTTGGTAAAGAATTAGACTCTCTTACAGATGTAATTAGTTTTGGTGTAGCGCCAGCTTTTATAATGTATTTTTGGCAACTCAACGAACTAGGCAGAATAGGTTGGTTGATTTGTCTAGTCTACGTAGTTTGTGTGGCTTTAAGGCTTGCTAGATACAACATTACATCAGGCAACGAACTTTCTTGGCGCGATCATTTCTTTGAAGGAATACCTTCACCTGCAGGAGGTGTTTTAGTTTTAATGCCACTAATTTATAGTCTTAGCGATATTCAATTATTTTCAATTAATTATGAAATATTTGTTCCTTCTTTATTTGTAATAATTTCAATTCTTTTAATTAGTAAAATTCCAACTTATTCACTGAAACGAATTTCAGTTCCAAGATCAATGACAATCTTCTTAATATTTGGAATAATTTTATATTTTGGATTAATTTTAATTTATACATTTAACG
>Ga0208570_1000666_pt1 | contig 11487 bp, 8 predicted proteins | sample DeeseametaMP1202_FD_184192 | JGI IMG/M metagenome (GOLD analysis project Ga0208570, IMG submission 184192) | Marine microbial communities from the Deep Indian Ocean - MP1202 (SPAdes) | ecosystem: Environmental > Aquatic > Marine > Oceanic | place: South Indian Ocean | collected 2011-03-08
GGCGGCGGTGGCGGCGACACAGACCCTGGACGCAATGGAGCAAATAGCACGCACGGCGGCGGTGGTGGTGGTGGCAGCGGTGACGGCGCTCGAGGCTTAGGCGGCACATCAACTAATGGAAACGCTGGCACAAACGGTATCAATGATAATGCCGGAGGCCCAGGTGGAAATGGGGGGGGCGGCGGCTGGATTGGCGATTCTGGAGCCATAGGCAGTAATGGAACTGGAGCAACTGGAGGAGCGGGAGCTAATGGTGGTATAGGAGATGGAGGCAACCACGAAGCTAACGGTGCAAATGGGATGGTTAGGATAACCCCCAATAGCTAGGCTTGCTTGTATTCTGATCCTATGGTTTTTATGCACACAATATCAGAGGTTCTACAATAGCGGATTTTTTGAAATTTAGTATCTACCGCACCAGTCCGTAGGGTGCCCCATCCATGAATCTAGCAAGTTTTAAAATTTGAAGCCTGCCTCCAAAGTCACAGAAATAAAGCTAAATGGCGCGCATCCCGAATTATCGTTCCTTTTCAAGTATTTAGCGGTAATTTCGGGGTCAAAAAGTGAGATGGTGCTGCTGGGGAGGATTGAACTCCCGCCCTCACCCTTACCAAGGGTGCGCTCTACCACTGAGCTACAGCAGCGAATGGTTTGAAACCTCAGTTTTCTATCACAGGATAGACACTCTATACCAGCGCAAATTAACACCCCATGTCAGTTTTCAAGAATTGATAAAAAAATCGGCTCAAGAGTAATCACGTAGAGTATTCGCTACAATTTCCGAAGCATCCCCAGCCCCGTAAAGCTGTATAGATCGAGAGAATTCACTATTATAAACACTCTGCGCTGCCTCAACAATCTTGTTCTTATCAGCCCCGACAAGCTGATTGAAATCATGCTCGACAAGCTCCACCCATTCGGTTTGATCACGCAAAGTAATACAGTACTTATCCATGAAGTAAGCTTCCTTTTGCAGCCCCCCACTATCGGTCATAACAAGTTTACAATTCGCCAGTAGCCATAACATTTCAAGATAACCAACAGGCTCTAAAGTTTTAAACTCCACCTTCAGGCCAAGCTTTTCAATACAGCGCACCGTACGCGGGTGAAGTGGACACAACACAGGTCCTAGCGTGTTATGCACTTCATTCAAAGCGTTCACAATGTTGGCCAGTCTCTCAGGGTCATCGGTATTCTCCTGTCTGTGGCACGTCACCAGAATAAAGTCATCATCGATACCGTCAATATCAGGCTTAGATGCATGTGCTTTAAATGAGAGTGCTGCATCATACATAACATCGCCGCAATTCAGGATATGGACATTACGCCTCGCGAATCCTTCATCTTGCAAATTCTGTACAGCCTGCTCAGTGGGGCAAAACAATATGCTGCTGACATGGTCTGCGCATATACGATTAATTTCCTCAGGCATAGCCATATTAAAACTACGCAGTCCTGCTTCAACGTGGGCAACTGGAATATGCATTTTAGATGCGCTTAATGCCCCCGCGAGAGTAGAGTTTGTGTCCCCGAAAACTAGAACACAATCTGGGCGATCTTTTACAAAGATCTCTTCGAGCGATGCCAGCATACGTCCCGTCATTTGACCATGCGAACCACCATTTATATCCAGCTGATAATCTGGTTTGGGCAAACCCAGCTGCTCAAAGAAAACATCAGACATATTGGCATCAAAATGTTGCCCTGTATGGATGATTTTTTCTTCCAAACCTGCCGTAGCCCTAATGGCACGCGACACAACACCTGCCTTTACAAATTGTGGTCTGGCACCAACGATCGTTGTAATTCTCATGAAAACTCTCGCAATATCTTCAATTAATCTATGACTTTATAAAGCATTAGGGTCTTACCAACTTCATCCATGCTTAACACGTGACACTGTTTCAAGAAAGAAGGAACCATGTCTTTAAACGTATCTTCAAGTGTGAGAATATAATTGACCCTAAACATCACTATGCTCTCTTTAAGCAAGGCGTCATCACCACACCACCAAATCAAATCAGTGTCAGACGACTTGTTATATTCGTACATATAAAACCAGTCAGGAAATATAACTTGGTTCTCTTTATTAAACTTATAAAGAATGGGCTCCATTAACCCGCGACAACCATCAAACAACCGATCATATTGATTTTCAGGATTATTGAAAAGAAAGAGAGTTCTGCTACCCAAATCAATTTGCTTCATAAGATCATCAATCCGTCCTAATAACGGGCGTGTATCAAAAGGTTCTCTTGCCACAGGGAAAACAGGATTTTGTAATGGCCCGTAACCAAATACGTAATAATAAGGGTTAATGGCCAGAATATAGGGCACAAGCATCAACACCCCTGCAGACTTATCCATCATTGAAAAACAAAACACAGTGAGGAACAGAATAAATAAGGTCTGTGGATCCGCAAACCTGCTGATTGTAGAGTTAATACAAAAAAGAGCGAACACGACAAGCTGCAGGATTAACAATTCATCCAATCCGTAATGGAGAAAATAAGCTGCAATAAATATGACACTGAGTATGCCGATATATATAAAAACCGTATTTATCTTCTTATCTGATCTTTTATACTTAACCTCATCATGAACACCAACAGCGCCACCCATTTTCTTAATGAAGCCGGAGAAAACAGATACAAATATAGGAATAGCAATTTTAACCGCAGCAGGTATAAACGCCACCACGATAAAAGGATCCAGCCAATATAAAGCCATAATGAATGCAATTACTGAAACGACAACCGTAAACGTAAAGCTAAAGAACGAGCCTAAAAATACCAACAGACCGAACATCACATATTCCTGATCAAACAAGAAGTGTAAAACTAGCGGTAGCAACATCCAGCCCAATACATTGTAATTCTGGCTATCTATAAAATTGACAAAATAATACGTAGAGCACATAGCGATCACAAGAACCGCTATATTAAGAAAGCTCGGCTCAGCAAAGTAAAACCATGACCCGGTCCATACTATTAGGGCTAACAGTAGCGTAGCGACAGGCCCCAAAAAAGAAAATATTCTAAGTGACACAGGTGTCGTATGGAACCAGTTTCTCAGAGAAAAACCATCCCCACCAGCGACAAGCTGACTATCATTGTAACGCCCGAACCTCTGAAGATTCACATCTTGCACACGATAGAAATAGTTATTCAGCGCTACGTGCACTGTATTGCCCGTAAGATAGAACCACTTTCTACCAACTAATGCCCCAGCAATTGACAACAAGCTTCTAAAAAGTGTGTAAGCCATGACAGGGATAATAAATATAGGATAAACAAGCATTGCCAATATGCCGAGCTTACCGAACTTTTCTTCTATGCGCTTTAACTTCCCTGCAACACTCATAAACCACCACCTAGATATATAACAGTACACAATGATCCACCGACTACAACGCCATATACCAACCAGTCCCATTTAAGAGGCATCAATCTCTGACTGATATACATATTAAGAACATTGGTAACCATTAGTGAGATGACGGTGGCATAGGCAGCACCCAGCATTCCATAGTGCTGAATTAAAAAGCAGTTCAAAATAATGTTTAAGATCGCACCCGTAAAGTTTGTGCAAACAGACAGGTACGTCTTTTTGCTTTTTAAAATGCCTAAATCACTAAGCATATAAAAACCGTACAGAGCCGCCGCCCAACCTAAAAGACCAACCAGCCTGTAGCTTTCTTGATATTCTTCATCCGCCAAAATTCTAATCAACAATGGCGCTATCAAGGTGAGCACAACAGCGCCCACCGCAGCCGCAACAATATAAAGAAGGCTAATCCTGCGGAAGAACATAACTCCCTCTGGCTTATGGATCATATCCATGGCAATAGGCCACCACGCTTGCCGAAAAATACTAACCGCTAATGTTAACATGACCGATATCTTCGCTCCCACGGCGTAAATACCAAGATCATGGCTACCAAGCATATTCATGACGAACCAACGGTCGCCAGCTTGCATAAACCAAATCGACATACCTGCTGGCACAAGAGGAACACCAAATTTCAGAAACTTTGGCCACAGTCTATGGTCAAACGCCTCTCTGGCCCTATAATCTTTCGTTGCAAACCAACAGATAAGAACAACAAAGAAGTAAGAGATTGCCATGCCCAGAAAATACCCGGTCATGCCCATATCACGAACTAAAATCAAATAAAAGATCGTCCCTATACTTGAGAGCGTCTGAACAAGGCTTAAACTAATATAATGCCATGGCTTATATATCAGGCGAAAAACTTCTAGGCTTTGGGAAATCAGATTTGCAAAGTAAATCGATAGCGACACAAGAAACAAATAGAGCTTTGGTATCTCTGTATTAAACGCAAAATCCAAAACAAATGGCGCAAGCGCACCAACCAAGCCGATAACGCAAACGCCAATCCCCATGCGCAAGCATAATATTGACGTCGTAATCTCCTCAATCTTATGCGTAGCCTTATTTTTGGCTTCCATGAAATAATAGCTTTGAGCGCTGTCCAGCCCCATCGTCATAATTATAGAGATAAGGCTACCAATGGTGGTGAACATTTCGATCACACCATATTCTTCCGGTGTAAAAACGCGGGTGTAAATTGGTAGAGTAAAAAAGGCGAGCGACTTAATTAAAATCGCGCCAAGCCCATAAATAGTAGAGTCTTGAAAAAGCTTTTTATACATGACCACCCTACTGAACCAACCAAGGAATAACCCTTGGCATAAGCCATCTTAAGAACGGCTTAGGGAATAAGGCGTATATATTACGCGCGAATTGATAACTATTATTCAAATCAATATGATCAGGCTTTGTTAGCGTATAGTGTTCATAAACCAGATGATTAGTCCCGCCCCATTTCATCTTGAAATCATGAAGATCATGATCTGACAAAGCCGTCGCACCGAGATCAAAATAGGCATAACCGTTCTCGCGCGCATACTCTACTGCATGATTGATTAGCACTGTGCCCAAAGCAATATTCTGATAATTCAGGCTAGCGCCCCAATTATAATGAAGCAGCTTGTTATCTTTAACACACAAAAGCCCACCTAAGATTTCATCGTCTTTCTTAGCTATAAAGAACTCGAAAAATCCTGCTTCGAAAAGCTTCTGATAAAGTGACCATGGCTGAAAAATCATCTTATGCTTATCGACATACATAACGCTCAGCACGTTATTATAAAAATTGCGCAGATCCTCAAGACTATCAGAGCGTAAAATCTCAATGCCGTTCCGCGCACACTTATTTGTGTTGCGTTTAATGTTCTGCTTATGGTTCTTAGAATAATCAGGGGCTGCCCGCAGATCTATAATCGGATTGTTTGCACAGACTTGGTGGGCCACACCATCAAGCGCTATAAACGATTTGATCCTGATATTAGTATTATGCGTTTTTGAAAACGCATGAAGGCCGTCTGCAAAAGCCACTTCCTGACCCTGCTGTATAGTTGGTGTATAATAAAAACCGAAAGGTGTATTAAAGATATCACCTTTCTTGATACAAGAGCGATAAAAGCTTGTTGCTGTATTCAATACGTCTGTATCAAAAAGCTCAACTCTCTTAATTTTATAAACCTCTTCCAAAACCTTTAGTAAGCGAGGGTCTTGATAAGCCGAAAACTCAAGCATTTGACGCTTCCAAAATTATCTCTCTTGCCATCAATCGAGATCCGAACAATCCGTTATAAGTCACCTTATCAACTTTCAGGCCATTGCGAGAGAGATATTCTGCGATCTCTTTTTTAGTATAGCGTCTGGCTAAAAGTGTTCCATTCACCACTTCACCATAAGACTTCTTGAACAAGGCAAAAACCAGATTTCGCATATCTTTCTTCCATCCCAACAAGCACAGAATGGCCAGAAGCTCTGACTTCGAAAACTCATGAAGCGTATTAATCATGATTTTGCCGTCATAATTAAGGCAACGTGACATCTCTTTAAATACAATATCCGTATCTCCTAGATGCTGTAAAAGCCCAATGGCTAAAATAAGACTTACCGCTTTGTCTTTTACAGGCAAGCTGTCAGCACGATTTTCCAGCAGAAGTACATTATCCTTACTCAAATAGCTAAGCTTCGTCACATCCGTATTTACAGGAAAATCATAATTCAATTTTGCAGAGTAAGTTTCATCTTTATTGATCTTGATCGTTTCAAACGAATAATCGACACCGATATAGAATTTTTTTTCACGAATTAAGCCAGCATGACGAGCATCACCGCAACCTATATCCAGAATTGACTGTGGGGACATCTCGTTAACGCGGGACATAATAAAATTATCATGCCAAGAAACGATATCTTTATCGCTCCAATGCTGCTGCTCCAGTGTATCCCCTTGCTTATTTGTGGCTTTTTCAACAAACGATTTATGCCAGATATCTTCCTTCTTCATAATTTCACTTTTGTGCTTCTCAAAATTATTCTTTGCTTTGAAGTAATGAGACAAGCCAGGATAAGAATAACATTTACTTTCCAGTGTTTTATATTCCTCTGCAATACCAACAGGCGGCTCACCTTTAACAATGGCGACAATCTCCTTCGCGCCCATTTCAAACGCATGAATATCAATATCTGCAAAAGAGTTACCAAGAATATAGCCATCATCAGGAACAATAGATATCACTTCGCCAGTATCTACGCCTTCATCTATGTAATGGACAGTCACGCCAATTAAATTGAAATTACCCTCATGAAACGCCCAGAAGTTTCCTGTCCCTCTGTAACGCGGATTAATACCGTTATGAAGATTGATGATTTTCGTTTTTGCGCATTTAATAGTATTCGCTGTCAAAATAGAACACGCGTTAGAGATAACATAATCATAATCACCGTCGCGAAGCAGACGTTGTACTTGCTTCGAATTTATATTCTCGGTAATTAAATATGGCTTATAGTTTTTACTTACATCTTTGTAATTCACGAACAACATTCGGAAAAGACGTAAAAGGGTAAAATCGATTACAAAAAGCGGACCTGATTTCTTAAGTTTTTTCTTTAGGAAAGACAAAATTTTGGATGTAGGGATATACTCCTCTACCACAGTGATATCAAAACTATCCGCCAAACGTTCAGAATAGATATTTGCAGCACTAACAGATGGTTTGCCATTACCTGACAATATGAGAATTTTCTTTTTCAAGCTTATATCTCCAATTCAGCTGCCCGTATCATTAACTAGCACGCTCGGTAGCCTATAAATGCATTAATAGCAGGTTATTTATTTGGCGTTCTTATATACAAACGACCAAGACAAATTAAAGTCAAAAGGCAAAATTCCTAAAGGACGCTTTACAGATCTAACTCTGACAAAGTTTTTATCGAGAAGCCTTTTTATTTTGGTAACGAAGTTTGGATGCTCCCAACAAATAACCTTATCGTAATCATAATCCATGTGCTTCTGTACATAACGTCTAGATGTCAGGAAACGACCAAGGCCCCATGCTAAACCGCCTTCAGCAGGCACAGCGCCCACAAAAAGTCCATCAGGCCGCAAAATACGCTTCAATTCCTGAAGATATTGATCTAGTTCGAAGATATGTTCTAACTGATGGAAAGTAATTATTATATCTGCGCTATTATCAGCAAGCGGGATTGTAATGCCCTCCACTTCCAGCAGCTCAACACCTTCAATCTCATAATGTTTCAAGCGCTGCTCAGAAGCTTCCAAAAAGCACTTACGAATATCCACCAAAATATATTTTTCTGGCTTTGTTTGATTGTAATCAAGATGCTCAATTGTTCCGGGACCTAACTCGACGACAACTTTGCCTGTCAAATCGACGTAACGCATAATCTTAAAACCATAATGATTAACAACCGAGCCTATGGCACCCTTCTGATTATCTTCATAGAACTTCTGGATATTTTCTATATCCAGCATTTTCTGATAATCAGGATCATCATAGTCAGCCTTTAAGCCCCACTTTTTACGATCGCCAAAAAGTCTTTTGAAAATACAGTTTGGTAAAATTTTATACAGCATAAACGTTAGTATCCTTAAGCCACAGCCCGCAGGGTCTTTAAATTGGAAAATTACGCGAAATATTAACCACTATGACCCGCAAAGACAATAGTTCACATACGCAAATAAAACAGCTAAAACAAATAGAAAGAGATCGACAAACAAACGAACCATGATTCCCAGACTTTCACCCAACTACACTATTTCCGAGTGCCTCAGCACAGCTCTGCCGGCACCCATAGGTAATGTAGTAAATCTGGAATATGCGTTTTGCCTGAGAACAAAGCATCAAAACGCGATCGCATTCCGATATGGCCGATCTGGGCTTTACTATCTTTTAAAAGCACTCGGCAACGGGGAAGGAAAGCATGTCGTGATGCCGGCCTATAGCTGTGTTGTTGTCGCTCACGCAGTGGTAGAGGCCGGCTACACGCCTTTGTTCTTGGATAACGAAGCAGATAGGCTCCAGCCATCCAACCAGGCCTACTTTGACACCCTTAAAGAATACGGCGATCAAATTGCGATGATCGCCCCGACACATCTTTTTGGCATCACTGAAAACGCACAAGAGCTTTACGAGCACACTAAGAAACATTATAGCCATGTCTTTGTACTGCAAGATTGTGCGCACGGCTTTTTCTGTGAAGATGACAAAGGCAATGTTGCCGCCCATTACGGCGATGGCGCCTTATTTGGCATGAACATATCCAAGCTTGGCAATGCCGTTAAAGGCGGGATGATCACGATCAACGATGATCAAATCGCCGCCAAAGTTAGAGAACTACATAACGCCGATCTACAAGGCAGCACATCAAAACCGAACATGGTCTTGCAGTCTGTAATTGCCCGCATATACACGCTAGCAGCATACTTCGCCTTTAAACCTCTATTTTACAACCTGCTGCATTGGCTTCAAAGAAACACCAAACTTCTATCTTCCCAAACAGACTACTACAACGAAGATGAAATAACTCTGCCACAAGATTACAAAGGTGCTATGTGCGGCTTTGAAGCAAACATTGGATTAAAATCACTCGAAAAATATAATCAGCGTATAGCATACAGACAACATATCGCCCAACGTTACAGCGATTTATTAGGAGCCTACAGTAATTTAACGCCCCCCGAATACCGCTCTGGCTATAGCTGGAGCCACTACCCTGTCCTATGCGCAAATATCGACTTAAAGCGACATCTTATAAAAGCTCTGGCAAAAAGCGGGTTCGAGATTGGTGAGATTGTTGACTACAGCATTCCAGATATGGCCTGCTACAAAGCTCTGAAATACCCGTCATGCCCCAACGCTCTAAAGCACGCAGAGTTGGTTATCAACCTACCACTTACTCTGGCTGAAAATGTGGATCTGAATGTAGTCAAAACAATGGAAGCAAGACTTTTAAAATTTGAAAAAGAATTTAGCAAAGCTATGGACGATTTCAAACAGCCCTAACGTTTCCAATACCCTTGGCTAGCCATGTGAATAGCATAGAACTTTACATTCTCACGACACTTCAACTTTAAGGCAGTACCATCTGCATGTTCCAGCTCATCTATAATATCTATTTTCTGATCGCCGAAGCTGATAGCACGCTTGTTGTATCCCACCGTATTTTTCCGCCCTTTAATAACATACTTAACAAGGATCTTTTTAATAAGCTCATTAAAGAACTCAAACCGCATAACGCTTACATTCATGCATCTCAGAACAATATATTGTAGCGGAGTTGGGTGCATCTTTTTATATTCTTGCAACGGCGTCTTGATACGAAGTTGGCTATTAATCTCATCGATAGATACCAGCGCCTCACTATCATGACCCTGTGTCGTATATTGTCGGCCACGTTCATCTTCATAAAGGGGACCATAGTCCTGACGCATCACATTTGATTGCTTATCAAACAAAACGCCTGCCCCACCCTTTTTAGAAGAGAACACTGCATAGAAATCTGCAGTATTAATCACAATCAATCCCGCCTTATCAAAATTCTTCACAACATTGTCACCACGTATCGCAGGCAACGCCTCAGCATCCTTTATCGCTTTTGCATAAACCGCTGCACGGCAATAACTATTGAACATGGGAATTAAATTAGGTGCGTCAATTGCAGACAAGGTCACGCAAGACTTGTCACGTATACTGTCACGCATAAATGAAGCGATCGCCCTAGCATCTACGAATCTGGTTGCGTAATACTCAAACCCATCAGGGTAGTAAAACTCGGTATTCCGCTCTCCGTAAACTCCACCCAAGCTGCCATCAGGATGAACAAAGTATTTCAAAAAGCTAAGAGATCTTTCTATTTCAGAATCAAGGCCATCCGCCCCCACGCCCTTATCATAAGCTGCCAAATAGCTGGTTGCTAATGTTTGGTAACCGATATCAGCACCGTCATATTCAGAAAACCATCCTTCTTCGGACTGATGATCCGTAATAATCTGCAATAGCTTAGCAGCCTTACCAGACCTATGCCCTGTCAGCTTCTCCCATAGCACCAAAGCCACCAGCGCAGACGCTAGATGATTAGAAATAATCCCATGCTGTTCGTCACTCTCGATTGTAAACTCAATCAAAGGCCTGATCACAGACAGGTGCGACTCGAATTGCTCTTTAGACAATTCATCCTTTAGCTCTAGCAAAGCCGCAGCAAGGTCATAAGCGACCAACGAGGTCACACAGAATGATTTCTCATACGGATACGCTTCTTCAAGACTACCATCTTTTCTAGTTATTGCAGCTGTACCCTTAAAAATCGCACCTATAAGCTCTAGTGTTTGCTCTCGCCCCAAAAAATCGGGAAGCAAATCATGCTTCAAGAGCAGCGCTAAGCCGTGAGCCGCCCCTTGATAAGTACCATTTATGAAATCCTTTGTTTTCCAGCCCCAATAATCCCTATCGCCAACGCCATAACACGGGCTTAAGCGATCAGGATCAAAAAGAGACAGTATACGCGGCAAGTTCGCATATATTTCTGGGATATAAGGGTTATCTTTTTTCATCATCTGCCAGTTTAATATAATTCAATAGCTTTTCATACAGCCCGCCCCACCCTGTTTCAGGATGGAATACGCGATGATGCCAGACTATAGCGATCTCACCACCCACAAATCGGACTTCATCCAAATAATGCTTCAATCTCGCAAACTGCGTTTGTTCATCAGCAGTAGTATAATCAAAGAAATGTGAGTCCATTATGGCCGTTGGTAAAGCCTGAAAACCATCCATAACCTCTCCATCATGAAGAGGAGAGAACCACAAGGCGGTGCTATTTCGAAAACCTGGACGATCATTCCACAGCAGCGTCGTATCACGCTTTAAGCCAGCGAGGCTTTGTGCCTTCCATGTGCTTTGCCATGAAAAACGCAGCCAGTGCTGACGCACCGACTCAGTTGGCGTCTTTAAATATTTATCTAACAAGGCCTTTTGCTCGTTATATAGCTCTCCATTTTCCCAACAACCATATGTAGGGTGTAGCCCGATCTCGCATCCCTTTTCTTCTAAATAGGCAATAGCACCGGCTACATCTTCTAGT
>Ga0208570_1000675_pt1 | contig 11346 bp, 9 predicted proteins | sample DeeseametaMP1202_FD_184192 | JGI IMG/M metagenome (GOLD analysis project Ga0208570, IMG submission 184192) | Marine microbial communities from the Deep Indian Ocean - MP1202 (SPAdes) | ecosystem: Environmental > Aquatic > Marine > Oceanic | place: South Indian Ocean | collected 2011-03-08
TGCGTTCCAGCTGTGTTTGCAATTCTTTAGCCATAGACAGCGTGACGTGTTTTTCAAATACGCCGTTTGCGCCAATAGCGCCGGGGTCAACACCACCGTGTCCAGGGTCGATAATGATCAGAGGCTTTCTGTCGATGCGCGGCGCTGGCGTTTCGAATTCAGGCTTTGTCTCGGGAACCATGGCACCAGAAGATGCCACGACTGTTTCGATTTGTGGTTTTACCGCAGGAACCACCATAGTTGTTGTAGGTGGTTTTGCAGTAGCTGCAGGTGCTGGCTCCTGCGGTGTGTATGTTTGGGTGTAGCTAGCGGCGCGATCCTGACGGTTGCTGGTATATGATGCCGTGACAGTCTCCTCGGCGGGAGAGTCTACGTCGAGGATGCCAAGTACCTTGCCTTTCTGTCTGGCGAAAGTGGATGTGCTGACTTGTCTAAAGTCAATCACTAGACGGTCAGGCAGACCGTTATTTTTTCGCAATATAAATGCGTCAGAAACAGCAACAGGCTTGGTTAAGTCGACAACAATGCGAGAAAATCCGGGCTTTAAATCACCTTGGCGGATAGCCGTAACGGCGCTTGCGGCCGGCTTGCTGATATTGCCGACATTCCATGCGAAATCAGGCATATCGATGACCAGGCGGTATGGGTCTTGCAATGTGAAGACGCGAAATTTACTGGCTTCGCTAAGATCCAGGACCATACGCGTTTTATCAGGGTGCATGCCGATGCGCACGTCATTGACGGTTAACGCCATGGCTTTTCCTGCCATGAGAACTGTCATGGTCAGCGTCATTGCCAAAAGCAAAAAAATTGTGAATATGTTGTGGTGTGAACCGCGCAATTTAAAACTCTTATTTATCTGTCGTTGTTATAACACTTCTAGCATATTTTTTCACAGAATCCAGCCCGTTTAGATTGATTGTCCCAGATACAGGTCTGTACGGGAAGACGAAGGGATATCCTGCGTTTCGTAAGAATGGTGCGTGCATCACTTTTTTGTTGCTGTTAGTTATAAGTGGGAGTAATGTCAATCCTGCGATACGTTGCGGCTTTAGCATAGAGTAATTTGGATTTTTAGGTTTCGCTAGCGGCAACGAATATAGGAAAGGCCTGTGTTCGGCTTTCCGCCAGAGTTGCCGGTACTGAAGGTATCTGAATACGCCACGTTTAACGCGCGTAATCTGCCCTCCGCCCCTGCCATCATGGCCAGCTGTGTACAGGTCTGAACCAAGGTTTTATTTGAATTACCTTGTGCCGTGTCCCTGTGCATCCGTCGCGTGCTACAAAGCCGGCCGCAAGGTATCAGGAGTTTTTACATGACTAAGAAGATGTTGATTGATGCAACCCATGAAGAAGAAACAAGGGTTGCTGTTGTTGATGGAAACAGGCTTTCCGATTTTGATTACGAAAGCGCTTTCAGAAAACAACTAAAGGGAAGTATTTTCCTTGCTAAAGTAACCCGCGTAGAGCCTTCATTGCAGGCTGCGTTTGTAAATTTCGGTGGTAACCGCCACGGTTTTCTACCTTTCTCAGAAATTCACCCAGATTATTTCCGCATTCCTATTTCAGACCGTGAGGCTTTGATTGCCGAGCAGGAAGCCGAGATGGAAGCGCGCCGCGCTGCTGAAGAGGCAGAAGATCTGGCTTATGAAGACAATGACGCTGAAGACGAAGATGATAGTGACGCTGAAGAAGCGGATCTGGATGAAGACGATGATGCGTCTGAAGACGGTGATGATGAAGGCGAAAGCGCCGAAGACGATAATAAAGGTAACAAAAAACGTGGTCGTGGCGGCAGAGGTCGTGGTGGTCGCGGACGCGGTGGGCGTAATAAAGGCGCAGATAGTCGCAAGGTAGAAATCGTAGGCGGTGACGGTATTGAAGGTGATCAACCGCAACGCCCGATCATGCGCAAAAACTACAAAATTCAGGAAGTTGTGAAGCGTGGCCAAATCATGCTGATCCAAGTTTCCAAAGAAGAGCGTGGTAATAAAGGTGCGGCCGTTGGTACATATCTTTCATTGCCTGGTCGTTACTGTGTATTGATGCCGAATAGCCCGCGTGCCGGCGGCGTTTCCCGCAAGATTGCGAATTTCAAAGAGCGCAAGCGTATGCGCGAAATCCTGAAGGAGCTTCAAGTTCCTCAAGGTATGTCTGTGATTATGCGTACGGCGGGTGTGTCCCGTACGAAGGCGGAAATTAAACGCGATCTGGATTACCTGATGAAGCTTTGGGACGGTATTCGTTCAACAACGCTTGAGTCTACAGCGCCTGCGCTGATCCATGAGGAAGGCAGTCTGGTTCGCCGTGCTATTCGTGATATTTACACACGTGACATCGACGAGATTATCGTGTCCGGTGAAGACGGCTACAAAAAGGCTCGTGACGTGATTAAGATGATGATCCCTTCACACGCCAAGAAAGTCCAGCAATACAAGGATGACAAATTCCCGCTGTTCCAGCGCTACCAGATTGAGAGCCAGATTAGTGAAATCGGTGACCCAGTTGTAACACTGCCTTCTGGTGGTTATCTGGTGATTAACCCGACTGAGGCGCTTGTCTCTGTTGATGTTAACTCAGGTCGTGCAACCAAAGAGCGTCACATTGAAGAGACAGCTTTGCGTACCAACCTTGAGGCGGCAGAAGAGGTCGCTCGTCAGCTCCGTTTGCGTGATCTGGGTGGTTTGGTTGTGGTTGACTTCATTGATATGGAGAACCGCCGCAATAACCGTAAAGTTGAGAACAAGATTCGCGATGCACTTTCGACAGACCGTGCGCGCATCCAGATTGGTCGTATTTCTACATTTGGTTTGATGGAGCTTTCCCGTCAGCGTATGAACCCAAGTTTAACAGAGGCACAGTTTGAAAAATGTAGCCACTGTCAGGGTGTTGGTGTTGTGCGCAGTGTTGATGCAACAGCGATTAACGCGATCCGCGCTTTGGAAGAAGAAGGTACGCGTAACCGCAGTGATATAGTCACTTTGACTGTGTCGAATGCTGTGGCGCTCTACATTCTGAACAATAAGCGTAAGCAGATTTCAGAAATCGAAGAGCGTTATGGTTTTGAAGTAAATGTTGAAGTGCGCGAAGATGTTGGTGCTCAAGGCTATAAGCTTGACGTAACGAAATCTGATAATACGGATGAGTCAGATGATAAAGAGGCGCAGCCGGCACAGAATAACAATCAGAACCAAGGCAATAATCAGCAGCAGTCTTCTAATAATCCTCAAAAGGATGACGAAGATGGTCAGCAGGAAAAACGCCGTAACCGTCGCGGTCGTCGTGGTGGCCGCAATCGCAGAGGTCGCAACCGTAACAACGAAAACGGTGCAGAGCAGAATGATCAAAATGATCAGAATGACTCACAGCCATCAGCTGATGATCAGCAGCAGAAGCCAGTAGAGGCCGATGTTAAATCTGAAGAAAAAGCTGATGAAGGCAAGAAGCCTCGTCGTCGCGGTGGCCGTAGCAAGAAGTCGGATGACAAGCCTGAAGAGGCAGCTGAGGTAGTCGACAACAAAGCTGAGCAGGTAGAAGAAAAATCCGAAGCAAAAGCAGACGAAAAGAAACCTGCCAAGAAAGCAGCAGCCAAGAAGCCTGCGAAGAAGACAGCCAAGAAAGACGATGAAAAAGTCGAAGAGTCTTCTGATAAAGCTGAAGAGAAAAAGCCTGCGAAGAAAACAGCGGCTAAAAAGAAAGCTGCTCCTAAGAAAGAGGATAAGGCCGAGGCAGAAAATGCCAAGGAAGTTCCTGCGCCTTCTAACGATTCAGAACCTGTAAAGAAAGATTATGAGGTTGTGAATGAGGCTCCTGAAAAAAAGAAAAAGGGCTGGTGGTCTCGTGCTAAAGACTAAGGCCCAGCCATTGTAAATTATAGAACGCCTCGCATGGATTTGCGGGGCGTTTTTACATTGGGGGAATTAGATAAAATTTTAGCAAAATTCATTTTAAGTCGTTGATATAATTTACCATAATTAAATAGGCTGTGAGGTAAGATTAAAGTGGGTGTAGAGATATGCCCGTAGGTTTCGGGTTTCCGGGTCTAAGCCCCGCAACACAAGACCAGATGGAAATCCGACTACCTAAATTGTCCCCTTGGCCGCCGACAGTTCTTTGTCGGCGGCATTTTTTATAGTTGCTGCTTTTGTCTCTGCGCTGAATGTGCTTATATTACTGCAGAATATATGCAGTGAAGGAGTTCAATATGTCTGTATCTATGAAATCTATACGTCATGCTTTGATGATTTGTGTTCTGTCCGCAGGCGTTAGCGCGGTAGCCGTAGCACAAGAAGCTATTACAGACGTGCCTGAGGGCGCTGAGATCAAGACAGTTGAAAACCCGAAGATGGACGTGATCAGAGCACAAGCCGAGGCGCTATCTAAGAGCTTGTCACAGAAAGAAATTACAAGTCTTGCTATGGTGCGTGATGGCTTTGGCATGATCCGCAGCGTTGAAATGGCGCAAGAGACGGTTGAAGATGCGATTGATGCTTGTGCGGATGCCAATCCTGATATGGCGAAAGACCTGAACGCACGTCATGATGATTGGGATGATGCGATCGAGGCCGCAATTGACGCACAGGAAGATAAGCTGGATGCATCAATTAACGATAAGGTTTTTGCTGATCCTGATGCGATCGAAGATTACTTGGACGCCATTGATGATGCAGCAGATGAAGCAGAGTCGAATATTGAAAAGCAGCTGATTACCAGCGAGAGCGCCTGTACGAATTTGAAGAATTCCATGGATGGCACGCAGGAAACAATTACCAAGATGCTGTCAGAAATCAAATGGCCTGAAGCGGAAGCTGCGGAGTAATCTTAGTCATGAGCACAGAGCCTAAGGCAGCCGATAAAGCAAAAGAAGAGCAAATTGAAAAGCTTAAGGATCTGCCCGAAGAAAAAGGCGGTCCTCAGGGACCTGAGCCCACCCGTTACGGAGATTGGGAACAGAACGGCAAGTGTGTCGATTTCTAACTATAAATCTACGTCCAGAATGACAGGAACGTGATCGCTGGGTTTTTCCCAGTCGCGGGCATGTGTGAGGATTTCATGGCTTTTTAGGTTTTCGACCAGCGGCTTTGTAACCCAGATATGGTCCAGACGACGGCCGCGATTTGATTTCTTCCAGTCGCGGTTTCTGTATGACCACCATGTGTAACATTTTTCTTCTTCAGGAACGAAGTGGCGGATGGCATCTTGCCAGTCCAGTGCATCTTGCATGGCCGTCAGTTTTTCAACTTCAATCGGTGTATGCGAGACAACTTTCAGAAGCTGCTTGTGCGACCATACATCGTGTTCTAGCGGGGCGATGTTGAAATCACCAAGAGCCATCACAGGATCATTGGCGGCATATTTGCCTTTGAACCAGTCACGCATTTCGTCAACAAAGTCGAGTTTATGGGCAAATTTATCATTGATCTGTACGTCAGGTTCATCGCCGCCAGCAGGTATATACAGACAGTGAATATCGACGGGTTTATCGTATTTCGATGAATCTACGGATACTGAGATATGTCTGCAATCTGCGCGTTCTACGCGATGGTGTATGTCTTGTGCTGTAAATGGGATGCGCGAGAGGATAGCCACGCCGTTATAGCCTTTCATTCCATGAAAATGCATGTGTTCGTATCCTTCGGCGGCGACGGCCTTAACAGGAAAATTCTCGTCAGGTGTTTTTGTTTCCTGCAAACAGACAATGTCGGGATTTGTATCCTGCATCAATTTTGCCAGCAGCGGCATACGCAAACGTACAGAGTTAATGTTCCAAGTTAAAATACGCATAGGTGCTATTCCTGTGTTTATCCGTAAAAGTAGAATCCGTACCCGATCAGCAAGGCGGGGATTCCTGTATATATTGTTGCCAGTATAGCGGTGCGCGGCGCCATGGCAATGGCAGGGAACAAGGCATCCCCATCGTTGCTGATGGCGTTGGCGATTTGCGCGGCAAATGGCACGATACCCGCAAGGTAGAGTGTGGTGACAATAATTTGCGGGCCGCATCCGGGAATAAAGCCGACAAGGGCAGCGATCAGCGGGACAAGTATCGCATGTGTTTTAAACACAGCTTCCAGATCAATCTGTAACCACAATGTGCCGAGTTCAAAGACCAGAAACGCCATAACGACCCATGCGGTCACAAAGCTGGTCTCGAACATGGTGCGGTGTGTCAGGTCGGTATGTTCGCGACAGGCAGGGTGGGCGAGCATATTGATCATGGTGCTGCCTTTTTCATCCAGCAATGCCCAGAGTGACAGGCTCAGCAGCGCACAAAATGCGCCGAAATAAGGGATGATTGCTGTGGCGGCTGATGTGCCGAAATCATATTGTATGGCATTGGCAATGCCCAGCCCCAAACCGGGGAACAGGCATAAGTACCAAACCATGGTTATGGCTTTGTGGTAATTCAGTTTGCTTGTATCAGGCAGGTCGATGATTTCGTCAGGTTTTAGTTTGCTGGGCGCCATGAAATCACGGCCATGGATGCGATCAGCCAGAAGGCCTGTGATAATCCCTGCGGTGATACTGATGACGATAACTTTGAGCGCTGTGGACGGCTCTTTGGCGATCAGTAGAAAGGCAGCATCGCCCATCGTAGCGGTGAGAACCGCCACCATAGCGCCAAATGATAATCTGCCTGTTACATAGTGCGTAATGACGATAATCGCACCGCCGCAACCCGGTAAGGCACCCATTAGGGCCGCGATCGGCACTTGCCATTTTTCATGTTTTTTGAGGATCGCCGATAGATCAAATCCTGCTTTGCGTTCCAGCAGGTAAAATATCAGTAATGTTGCCGCCACAAAGGTGCTGACCTGTATATAGGCATCGGCCAGCGTGTTTATAACGGTGCTATGTGTCTGGGATGATAGGGGGAGGGCTAAAGCGCATAAAAAAAGTATAAAGCAAAATTTCCAGAACCGTGGATGGGATATATTTTGCTTTATTTTACTGCCTGATTTTGCGCTTTCCGCCATGATGTATTTATAGGCCGCCAGGCAGTTCGAAATTAGCAGGCAGACCGAATTCTTCCATCATTTTTTGTGTTTCTTCGGCCATCTTTGTTTCGGCATTTGCGCCGGCCATATTGATGGCTGCGATGATCAGATCTTCGATTGTTTCTTTATCTTCAGGGTTCAGAAGTTCAGGCGCGATTTCCAGTTTTTTCAGGTCGCGTTTGCAAGTCATGACGACTTTCACCATGCCGCCACCGGCTTGGCCTTCTACTTCTAGCTGGCCTAATTCATCCTGCATTTGTTTCATGCGGCCTTGCATTTCTTTGGCTTGCTTCATGATTTTCAGCATATCCATAGTCGTATTCCTTTTATCGGTAATTAAGTTTATTCAGCGTCTTTAACTGTTACACGTGCCTGCGGGAAGAATTCAAGCACATTCGAGACAACGGGGTGCTTTTTGGCTTCTTCAATTTCGGCATCAATAATGGCTTGGGCTTGCTGCGCGAGTGTCGGCTGGCCTTTACTGTTTGATACGGTGACAACCCAACGCTCATCCATAATCTGCGTTAGCGCTTTGCCGAGAAGTTGCGGCATTTCAGGGCGGCCTTCTTCATGAAGCGCCATTTCGATCACGCCCTTTTTCATGGTGATCAGGTGAACGTGCAGATGCACTTCACTGGCTAGGCGAATTTCGTTATGGGCAGTCAGAATGGCTTCGACGTCGTGCAGGTCGTTGATGTATTTGGGCACTTCAACAGCGACAGCCATTTCTTGTGGCTGTGGTGTAGCTAAAGCTTGCGCTTGGCCACTGGCGCTTGAAACTGACGCTGATACGGCGGCAGAGCTGCCTGTCGTCGCGCCGCCCCCTGATGGTGGGGTGCCGCCGCCGATATTCCCTTCGCCATTATTGATCTTTTTGATCAGTTCGGCCGGGTCGGGTAGGTCAGCTGCGTAAGCCAAACGAATAAGGATCATTTCAGCGGCTGCTTGCGGGCTTGGTGCTTGATTGACTTCTTGCAGACCTTTTAGCAGGATCTGCCAAGCGCGCCCCAATGTCGGCATGGACAATTTACCGGCAAGGTCAGCGGCAGCTTCTAAGGCATCCTGCGCCATAACACTCTGTGCGTCTTTCATATCAGGCACAGCGCGCAGACGTGTCATTAAATGCGTGAAATCCAGCATATCGTTGATCAGAACAACAGGGTCGGCTGCTTTCTCGTATAGTGCGGCCATTGTGTCCAGTGCTTTGCCGCATTCACCTTTCAGGGCACTTTCTAGCATGCCCAGAACCAGCGTGCGGTCGGCAAGACCTAGCATATCCTGTACTTGTGCGGCTGTTATACCGTCGCTACCTTCCATGCCAGCTAATGAAATGGCTTGGTCTAGAAGGCTAAGGCCGTCACGGACAGAGCCGTCAGCGGCGCGGCCAATCATCATCAAGGCTTCTTTATCGGCCTTTACTCCTTCCTTTTCACAGATCGTGCCGTAGTAATCGGCCAATGTCTGTGCGTCGATACGGCGCAAATCAAAGCGCTGACAACGGGACAGTACCGTTACAGGGACTTTGCGGATTTCAGTTGTTGCGAAGATGAAGATGACGTGTTCAGGTGGCTCTTCCAGCGTTTTCAGCAGCGCGTTAAAGGCTGCTTTGGAGAGCATGTGCACCTCGTCAATGATATAGACTTTGTAGCGCGCTGAGGTTGGTGCGTAGCGCACGCCGTCGAGAATTTCGCGGATATCGTCGACACCTGTGCGGCTCGCGGCATCCATTTCCATCACATCAGGGTGGCGGTCTTCGGTAATAGCCTTACAAGTTTCGCAGTCATCTGTGCTGCCTGTTGTCGGGCCTGCATTACCATCAGGGCCACGATAGTTCAGGGCTTTGGCGATGATGCGGGCTGTGGTTGTCTTACCTGTCCCGCGGATACCTGTCAGCATGAAGGCGTGGGCGATACGGCCGCTATTGATGGCGTTTGTCAGCGTGCGAACAAGGGCATCCTGACCAATCAGCTCGTCAAAGTTTTTGGGGCGGTATTTACGCGCCAGCACGCGATACGGTTTTTGTTCTTCAGTCATAATCTTCCTGAACGACGTTATATCAAAATTTCGAATACCCTATATCAACCTGATTCAGGGCGGTAGTGCAAGGCCGCGTGCGCATTTGCATGGATTCCTTGGCGCGAATCTGTGGATAGAGCTTTGGCCGCTTGGTCTAGTCTTCGGAAAAGCGGTGGCCGTGGTCTTTTTTTGCACGTAAATAATGTGCATTGGCTTCTTTTTCGAAGTAGCCTGTGGAGATGCGCTCTGTCACTTTAACGCCGCAGCCTTCCATATGCGCGACCTTTTCGGGATTATTGGTCAGCAATCTGATGTCCTTGATATCCAGCGCCTTCAGCATATTGGCAGCCAGACAGAAATCGCGCAGATCATCGGCAAATCCCAGATGGCGGTTGGCGGCAAAAGTGTCCAGCCCTTCATCATGCTGTAATTTATAAGCTTCGATTTTGCTGTATAGGCCGATGCCGCGGCCTTCCTGACGCAGATATAGCAAGATGCCGCCTTGGGCTGCCATTTTGCTTTGCGCTTCGTGCAGCTGGTCACCGCAATCGCAATGCGATGAACCGAAAACATCGCCTGTCAGGCATTCTGAATGCACGCGGACAAGTGGCGTTTTATCCTCGCTGCCTTGCGGCGCGGGATAGATGAGGGCGATATGCTCTTTATCATCGCTCAGCCCGTTAAAGCTGACGATTTCGGCGGTAACACCCTGATCCAGATGCAGGGGTGTACGTGTCTTTACCGTTACGATTGGTGCGGTGTTATCGCGTTTTTCATGCGGCATCAGCATGGTCTGTATGTCCTTTTGTACCCGTCATCATCAGATAACGGTTTTGCAGGTTTGTATCTGTACTGAAATGGCCCTTAAAGGCGGTTGTGGCAACGGTCGTGCCTGTATTTTCTTTATCGCGTAGCGTCATGCAGCCATGGGACAGCGTGACAGTCAGAGCAATATCGGTAACGCCGAAGGCCTCGGCCATGCGCGATGCAATCAGTTTTGTGATGTCTTCTTGGGTAGTAAAGCGGCGGGCGGCGGCGGCGATAAGGCGTGTGACCGCGCCTAGCCCCGGCACTTTGTCATGCGGGATATAGGCGATGCTGGCCGTGCCTGCGGCGGGCAGCATGTGGTGTTCGCAAAAACTGTCGATTTTGATGTCTTTGATCAGAATGAAATCGTCAAAAGATACGTCTTCGGCCATGCTGGCGGCGAAGTCTTCGGGTTTAAAATCATAGCCTGTAAAGAAGGTTTCGTAGAATTTTAGAACGCGCTCGGCGGTGTCTGCCATGCCCGCGCGCGTGGGGTCATCGCCTGCGAAACGGATTAACGTTTCTATGGCCTTCGCCGCTTCTGCGCGGCCCGGCATGTTTGTCACTTTACTTTCACCCATGGAATAGTGTTTTATGACGAATAGAGCGCAAAAGCAAGAACGCGTATGGGATTTGGATAATTTAGATGACGATGAAATTACAAAATACACTGACCCGCAGCAAAGACGAATTCAAGCCGATCGACCCTGATCATGTGCGCCTATATGCCTGTGGCCCGACGGTTTATAATTATGCCCATATCGGTAATGCGCGTATGGCTGTGGTGTTTGATCAGTTGGTACGTGTGCTGCGCCGTATGTACCCGAAAGTCACATATGTGTCCAACATCACGGATGTGGATGACAAGATCATGGCCGCCGCCGCGGAAACGGGCGAGGCTATTGATGCTATTACCACCAAATATACGAATATCTATAACAGCGATATGGCCGCCCTTGGTGTTTTGCCGCCTGACGTGCAGCCGCGTGCAACTGCACATATCGGCGATATGATTACACTGATTGAAAAGCTGATTGAGCGTGACCACGCCTATGAAGCCGAAGGCCATGTGCTGTTTAACGTGCCGTCTTACGAAGCGTACGGCAAGCTGTCAGGCCGCAGCCGTGATGAACAGGTTGCAGGCGCGCGCGTAGATGTTGCGCCTTATAAAAAGGATGCGGCTGATTTCGTGCTGTGGAAGCCGAGTAGTGATGCGCAGCCCGGCTGGGATTCCCCGTGGGGGCGCGGTCGTCCGGGTTGGCATATTGAATGTTCAGCGATGAGCGAAGTGCATTTGGGTTTGCCGTTTGATATCCATGGCGGCGGCGCGGATTTGAAATTCCCGCATCATGAAAACGAAATTGCACAGAGCTGCTGTGCCCATGGCCAAGAAAATGATCTGAGTGCGTTCAGCAAATACTGGGTGCATAACGGTTTTGTGACGGTGGAAGGCGATAAGATGTCCAAATCCATCGGTAACATTACGCTGGTGCATGATCTGATTGATCATTATGACGGCGAAACT
>Ga0208570_1000688_pt1 | contig 11096 bp, 6 predicted proteins | sample DeeseametaMP1202_FD_184192 | JGI IMG/M metagenome (GOLD analysis project Ga0208570, IMG submission 184192) | Marine microbial communities from the Deep Indian Ocean - MP1202 (SPAdes) | ecosystem: Environmental > Aquatic > Marine > Oceanic | place: South Indian Ocean | collected 2011-03-08
GGCAGTGATTTGGCGGCGTCTTCCTGCGCTGACTTTGATACAAGCGCATCATTGCCAGCCGTCAGGATAAGGACAGGCGTCTTAATCTTGGATAGGAACTTCTTATCATTCACCACAGCCGCGGAGTTAAAGGCAGATTTAAGCCAGCCGACAGTCGGAAAGCCGATCGCATACTCTTCTGTTTCCTGCTTATAACCTTCATGAACACGGTCACGGATTTTGTCTTCTTTTTCCCTGTTCCAGTCGGTCAGAAATTCAATCGCATCTTCAAATGCCTTGCCCAGTGAGGGGATTGAAAAATTATCTGCGCCTTGTTCATCCAGAAAATTTACTAATCGTCTGAACAAGCCACGCGGCACAACGGTCGTGCCGATGTCAATCAGCGGCGCGCCCATCACGGCGGCATCAAAGGGGAAGTCAGGGTCGTTTTCATGCTCTTGCAGATACCGCATGATTATGTTGCCACCCATGGAATGAGTCGACAAAAAAGCCGGACGCATAGGATCCGGCTTAACAACATTTTGAACAAATTCATGGAACATCCCGACATGGTTTTCAAACCCGTATGTCGGCGGCAGTTCCGGCCTGTCAGGATTTTCACGCCCCGAACCGCCTTGCCCGTGCCAGTCCATCGCGTAAACGGTGTATCCGCGGTTTAGCCAGTTATTGATGGCTTCGTAATAATATTCTATGTGACGACCGTAACCACCGGTTACAACCACAGTACCTTTACTTTCGGGGAATTTGTCGGGGTCAGGCTCAGCACTACCATAGCGGATATCGTGACCGCTTGCGGTTTTAAAGGAGTTATACGCCCAGCCATCAGGCTGCTTGAAGTTCTTCGTCGTCAAAACAATCGCTTCCTGTACGGCGCAGTAATCATAGCGTTGCGCCAATTACAGTACAGATTGTATCAGATTCTAAAAAAGCCTGCAAAGTCGATGCTGCAACGCAGTAATGCGTTGCGCGCATAAGATTTTACTTATCACTAAAGTGTGTCGGATTATTCCATCGCCTTGATGATGTCTTCGGTCATCTTCTTGGCATCATCCAGCAGCATCATGGTGTTATCACCATAGAAGAGTGGGTTATCAATACCGGCGTAACCGCTACCCATTGAACGCTTCACGAACAGAACTGTGCCCGCATTTTCAACATCCAGAATAGGCATACCGTAAATCGGTGATGTTGTATCGCGCTTTGCCGCAGGGTTCGTAATATCATTCGCACCAATCACATAGACAACATCTGTCTGCGCAAAGTCACGGTTGATGTCTTCCAGCTCGAACACTTCGTCATAAGGAACGTTGGCTTCGGCCAGCAATACGTTCATGTGACCAGGCATACGACCCGCCACAGGGTGAATAGCGTATTTCACATTCACGCCTTCTTTTTTCAGAAGGTCAGCCAGCTCGCGCACAGCGTGCTGCGCCTGAGCCACCGCCATACCGTAACCGGGAACGATGATGACTGAAGAGGCATTCTGCATCAGATAGGCCGCATCTTCTGCCGCGCCGCGTTTAGCCACGCGATCACCCATATCTTCTGCCGCGCCCGCACTCTCGCCGCCAAAGCCGCCGAGAATAACGCTAAAGAAGGAGCGGTTCATACCCTTACACATGATGTAAGACAGGATCGCACCTGATGCACCAACCAGCGCACCTGTAACGATCAGAAGGTTATTGTGAAGCGTAAAGCCGATACCTGCAGCCGCCCAACCTGAATAGCTGTTCAGCATGGAAACGATCACAGGCATATCAGCACCGCCGATCGGAATGATCATCAATACGCCAAGCGCCAAGGCGATCAGCACAATGCACCAGAAGTAAAACGCACTACCTGTTCCACAAAGCAGGATGATAAACAGCAACATAATACCGCCCAGAATAGCGTTCAGCATATGCTGGCCGTTAAATGTCACGGGCTTGCCCGAGATCGTGCCTTGCAGTTTGCCCCAAGCAATAATGGAACCCGTAAAGGTAATCGCACCAATCGCCGCGCCCAATGACATTTCAATCAGGCTGGCAAGTTTAATGTCACCGAATGTACCAATGCCGTATGACGCAGGGTCATAAAACGCCGCCGCTGCCACAAACACAGCCGCCAAACCAACAAGGGAGTGGAAGGCAGCCACAAGTTGAGGCAGTGAAGTCATTTGAATCTTCTTGGCAATAACCGCGCCGATACCGCCGCCAATGGCCACGCCCAAGGCAATCATGCCAAAGCCTGTCACCTGCGGCAGCATCAATGTAACCACAATGGCAATGGCCATACCAACCATACCGAAGGTCAATCCGCTACGTGCCGTTTCGGGGTGAGATAGCCCGCGCAGTGCCATAATAAAACATACGGCAGCAACCAGATAAGCTAAGGGGGCAAGTGTAAGCATTCTTTATCGTCCTCTATTTAGGATATATTGGGGGCATACCTTTCGGGGGGTCTGCCATTGTTATTAGGTTCAGGTTTTTGTGGCGGCCATTGGCCTTTCAAAAACTGACGCATCGTCTTAGGCCTTCTTTTTAAACATGCTCAGCATGCGGTGCGTCACAATAAAGCCGCCGAAGATATTGATCGACGCCAAGATAACGGCCAGAAAGCCCATCATCTTTGAAAAGCCGACTTCAGAAGCGCCAACGGCCAGCACAGCGCCTACGATAATCACGGATGAAATCGCGTTTGTAATACCCATCAGCGGGGAGTGCAGGGCAGGCGTAACGCGCCACACCACGTAGTAGCCGACAAAACAGGCCAGTACGAACACAGTCAGGCCGTTAATCAGAAAAGCATCATGGCCACCAGCCGCAGCTTTTTCAGCGATGGCGTTACCTGTTTCAACTGCTAGAGTAGCCGCTTCGTTTGAAAGCTCTTTGAGCTGGTTCGCTAGATCAGCGGCTTTCTGGGTTAGATCTTTATCGTCTTCCATGGTCACAGTTCCTATTTACTGGCTGTTTTCTTAGTTGTTGTCTTTTTAGCAGTCGAAGACTTGGCTGTCGTTTTCTTGGCCGTAGTCTTAGATGCTGCTGCTTTTTTCGGCGCAGCCTTTTTAGCAGTCGCTTTTTTCGCAGCAGGTTTCTTGTCTGCTGACTTCTTCGCAGGAGCTTTCTTTGCTGCTGTTTCTTTTTTAGCAGGCGCAGCTGCCGCAGCTGCCGCAGATTTGGCAAATACAGGGTGAATAACCTTGCCGCCTTTTGTAAGGGCAACACCTTTAATAATGTCATCTTCCCAATCAATAGACAGCGCGCCGTCTTTAATGATCAGGTTCAGAAGGTTAAGAAGGTTTTTTGCATAGAGTGTCGCGGCACTCGTCGCTAGACGTGATGGCACGTTGTGGTGACCAACGATTTTGACATCGCCTTTTTCAACAACTTTACCCGCTACAGACCCTTCGACGTTACCACCTTGTTCAACCGCAAGGTCAACCAGAACGGAACCAGGCTTCATAGACTTCACCATTTTCTCTGTCACGAGAACGGGTGCCGCTCTACCGGGGATCAAGGCTGTCGTGATAACAATATCTTGCTTGGCGATAGTCTCTTCAATCAGAGCCGCCTGCTTTTTCTTGTAATCGGCAGACATTTCTTTCGCGTATCCGCCTGCCGTTTCAGCGGCTTTGAACTCGTCATCCTCAACGGCCACAAATGTACCGCCCAAGGATTGAACTTGTTCTTTAGCCGCAGGGCGCACGTCTGTTGCAGAGACAACAGCACCTAAGCGTTTGGCTGTCGCAATGGCCTGAAGACCGGCAACACCTGCACCCATAACAAAGACTTTAGCGGGAGGCACCGTGCCAGCCGCTGTCATCATCATCGGGAAGGCGCGGCCAAAATGCTCTGCGCCGTCAAGTACGGCTTTGTAACCTGCAAGGTTTGCCTGTGAAGACAGAACGTCCATGCTTTGCGCGCGTGATATACGTGGCACAAGTTCCATGGCAAATGTATCGATGCCAGCGGCGGCCAATTTCTTGGCTAGTGCTTCGTTCTTATAGGCGTGCATCTGTGTTACCAGCAATGCGCCTTTTTTCATTTGCGAAACTTCGCTCTCGGATGGCGGTTGAACAGCCAGCACAACATCGGCAGCCTTAAGTGCTTCTGAAGCTGTCTTGGCAATTTTAGCGCCAGCTGCTTTGAACATCTCGTCCGTAATGGCAGCATTGTCGCCGGCTTTTGTTTCGATAGTGACTTCGCAGCCCATAGCCGTAAGTTTCTTTACGGTCTCAGGTGATGCGGCTACACGCTTTTCATTCGCAGTCGTAGTCTTTGGTATGGCAATTTTAATGCTCACAATCAGAATCCCTAATGTGTTTGACGTGAGCGTAGAATGACTCACTCAGCGCGGTTTGTGAAGGGGGAGTGTTTTTTAAACTGACCCTATTCACAGTCTTTTGAAATGACGGCAGGTTTTTGCGCCTTGCGCTTTCCTGATTTATTGGGTAGATTCATAGGGATAGGTTCTCTATCTAAAGTAAATCTGTACAGAAATTCATATGGTGTTACCACGTTATAAAAGTCTGGCCTTTGCCAGCGCCCTTGCTTTATCAGGGGCGCTATTTAGCGTGCCTGCCTACGCGGAAAACCTTGAGGAGGCGGTTGTATCTGCCCTGAATTATCACCCCAGTGTAGAAGCGGCGATTGCCAATAGGGACGCGTATATAGAAGAGCGCAGCGAGCAATGGGCTGATTACTTCCCGACCTTGAATGTGCGCGCAACAGGTGGTCGCGCCTTTGGTGATAACAGCACCAGTCGTGGCTTGCAGGTTACCCGTAACAGCACCTATTCCTATCTTTGGGAAGGTGCGTTGACATTGACGCAGCCGATCTTTGATGGTTATGAAACACAGCACCGTGTCGAAGCAGCCCAATCCCGCCGTGAATCCGCGAACTTTAATATTGTCGATGTGCGGGAAAAATTGGCGCTGAGCACCGTCGTGTCATACATGGATGTGCTGCGTGCCCGTGAAGCATTAAGTCGCTTAGGCAAGCACGGCGATAAAATCGCAGATTACCAAGGCCGCATTAGTAAGATGGTTGAAGAGGGCGCTGCGGATGAGACGCTTCTGTCGCAAGCCCAAGACATCAGAGCGCAGCTAGATAACACGCTGGCTAATCTGGAAGGTCAAATTCGTAAGTCCCACGCAAAATACGAAGAGCTCGTGGGGCGTTTCCCTGCCGAGGAAATGGACCGTCCAGTGCCACGTCTGGATTTAATTCCTGAAGATGTGAACGATGCACTTGAATATGCACGCGCGCACCACCCGATGTTGCGTGCAGCTTACTATACCGAAGCGGCAGTTCTGGAAGACGCAGAAGCTGAAAAGCAGTTCTACTACCCTGATGTCAATGGCGAGCTTTCATATTTGAAGCGCGACCAGGCCGAAGAAATTGGCGGCGAAGTGATTGATGCTAAGGCCGTTGTGCGCCTGAACTGGGATATCTCGACAGCAGGCGGTCAGTTCGCACGTGTTCGTAAAAACTTGCAGCGTCACAACGAAAGCAAAGCGCAGCGATCAGAAACTGAGCGCCAGATTATTCGCGATATTCGTATTGCTTATGGCGAGCTGGAAACAGCCAAAGACCAAATAAAAGTACTGCGCGAACGTGTGCGCATTAATGAAGACCTGTTTAAAAATTACGAAGCACAATTTGAAGGTGCGCGCATCAATCTGCTGCAGCTTTTGCAGTCTGATAACGCGTTGTTCAATGCGCGCCTTGCGCTGGTGAACGGTGAATTCCGCGTGCTAGCGTCCCAATTTGCCGTTCTGGCAAGCATGGGCAGATTGCAGGAATCTATGAATGTTGTAGAAGCGTCCGCAAGACAGAAATGATGATGTCATGGCCAAGTCTAAAACTGAACAAGAGCCGGAAGTCGTTGCAGACCCTTTACTTCAATCCCTTGTATTCTTAACCGCTCATTACGGGCGCGCTAAATCCGCCGAAGCGATTTTGGCAGGGTTAGCCTATGATGAAAATGCTATGGGCGCGGCCTTGTTCTGCGAAGCAGCGGATCGTTTAGGATTGCGCGCCAAAACGGCAAGACGTAAAGATCTCTCTAAATTATCACAGCCCTTACTGCCCGTTGTGGCCATTTTGAATAACGCGCAGTGCTGCGTTATCTTGGCGATAAGCGGAAATAAGGCGCAGGTCTATCTACCTGAAATTGGAGAGAAAAAAGACATTAAGCTGTCTGATCTGGAGAAGTCTTACGCAGGCTTTGTAATCTATGTTCACCCCCGCGCAGAATTTACAGACCCCGAAGCACCGCACGTCGATGATGCGGACCGTCACTGGTTCTGGAGTGTTGTTGGTGAGTGCAAAGGTCTTTACGCGCGTGTCGCGATCGCGGCTATCTTGGTCAACCTGTTCGGTGTTGTCGGTCCACTCTTTATTATGAATGTCTATGATCGTGTTATTCCGAATAGCGCGATTGAAACAGGCTGGGTTTTGGCTATTGGCGCGTTAACGGCCTATATCTTTGACTTCATCATGCGCACGCTGCGTGGATATTTTATCGACGTAGCAGGACGCCGTATTGATGTTGTGGCTAGCCGCCGTATCTACGATCAATTGCTTAATATGAAACTTGCAGGCAAGCCACCGTCAGGCGGTGTCTTTGCCAACATGTTGCGTGATTTTGAATCTGTACGTGAATTTCTGACTTCTGCCACTGTAACAGGTCTTGTTGACCTGCCGTTTACATTATTCTTCTTGCTGATTATTTACCTGATCGGCGGTCCGATAGCCTTTATGCTCGGTTCACTGATCGTTTTTGTGATCGGCTTTGGTATGCTCTTGCAAATCCCGCTAAAAGCCATGGTTCGTAAATCCATTCATAGCGCCGAAGCAAAGCATGGTCTGCTGGTCGAAACAATCGGTGCGCTTGAAACCGTAAAAGCCATTGGTGCTGATGGTCGTCTGCGCGCACGATACGGAACCCATGTCGGCGCAAGCGCAGCCACGGCTCAATCATCACGATTTATCTCCAGCCTTGGTGTGAACTTTGCGTCATTCCTGCAAATGAGTGCCAGCATTATTATTGTTCTCATGGGAATGTATCTTGTTCAGGATGCACAGATGAGTATGGGCGGGTTGATCGCTTGTGTCATGCTCGGGGGGCGCGCCATAGCACCAATAGGACAGGTCGCAAATCTGGTCGCTCGCTATCATCAGGCACGCACAGCATTGAAAACTTTGAACGAAGTGATGAAGCTGCCTGTCGAGCGCCCTGCGTCCAAACAATTCCTGCACCGCCCACATCTAAAGGGCAAAATCACATTTGAAAAGGTCGGGTTTACTTACCCGAAAACAGAGCGCAAGGTGCTCGAAGATATCTCCTTTACGCTGCAAGCTGGTGAAAATGTAGGTATCATCGGCCGTATTGGCTCAGGCAAAAGCACAATCGCTCGCATGATCTTGGGCTTGTATGAACCTGTTGAAGGCGCGATTTATGCCGATGACACAGATTACCGCCAGATTGATCCTGCGGATCTGCGCCGTAACATGGCCTATATCGCGCAGGATATTGTTCTATTCCGTGGTTCTATCCGCGAAAACATCGCCATCAGTAAACCACAAGCAACGGAAGAAGAGATTCTGGAAGCAGCTAAACTAGCGGGCGTTCACGATTTCGTATCCCGCCACCCTATGGGCTATGACGCCCCTGTAGGCGAACGCGGTGAAGGTTTGTCAGGCGGACAGCGTCAGGCTATTGCACTTGCCCGCGCGATGCTGATGAAACCCAATATTCTGGTATGTGACGAGCCGACCAACGCCATGGACGTGCAGGCGGAAAACGCATTTGCCCATCACATCAGAGAGCAAAGTAAAGATAAGACCTTTATTCTAATTACTCACCGCCAGCACTTGTTGTCATTGGTCGATCGTTTGATCTTGGTCGATCAGGGAAAGATCATCATGGATGGTCCGCGTGATAAAGTGATCGAAGCCCTGTCACAAGGCAAGGTTAAGGTCGAGCAGGGGGCGGCATAGTCATGAGCAAAAATGAGTCAGCCTTTATGAGTGAATTGCAGGCCTCTGTCCGTCTGCGCCCGAATTACAGCTCTACACTTCTTTTGTCAGCCATCACGCTGCTAATTGTGTTCTTTATTATCTGGGCGAGCTTTTCTGAGATTGAAGAACTAACACGCGGCCAAGGGCAGGTCGTGCCGTCACAAGAAATTCAGGTGGTGCAGTCTTTAGAAGGCGGCATCTTGGCAGAGCTATTGGTCAATGATGGTGATATCGTTGAAAAGGGTCAAATCCTGATGCGCATTAACGATGTGGCCTTTTCATCTGAAGAACGCGGCGTCGAAGCTCGTTTTGCCAGTCTTGGTGCCAAGCGCGCCCGACTAAAGGCTGAAGCCGCCGGCGAAGAGCCTACCATGCCTGATGATATTAAGGAGACAGCGCCGCGCATTGTTGAAAATGAATTGGCGCTACATGCGTCAAGGCAGCAAGAACTGGCAAACGCAAAGTCTATCTACGCGGATAAAATCTCTCGCGCCGAAGCACAGATTTCCGAAACGAACGAAGATATTAAGCGCATCAAAAACAGCCGCGGACTTTTGTATCAGGAATTAAAGATTACATCCGAAATGGTTAAACAGCGCGCCGTGCCAAAGCTGGAAGAAATCAGATTACAGCGCGAAGTCTCTGACCTGACTGGCCAGCTCGCCGCAAACGAAGAAAAGCTAAAAGGTCTGGAAGCAGAATTAAGCGCCGCGAAAAAAGAGCTGGAAGATCAGGACACGAAATTCCGTTCTCAAGCTTTGGGTGAGCTAAACGAAGTGGAAACAGAAATCAAGCAGCTGGAAGAAAGCCTGAAATCAATCGAAGACCGTGTTTTCCGTACAGAGCTGCGCGCCCCTGTGTCAGGCATTATTAACAACATCGCCTTGAAAACAATCGGCGGGGTGATCGAGCCTGCACAGAAGCTGGTCGAGATTGTACCGCTGGATGACGAGCTAAAAGTGATTGCCAAAGTGCGTCCGAGCGATATCGCGTTTTTGAAACCGGGGCAGGAAGTCAGCGTTAAAATTACAGCTTATGACCCGCAGCGTTACGGCAGCTTGAAAGGCCGTTTGGTGCGCATCGGTGCGAACAGTGTCAACGACCGTGAAGGCAACATTTTCTTTGAAATTGAAGTGCGTACGGACAAAAACTATATGGGCTCGGAAGAAAATCCTCTGCCGATCACACCGGGTATGGTGGCACAGGCCGAAGTGATTACGGGCAAGCGGACAATCATGGAATACTTGTTGAAACCAGTGTTAAGGGCACGATCAGTAGCGCTGACGGAGCGATAAGGTTTGAAGAAGTTTTTTGCAAATCGCTGGATGCACTTTGTTTTGCTGCTGATGATTTTGTCTGTCTGCGTTTTTGTTGTGCCTGTTGACAGCCCGTTTCGTAAACGTATCCAGTTCTTGACCTTTGATTACTACCTGACCAACTACAAACGCGTTCCCGATAATATCGTAAAGATCATCGATATTGATGATGAGTCGCTATCCAAAATGGTACAGTGGCCATGGCCGCGCACTTATATTGCTGAGATGGTTGAAAAGCTGACTGAGGCTGGTGCCAAATCGATTGCCTTTGATGGTGTGCTCGCCGAGCCCGATAGAACATCGCCGGCATTATGGCCGCAATATGCTGATAGTGAAGATTTACGTCAGGCTTTGGCACCGCTAGAAGGCAGCTTGCGCGATAACGATAAGGTGCTGGTCAAAGCCATTGAGGACTCAGGTATTTTCGTCGCAGGCTTTTCATTCGGCAGTAACCCTGAGCCGCCGCGCGTCGTGCAGGAATTGTCTGTACACAGAACCGCCCGCGAGACTTTGTTAAGGCATGCATCGCGGATTCATACAACAGCACAGTTTTTGCCTGACATGGAGAGTGCCGCGGCAGGGAATGGCAGCTTCATGGCTAATGCCGAAATTGACGGTGTGATCCGTAGAACATCTTTGGTCTTTCGTGATGAGAAGCGTTTTTATCCTGCGCTAGCGTTAGAAGCTTTGCGCGTATCTTATGAGCGCCAGCCAGGTATCAAAGTAGGCCCTAATAAAGATTTCTGTGAAAACTGTATCGCGACTGAATATTCCATACTGATCGGCGACTATGAAATTCCGATCGAAAAGGAAGCCGATATTTGGGTGCATTATCGCGATATGAAGCAAGATTATATTCCGGCATGGAAGTTGTACGATGATGCCAAATTCGAGGAAGTGCACGATGCCGTGAAAGACAAGATTGTCTTTATCGGATCTAGTGCGGAAGGGCTTCTTGATTTGCGATCCACTCCGTTGGGGCTGAAGCCCGGTGTAGAAATTCACGTTAATGCACTTGAACAAATTCTGGATCAAAACTTCCTGATCAGACCCCAAATTGTAAAGGATGCGGAAAACAACTTCATTCTTTCCATTGGTCTGCTGTTGATCGTACTGGCACCTTTCATCGGCGCATCATGGCTGGCACTGATCTGTTTCGCATTATCAGGCGGCGTGGCTTACGCTTCGTTCATATCGTTCACTGAATACGGTGTGTTGGTCGACCCTGTATATCCTGTTTTGTCAGTTCTGGTGATCTATATGCTCTCCAGTGTTTTGTCCTATATCCGCACGGAAGCAGACCGCAAGCAAGTCCGCGAAGCTTTCGGCTTGTATATCTCTCCCGACTTCATGAAGGAACTGACCAAAGATCCTGATAAGCTAAAGCTCGGCGGCGAAACAAGAGATCTGACTGTGATGTTTACCGATATCCGCAGTTTCACGACAATCTCGGAAAGTATGACACCCGAAGCCCTTATTCAGCTCATGAATGACTTTTTGACGCCGATGTCTGATCTGGTGATGGAACACCGCGGCACGATCGATAAATATATGGGTGATGCGATGATGGCATTCTGGAATGCCCCGCTGGATGATGAAAATCACGCCCGCAATGCCTGCATGACCGCGCTGAAAATGAACAAGGCGCTGGAGCCGATTAACGCCAAGATCATCGCCGACGCCGAAAAAGAAGGTAAGGCGCCGGCATTGCTGGAAGCAGGTATTGGTATTAATACAGGTAAAGCCTCGGTCGGGAATATGGGGTCGCGTCAACGTT
>Ga0208570_1000693_pt1 | contig 11029 bp, 9 predicted proteins | sample DeeseametaMP1202_FD_184192 | JGI IMG/M metagenome (GOLD analysis project Ga0208570, IMG submission 184192) | Marine microbial communities from the Deep Indian Ocean - MP1202 (SPAdes) | ecosystem: Environmental > Aquatic > Marine > Oceanic | place: South Indian Ocean | collected 2011-03-08
CTTATCATCAGGATGGCGGAATATTTTCCGTGTTCTCTGATTATTTTCATGCGGTTTTGTAATTTTTTCGTCATGTTCACCATCTCCATAATCTTCAGGCTTGCCCATGATGGCAATCACATCATCCACCTGAACTATGGTGATTATACTAATCTTTTTTTCCTGAAAGATTTCGGCGATCCTGGATTCAATATCTGCAATAATTTCTTCCTGCCCTTCAGACTTAGAGAAATATGACCTAATGGCATTGAGATAATTTTGAAGCTGGGTGAAAGCATCTTCATCAACATGAAAAATGATGCCACCCAAATTGATTGTATTTGTTTTCTTCATAGTTCTTTACGATTTTTTTATGGTTAATCGAACTGCCTTGACCAAGTCTTTCCATGTCTCGTCCAACTCCGATAAAAAGACAATTCCTTCTGCGGTTTCAGAATAATATTTCCGCGGAGGTCCTGATTTTGATTCTTCCCATCGATAAGTAAGCAGACCGGCATTTTTTAAGCGAGTAAGCAATGGATACAACGTCCCTTCAACCACAATCAAATTCGATTTTTTTAATTTTAGCAAAATATCTGATGGATATGCTTCGCCATTTTTTAAAATGGAAAGAATGCAATATTCCAACACTCCCTTCCGCATTTGTGCTATAGTATTTTCAAGATTCATAATTTATTACTTACTTGGTATAGCAAATTTATATCCTATAAATAGTACTATGCAATACATATTACAATGATCAATAAAATAATTATCAAATAATCCAAAATACAGTCTTTTAGACTATTTACCGATAATGAACCTAATATTTAGCAAGGTTAATATTATTCGTACTTCCACCCCCATCGGGTTATGAGCCCGACCAAATTCCACAAACAAAAAACCCCACTAGTGGGCGGAACTTGATGCGATACTAATTTTTTCACTTTTATTCACTTGAAGAATCTTCCATTTTAATTTTATTCAATATGATTGTTTTCACTAACGGGTTGCCAGTTTCGTCCGTTACTGTTCCAGATACATTTCCTTGAGCCAAAATCCGCCAATGAGTAGAAAGGCACTGATCAGTTTGAATCCAATTTGGATAATTGATTTATTTAACATATTATCTCCTTTTCTTTGTGTATTTAGCTACAATAATACCCCAAAATTATCACTCCGATAAGTAGGTGAGTGTCAAAAAATTTATTCTATTAATAATTTATTACAAAATGAGGAAATCACCCTCTCAAAGCAGCCGCAAAAATGCCCGGCAACTTTAAAAGATTTCCTGTACCAATAAAATACGTTAACCGTTTGGCCGTTTTATGGGCCGTTTTATTGGTTACAAACCAAGGTGGCCTGGGGGCCATATGAAGGTCACCCGAAAGTAAGGAACGTGGAAAATTCCTGAAAGGTCCTGTGGCTACAGTCTTTTGAGGTTTACCAAAAAGAAAAGCATTGTGAACCACTCCTCTTCCCGATTGAATGTCATCTATGGTATGTCCCGGATAAGCGCCCCAGGCACCGCCGCCACCTAAAAATGCAAGAGCACACCACGTATTCACTCCGATACCACCGTATTTCAAATCAGCAATTGCCAAATCCAATGCTTTTTTATTAGTTTTCATTGTTTTGGGATGGATAATGATATTTGCACCTAATGTGCCATCTAATTTTTCATTAGCGAACTTGACCGCCGCCTTTAAAAATGAAGCCGGGTCACTGCCTTCCATTGAAACAGTTGAAAGTACTGGGCTGAAATATTCATCTCTGAAACATGGTTCATCAATATGAGTGTCCACATTATAAATGATTGTACGATCCACACCGCTATTCAGGATTTTCGCATTTCTATGTTCTCTAGCGGCATTTTGTCGATCTTCCGCACCGGGATAGTAAGCAGGACGATTTTCAGTATTCGTAATGGCTTTTTCCACTTCCTGAAGTAGTTTTTCAGTCCCCACCCACTCTTCAGGCATGATGAGAACTTGTGTTGCTATACAGTTATGACCGGCATTTTGAAGTTTTTGAGTTGCAATATGTTCTGCTTGGAATTTGAAGTCTGCATTTGTCCATGGCCCCGGTACAACAATCGTAGGTGAAACCCCTCCTAATTCAGAAGAAATAGGTTTATTTAATACAGGTCTGTTTTCGTTTTTACGTTTTTGACCATCTTCCCCAACACCAAATACAATTGCATCATGTGTTCGTGCACTACCTGTAATATGGATGGTATCAACCAGATTATGGTTTGTTAAAAAAGCACCCACATCGCCGTCGCCATAGGCAAATTGAATAAAACCATTTTCAATAAATGGTTCAAATATTTTTTCAAAAATAGGTCCCAAATATTCATTTATGGGATTCATCTTAATTAAGACAACTTCACCTTTAGCATAGAGTTTATAAAATATATCCAAGGGAACGATGGATGATACATTTCCGGCACCTAATACCAGCGATACTTTTCCTTTTGGGTTTTCCAGCTTATAAAATGATGCAACAGTTTCTTCAATATTATTTGGCGTCACACCCTCTTTCATCCAAACATCAATGTAATAATTATCCAAAATTAGCTTTTCAAGAAGATTGTTGGGGTAGACTCTCGCCACAGTCTGCCCATTTGGTCTTTCTGTGATCTTTAATTTTTCAATGGCACTTTTACCACGATTAATTCTATTAAGTGTGTTTTTCATATATTGCAGCCAGTTAAGAAATGCATATGGACCGCCTATCCATTCTTCTGATGAAAGGGGTGAATTGGTGCTTAAACCTTTGGCTTCAATACCTGCTAGTGCCCATTCTTCAGCAAGTTCTACGGATCGTTTGATCGCTTGATCCAAATAGTCAATTTTATCCGATATGGGTAAACTTGCCCAGCGATCTTTATTTGCATGTAATGTTAAAAGACTACTTTCCAATTTTTGGGAGTCCATAGAATTATCCTCGTTTGGTTAATCAATAATACACTATAAGAAAATAGTTGACAATAATTATCTATAACCAAAAAGCAATCAGCTTGTTTTTTTATACTCCACACGGTTAATATTTGCCATGGAAAACTTAAAAATGCTGGAAATCTTGTTCATTGCAGGCATCATTGTCAGCTTTGGTATCCTTGAATCAATTACGGGTCTTTACGGTCGGAAATCTATTCGAACAAAAGACGACTGGATTAATGAAATTTTATCATTTATGCAGCTTGCATTATTGATAAAACCAGCTATTTTATTTACAGCAGTCCTGGCCCTAAACTATCTTGTACCTCACTTTTATCAGTCAATTAACCACCTTCCCTTTTGGACATTATTTTTAATAGCATCCATACCAGATGATTTTTCTCAATATTGGTGGCATCGTAAAGCCCATGAATGGCCCTGGCTATGGAAATGGCATCGATCTCACCATGCTGCAAAAGAAATGGGCGTTTTAACCTCCTATAGGAATGCAATGCTTTATTATATCTTTATGCCAAATATATGGTGGTTAGGAGCCATGACTTTTTTTATGTCATACGAAATCATTTTCTTACAAATCGTCATTAAGCAATTAATTGTTATTGGGGCACATAGTGCAATCAAATGGGACCGCTTCCTTTATAAATATAAAGTTCTCAACCCATTAGCATGGATAATTGAGCGAACAATTTCAACTCCATCCACTCATTTCATGCATCACGGAAAATCAAATGCTGATGGGATCAGCAACAATGATGGCAACTTCAGTAATATGTATTTTTTCTGGGATATACTTTTTGGTTCAGCAAAAATTACACGTAAATATCCTGCTGTGTATGGGATTGAAAATGATCCGGAAGATTCATGGGCTGCTCACATGTATTATCCCTTTATAAAATCAAATAAAATCCAAAGTGAATTAAATATTTAATTGAGGTGTGCCGCCTGTATCAGCCACCGTGCCATAAATATCCCCATCAAACATAAGCGCCGGTGCAAAAATATCCACGTCTACAGTATCGTCATCAATATCAAATACAAAACCGGGAATATGAAAATCATCAAATGGTAAGGCAACTAAAATATATGAACTGTTTAAAACGTATAAACTGTAATAACCACTATCATTGGTTACTGTAGCAAACTGGTATTCATTCAACGTATTCACAGCCACCACTTGGGCTGAAATACCATCATCTGTTTGGTCATAAACACGACCGTTAATAACGCCATTATTCATAATGTGTTGCGGCGGTTGTGAATAAACTTTAATTTTCTCAACATAACTGTTTTTAAATTTTCCTGCATTTTTAACCGATTGAATCTGTTCTTTTGTGGGTAAATGCCGGCCGACTCGCTCATGTTTTGATGATAAGTGAAATAAATTGAAATTCGGTTGATTACCGTATAAAATAGTAATTATCAGTGTAAATATGATTGGTTTTATCATTATGATTTTAAAATGATTGTGACTCAATTTACTTGTTCAGTATTTGTTCAACTTCCTTTGCCATAATGATATCGTTAGCGGTCACACCACCGGCATCATGTGTTGTAAATGTAACACCCACTTTGCACCAACCAACGGTTAAGTCAGGATGGTGATTATGTTCTTCAGCTTTAATAGCTAATTGGCTCACAAAAGCGATACCATCCAAATATGAGTCAAAGGATAAATCCTTATGGATAGATTCATTGGTAAAATCCCAACCAGGAAGATCATTAAGGTCTTTTTTTATCTGGGTCAAATTAAGTTTTTGCATACTGAACTCCTGTTGATTGAATTGTATATTTTTTAATGGCCCAAATAACCCAACTGACTGCAACAATAAATGAAATTCCAGCAGAGATCATCATTGAATACCACACCCATTCAACAGGTTTATGTTGAACAAAAATAAAGAACCAAGAAAGAGGTGTGGCCACCAGCAGTACACGACATAGCGTAATAACTAACATGGGTAATCCAAGCCCGAATCCCTGTAAAATACGTCCGCAAGGTAATGCAACTGCAATAAATGGATATATAAAAGCCATTAATCTCAAATACTGTACTGAAGTATCCTGAATAAATATATTTGGTGTAAATAAAGCTGCAAAATAAGGTGCGGTAATGTAAACAACCGTTGATGTAATAACAGCTATCATAAACGAACGGCTCAACCCATAAATAATAATTTGCTTTAATTTGCCCTTCCTATTCGCACCGAAAAACATTCCAACAAGCGTTGATAAACCATAAGAAATTGAAAACATTGGAAGAAATATAAGCATATCGATTCGACCGCCAATTTGATATGCAGCTACTACATCCGTTGAAAAGTGGACAAGAATCCGATTAAACACTAATTGTCCAAAAGACATAATAATCATCGACATGGATGCAGGTAGTCCTACTTTAATTATATCTTTAATAATAAAAGATGAAGGAGAAAAATCTTTCATTCGAAATGTGATATAAGAATGCTCTTTTATAAAAAGCATATAAATAAAAACGAGAATTACGATTAACTGGCTAATAACGGTAGCCCATGCAGCTCCGGCGACTCCCATATTAAGAGTAAAAATAAAAATAGGATCTAATATAATATTGAGGACTGTTCCTAGCGCAGCAACTGCCATAGGGAATTTTGTATCTCCTTCTCCAACCAAAATAGATCTGAAAAATGCAGAGAATACCATAAAAGGTAATCCATAACAAATGATGCGCAAATAGGACCAACTCAAATCAATTATGTCAGGTGTAGCTCCAATTGTTAAGAGTATTTCTTTCCCCCAGACCAATCCAATAATCGTTAACGCAATTGAAATAAACAAACCCATAATGACAGCGTGTTCCGCACTGTTATCCGCATTGACTTTATCTCTTGCACCGATAAATCGTGCGATAGATGCGGTAACGCCTGATCCGAGACCCATAGTTAACCCAAGAACAAAAAAGAACAGAGGCATATTAAAAGCTACAGCAGCAATTGCATTGCCACTGATACGCCCGATAAATATCATATCAACAATTGTATATAATGTCTGGATTCCCATCCCAGCCATGATGGGAATTGCCAGTTTCCAAAGCCCTTTTTCTGGATTCTCTAGAAAATCATCCAGGCGAGAAAATTTTTGTTCTATAGTTGCCATGCCAATATCTCTAATTCACAGAAGTAAATGGCCACATGATGGGAATAAGGTAAGTAGCCATGACCCATAAAGTGATTGCCAAAGGTAGACCTACTTTTACATAATCTGAAAATTTATATCCACCAGGGCCATATACCATTAAGTTTGTTTGATAACCGATAGGAGTAATAAATGACGCAGATGCGGCAAAACATACTGAAAAAATAAATGGTTTTGGATCAAGTCCCATTTGAGCTGCTGCAGAAAGTGCGATAGGTGTCATGATAATTGCTGTTGCCGCATTGGATGCCATTTCTGTGAGTATCATGGTCACCAAATAAATTAATGATACTAACACGACTGGTTGCAGCGCCGGCTCGAACATGTTAACTGCATTATTCATTGCAGAAGCTAACCAAGATGCTGTTCCGCTATTTTGAATCACAATACCAATGGGGATTAAAGCGGCAATTAAAATAATCACTTGCCAGTTAATGGATTGATACGCTTCGTTTGTCGAAATGACACGCAAAATCATAAGGAGAATCATACCCACCAACGCACCTTTTAATATGGGTACCATTCCCAACGCTGCCAAAGTTACTGCGCTAACGACAACAGCTAAACTTACCCACCAGAAACGGTTTTTTTGCAGTGTTGCATCAATTTCTCCCAGCACAATAAAATTTCCAGAATCTGATAATTCTTTTATTTTTTCCCTTGGCCCATACACAAGCAATGTATCGAATGAACGAAGTATAATATGGGCTATTTTTCTGCGTAAAATTTCTCCTTCACGACGGACCGCCAAAATAAAACTGCCAAAACGACGACGAAAATTAATTTCCATCAGGCTTTTCCCCACCAATTCAGATTGTTGGGTTAATAAGCATTCCACTAATGTATTTTCATCGTGAATCAATTCAGCCTGGGTTAATTTTTCATCTGTAAGCATTGTTACTTTTTCAACTTCTTTCATTCGCAGAAAATTTTCCAGTGATCCACGTACAAATAAAACATCTCCCGGATGTATGATTGTATTGCGGATATTTGTACTAATCACCTGTCCTTCTCGAATGATATCCAACACGGTAATATCATAATTCTTATTGATATCCCTTTCCATGAACGTCCGCCCCACCAATGGAGATTCTTCAGAGACATATAATTCTGTTAAGTAACCACCCATGTGATAGCTCTGTGTTAAGCTAGAAGTGACAGTTCTAGACGGCAAAATTAACGGGACTGCAAAAATGATATACAGCAGGCCAATTAATAGAATGAAGATACCATATCGAGAAAATTCAAACATGCCCAGCGGTTCGGCCATAGTAGTATTGACATAAATTGAATTCACCAAAAGGTTTGTAGATGTCCCCACCAGTGTAAGCGTCCCTCCCATAATTGCTATATAACTCAAGGGAATAAGCAGCTTTGATGGACTTAAATTATATTTTTTAGCTAATCGGATAGTGATAGGGATGAAAATAGCAACAATCGCAGTGTTATTTACAAAAGCGGATGCAAAAGCAACAGATATGAGGAATACAGTTAGACCTAATAATTTTGAACGTTCGGTTAACTTATTCAAACGTACTACACCATATTCCAAAATACCGGTTTTCTGCAAAGCATGACTCAAGACAAATAATACTGCAATAGTAATCACAGCTTGATTCGAAAATCCGCTGATGGCATCTTCAATTGTTAAATGACCAAAGACCAGAAAAATTGCTAGAACCAAAAGTGCAGTTACATCAAGGGGAAATATCTCTTTAACAAAGAGAATAAACATCAAGGAAATGATGCCCAGAACGATGGCGATATCAGGTGTCATAATACTTTAATTTTTGCAGTAAGTAAATTAGTCCATGTCCAGTTGTTCTGGAGTTAAATATTCTTCAGCATATTTTAAATAGATTTTCTCTTGGACGAATAGCTCAAACAAAAAAGGATCTACATGGGCGTCATTTTTCATGAATCCCATAATCCGCATTGCCACGGATAATGCCTTACCATCTTTATAAGGTCTGTCTCTTGCTGTCAGTGCTTCAAACACATCTGCAATAGCCATTGCTTTTGCCTGAATGGACATTTCATCAATTGTTAAACCCATTGGATATCCGGTTCCATCTAATTTTTCATGATGTCCGCCTGCAAATTCCGGGATATTTTTCAAATGGTTCGGATAAGGAAGCTGATTTAGCATATCAATGGTGTAGACAATATGATCATTAATAATTTTCCGTTCTTCAGCTGTTAGCGTTCCTTTGGCTATACAGAGGTTTTTCACTTCATCATCCGATAAGAAATTTTTAATCTCACCATTATCATTCCAACGATATTGAGCAATTTTATGCACACGATCTTTTTTATCACCGGACATGAATTCACCACCCACATTTGTTGTTTTGACAAAATCTAAATCATTATCCAGTTGTTTTATTTTTTCTTTATACTTTTTTCGGATTGCCTTCAAAGCGCTTTTTACTTCAAGTTCAGAAAGTGATGTATTTTTTTCAACCTTCAATTGCTGCTTGAGACATTTTATTTCCTGATCTCTTTTCAACACTTCAAACCGGTTAGCAACCATATGAACGCGATCAAATATGGTTTCAAGTTTTGTCGCTTTATCTACAACATATTCCGGAGTTACAACTTTTCCACAATCGTGTAGCCAAGCAGCAATTTTTAACTCATACATTTGCTTTTCAGTAAAATGTATATCCTTGTAATGTTCATTATCTGACTCATTCACTGCATCAGCCAGCATCATTGTTATAACAGGAACACGGGAACAATGCCCTCCAGTATAGGTAGATTTGGCATCAATTGCTGAAGCGATCAATTTGATGAATGACTCAAAAAGAATTTCCAGATCACGTATCAAGTTCTTATTTGTAATGGCCACAGCCGCCTGACTAGACAATGCTTCAACAATGTCTTGAACTTCCGTTGAAAAGGGAATTGATTCACCCGTTTTTCTATCTTTTGCGTTCAATAATTGTATAACGCCAATTATTTCATCTTCATGATTTTTTAATGGCACTGTTAAAAATGATTGGGAACGATATCCTGTTTTTTTATCAAATGCTTTGGTACCTGAAAAATCAAATCCATCTGCTTTATAAGCGTCAGGAATGTTGACTGTTTCTCCGGTCAATCCCACATATGCAGAAATCATATTTTTATTTGGCTTACCATCATCATCATAAAGTTTAACAGGATAAAAAAGAATGTCCTGACCAGATGTTCCGCCCATATGAAAGTTCAAAGAATCCGTCATCATGATTTCAAATCGTAGACGATCATCATCTGTTTTCATATATAGAGTTCCGCCATCTGCATGGGTAATACGCTTGGCTTCCAGTAGAATATTTTCCAAAAGAACATTCATATCCTTTTCCTTGGAAAGGGACAAACCAATATCCGCAAGATTCTTGACTTGCCTCTCAAGATGATCTATATACGAATGAAGACCACTGGGGACTTTCTTCAATAGCTGCTTTAATTCAGCTTGTGAGAGATCAAAACTTTGACCTTTTGGTTTACCATTTTTTGAGCTCATTCTAATATCTCTCCTAATAAAATTTGATGAACTTACATCATTGCTGTTAGATGCTCAATAGTAAGCTTATTCTTGCATGATCGCAATAATCAAACTATTTTCAAACCTTACGAAGGAGTCTAATCATGAAAAAGAAAAATCTTTTTCTCTTTTTTATCTTGCCCTGTAATTTGATTTTTGCGGGCATAACTGGAAAACTGGTCGGTAATATTACCGATGCATCTACTGGTGAACCCCTCATAGGTGTAAACTTAGTTCTCAAAGGAACAGTCCTGGGAGCCGCTACCGATCAAAACGGTTATTATAAAATTTTAAATATTTCTGCAGGATCCTTTACTGCAACAGCATCGTACATCGGATTTAAAACCACCTCCGTCACAGATGTGCGCATAAACGCCGATCGTACGACAACCCTAAACTTCGAAATGCAAATCTCTGCAGTTGAAGGAGAAGAAGTTATCGTAGAGGCTAAACGACCAGTCATTGTTCGAGACCAAACAGCAACAACTACCATTATTGAAAAAGAAGATTTTGAAAATATGCCTATCAATTCCTATGCAGACATTCTTGATAATGTGGCTGGTGTTATTGAAAACAATAATGGCGGTGGTGATGATGGTATCCACGTTCGGGGTGGCCGTTCAGGCGAAACTGCGTACCTCGTTGATGGCTTTTATGTAAAAGATGTCATAAATGGTGGTATGGCCACCGATGTAGCTCGCGGCGGAATATCTGAATTGTCAATAATTACCGGTTCATTTGATGCTGAATACGGCCAAGCCATGAGTGGTATTATTAATATTATTACCCGGGAAGGTGGTGCTGAATATGATTTTAGCTTTAGAGCCTCCACAGATCCGTCAATTTCTGGTCTCACGAATAGCTGGAATACAGGCCGAATAGAAGGAACAGTTAGCGGCCCCATAATTCCCTCCATGCCCAATTTGGCCACATTTTTTATTTCCGCCGATCGTAATCATACTGACGGACGATTAAAATATAATTATCTCCCTTGGGCGGTATTAAAGGTGGATGAGAATAATGACGGTATATATGATGCAGGCGAATCATGGACAGATATTGCAAATGATCGCTATGATATCGGTGAAGGTTTCACCGATGACAACCATAATGGTTACTGGGATCATGCAGTATATGATACATCTGGAAATTTAGTTTCAGCAGCTGAATCATGGACAGATGCTGCCAATGGTGTATACGATGTTGGAGAAGATTTCACCGATGAGAATGGCGATGGTATACGTAATGGGGACGTCTACGCCCTCGCAGATATTGATGGCGATGGCATTGCTGAACCACTCAAAAAAGGTGCCCGTGAAGTAACAGCTACATATAATTGGACAGACAGAATTATGGGGAAACTAGTTCTACGCCCTATCAATAATTT
>Ga0208570_1000696_pt1 | contig 11013 bp, 10 predicted proteins | sample DeeseametaMP1202_FD_184192 | JGI IMG/M metagenome (GOLD analysis project Ga0208570, IMG submission 184192) | Marine microbial communities from the Deep Indian Ocean - MP1202 (SPAdes) | ecosystem: Environmental > Aquatic > Marine > Oceanic | place: South Indian Ocean | collected 2011-03-08
CCCCGTCCGCCGCAAGAACAAGCTCCGCATGAAGCGGAAGTGCACGGCGATGATCATCAAGCCGACCATCACTAATTATACATTCTAAAACTGTTTCAAAAGACGGCGGTAATATTCCAGCTCGTAATCAGGGCGGCTATATTCGCCTGAGCGTTTACGCAGTTCTTGCAAAATTTCCTCTGCACGTTTGCGTTCGCCTTCATCTGGGATTTTAACGGTAGAGCCGGGGAAGCCTGAATTGTTATTGCCTTCCTGCATAGGACGGCCTAGCGGATCAAGGCGCATGCTGCCCAAGGCCATCATCGCCATTTGCTTCATCATCTGCTGCATTTGCTGTGACATGTCCTGCATCGCTTCTTGCAGATATTGAAGAGCGAGCTCCTGATGCGGAATAGATTGCTGCGGATCGTTCTTCCCAAGCGCTGAGCCAGAACCGCGCATTTCCTGTTCAGCCAGCTGCATCTTTTCTGGAATTTCATTGAGCTGCTCATCGGCATCCAGCATGAGCTGCCCCAAAATATAACGCAACGCGTCTTGTTCGATCTGCTTGTCAGCGGTGTCGAATTCTGGTGCGGAATCGTTTTCGTTGTTGCGGCTAGGAGGCGGGGGGATCTCTCCAAAGCCCCAGTTTTTCAGGATTTGCTCTTCAAATTGTAAAAACTCGCCATAGCCTTTAGGCATGAACTGTTCGTGTTCCTGAACAATTTCATTGGTTTCTTCGAGCAGCGCTTTTTGTTTTTCGATCAGCTCCTGGAGCTCGTTAATGCCTTCCATCATAAACTCCATCTGCGGCGGCATCGCCATGTTCACAGATGGATCAAGCTTATCCATGAATTGCTGTAGCTGTGATAGAAGGTCTAGTGCTTTGGACTTGTCACCTGATAAAGCTTCGGCCTTTAGCTGATCTAGGAACGACGCAATATCCTCAGGGGATACAAGGCTTTGCATTGCATCTGGCGGCATTTGCATCAGAGTGCCGTTTTCAGCCATACGGCGCTGCATTTCCTGCATGAGCTCTTGGAAATACTGTGCCAGTGCTTCCTGCAGTTCCTGTGTTGCCTTTGCAATCTGTTCGTCTGTAGCGTTCGGATCATTAAGCAGCGCTTCCAGATTTTCGCGGGCTTCGCGCAAATTGCGGGCCGCCAGCGGCAGGTTGCCATCCTCAAGGCGAATGGCTGTATCCCAGAGCAGTTCAATAACACTAATAATATCTTTGAGCTCGGGATCGTAATGCAGTCGCGAGGCGGCACTACGAATAGCCAGAAAGATAGTCGGATCATAGCGCAGTTGTGACGGATCCATTAGAAATTCGCTTAGCTCATAGGAGACATTGCGCGCAGCTTCGCGCGGTGTCCAGATCAAGCGCTTGCGCATATCAACAAGTTCACGCGCAATCGGGTTTGAGAACTGACGCTCCGGCAACGTTAAAGTAAGCGGCGTTAATGTCGTGTTTTGTCCTTTGAAATCACTAACTGTAAATTCAAGAACTACGGGCAAGCCCGCCCAAGGATGCCATGCCAGATCATAAACAGGGGAAACTTCCAGCTCTTCGTTCGCTGGACTAATCAACGCACGCGACTCTTCGTAAGGTGCGCCAAGCGGCGATGCGTCCACATTAGGGGCCAGCGTCATGCGCATTGTCATGTTGGTAACGCCGTAATCATCGAGAACGCTAATCTTTGTGCGCAGAGAGCCTTTCTCAAGAGTTTCTGGGGCATCTAGCAATGTCACATTTGGCGGCGTGTCCTCGATGTAGTTGTAATCAAAACTCAGATTTGTGAAAGGTAACTGACGCAGCTTGAAGTTATTGCCCTCAGTAACGGGTGCTTCCAGAGACCAATGATTGCCATCGAGCGGTGTTAATGATGTCTCATTTTCGCCGACACTATATTGCGGCGTTGTCCATCCACCTGTCAGCCTTATTTTAATACTGCTGCCTTCAGGGATATCAATCAGGACGTTGTCACCCATATTTTCCTGCAAGACGATCTGCGCAAGGTTAGTGTAGTCGGGCGGTGTAATCCATATTGTGTATTTGCTACTTTTCTCTGCCTTGTCGTTCTGCGGAAACGGCTGGAAACCTGCATAGATACGACCTTTCCAGTCAGGGCCTGCCGCAACAAAGCCTGTGACCAATATAATTATGGCAAGGTAGCGAAGCGCGTAAGGATCACGGTTTGAGAGTTGGATATTCGGGAATGCAGGGCGCAAGGATGATACGGCCTCAATCGCGCGGGCTTTGTTGTGTTCCCAAAGACTACGTGTTTCACGCTTTTCCGGATTGATCAGCGTGTCTTCTATGGCTTCGATTGGGCGGTGCTGCAGATTGTTGGCGCGCTCTAATCTGCGGTTAACATCGCGGTGCGCGGGCATTCTTAAAGTTTTGAAGACAGGACGCATGAAATAGATCATGCCAATTATGTAGGCCGCCAGCATGATGATGCCCGCAACGTGGCCAAGCGCAGCAGGCACATTCCACATCCACATCCCGATAAATAACGCTGACCAGCAAACAGGGTGCCACAAAGTTGTGAAGGCCGTTTCGACAAACAAAGAGCCTGCCGTCACAAATCGCAATGATTTCAAACGGTTTACAGCAGATAGCTTCTTTGTATCAAACGGGTCTGTCATCAATCAGTATCAAGCCAGTCGGGTATGATGTCCTTTTTAATTATATCCTGAATATCCTGTCTCTGGCGAATGACGGCAGAATTCCTGCCTTCGACCAGAATTTCAGCGGGTAAGGCGCGTGTATTGTAATTTGAACCCATAGCTGCGCCGTAAGCCCCAGCGCTCATCATGGCGATTAGCTCGCCATCTTTGGCTTCTTCAATTTCACGGTCCTTGGCAAACGTGTCACCTGTTTCGCAAACTGGGCCAACAACATCATAGGCGCGAGACTTGCGGCCGCCTTGCTCCATGACCGGTCTAATCGAGTGGTAAGCCTCATATAGAGCAGGGCGCATAAGATCATTCATACCCGCATCAAGGATCAGGTAATTGCGGTTCTCGCTCTCTTTCGCGTAAATCACGCGACTGATCAACACACCCGCATTCGCTGTCAGATAACGACCTGGTTCCAGAATGATCTGTGTGTCCAGCGGTTCGATGATTTCTTTGATCAGGTCTGTATAGGCCGCAGGATCAATCGGTTTTTCATCATCGTATATGACGCCCAGACCGCCGCCGATATCAAGGCGGGTGATTTCATGTCCGTTGGAACGCAATTCATTGACAAAATCGGCCATAACGCCAAACGCTTCCCGATAGGGGCCGAGAGCTGTTAGCTGTGAGCCTATATGCATACTAAGACCGACAGGCTCTACAAATTCGCTGCCTTCACAAAGTTTGTATGCAACTTTAATGTCGCCCCGTAACATGCCAAATTTGTTGTCACTTTTGCCTGTGGTGATCTTGGCGTGCGTGCCGGCTTCAACATCAGGATTCATGCGGAAAGCCACAGCGACGGAGATTGTTGAATGCTCGGCTATCGCGATAATACGTCTTAATTCGGGCAGTGATTCAACGTTAATCTGGTGAATGCCTGCCTGTAATGCCTGCAAGATTTCTTCATCGGTTTTGCCAACGCCCGAGAAAACAATGCGCTCGGCAGGAATGCCTGCCTGTAAGGCACGGCTTAGCTCTCCCCCTGAAACCACGTCACAGCCGCATTCCTGCTGCGCCATATAATTCAAAATAGCCTGATTACTATTGGCTTTGCAGGCATACGCAATTAAAGGGCGGCTATCTGGGTGCAGCGAGCCGCGCAAAGCTTGCTTCAATGCTAGAATTTGCTTTTTAATTTCAGTCAGACAGTACACATAGCTAGGCGTGCCGTATTCAGAGGCAATGTCGACCATAGAAATATCATCAGCGTGCAGGATGCCGTCTTTATAATGAAAACCGCTCATGGCTTAGCCTTCCACTGAAGAGGGGTATGTATTTGGGAATTCTGTATCCTCGGCACCTGGTGGCGGGTCTAGCCTGCTAGGCTTTACGCCGCAGCCGCTAAGAAAAGCGAGAGCAGATAAAGACAGGCACAAAACGGCAAGGAATGAATATTTTTTAAGCAGCATAAAGACCTCTAATGCGATTATCTTCGAAACATAGCACAGGAAACGGTCAAGGCAACGTACGTGCAGGCAAAACCTAAGTAAAACCCACATATTTGAACGCTTTGTGGATAGTCCTGTGAAAAGAATCGGGGATATTCCGCTGTAACGCTTGCGATCTTTTATCTGATTGGAGATTTATTAAGCTAAAATAATGCGTTATAATCAATTCGCATTAATACTTTTAAAGGATTTAACGGCTAATATTAGTAAGGCCGAGAGTTATTAAGGCGCGTATTCAGTAGAGAAGGACTTTATGCAGGGAATGGCACAGACACTTAATCAGGACGATTCTCTCAAGAAAATGAATCAGGAACAACTTGATGAAATTGTGCGCCTGCATAAGCGATTCATGGAAGGTCGCAATGGCGGCCGCCGCGCAATTCTACGCAAGGTGAACCTGTCAGGCCTGTCTCTTCGCGAACAAGATTTACGTCAGGCTGATTTCAGCGGCTGTGATATGACGAATATGGATTTGGCTGGCGTGAATTTCCGCGAAGCATCCTTGTACGCATGCAATCTTAGCCATTCTAACTTGAACAAAACTATTTTCGTACGCGCTGATTTGCGTGGTTCTCGTATTGAGAGCGCAGATCTGGCAGGTGCTGACCTGGATCGTGCTGACCTTCGTGCGGGCGGTTTCTCGGATAATGGACAATTTAGCCGCGGCGAAGATGTGAACTTCCGCGGTGCTAACCTGGCGGGCGCAAAACTTTCGGGAACATTGGCGAGTAGTGCTGATTTCTCTGACGCGATCATGGCCAAAACAGATTTGACGGGGGCTGATTTGCGTAATGCCCGTTTCGAAGGTGCAGACCTGACCGAAGCCGAAGTGCGCGGTGCGCAGCTGATGGGTGCGAATATGCGCTCAACAATTCTGACAGGCGTACACCTTGAAGACATTAAAGGCAGCGGCGTTGATCTGACAGATTCTATTACAGACGAAAACGTTGGTAAGTCACTGGATCAATTGGAGCAGCCTTTGGCACGTTTGATCAAAGAACACCGCAACTGGGTGGCGTCTGTCGGTAAAGATGGATCACAGCTGGATTTAAGCGGTTATGATCTGCGTATTCTGCTTTCATTGGCCGGTGAGAAACTGACAGCGCTAAGAGCCACTGGTGCGCGCTGGTGCGGTATGGATCTAACGGATATCCAGCTGCAAAGTGCCACACTTGAAGAATCCGATTTTCGTAGCTGTTTCCTGCGTGGTGCGGACTTCCGTGCAACGAATTTGAAGCGTGCGCGTTTTAGCCATGCTGACTTGCGTAATGCTGATTTTAATCCGCTCTTCTTTGAAAGTGCCGGACAGAAAATGGCGAGCCCATGCGATATGACTGAAGCAAATTTGCGTTACGCGAACTGTGCGGGTGCAAAAATGAAGAAAGCCAAGTTTATCGATGCTGACGTGGCCTATGCCGATTTTAGTAATTGCGATCTAAGCGGCGCGGACTTCACAGGGGCGCGCTATGATAATGCGATCTTCACAAATGCGAATATCGAAGATGCTAAATTTGACGGCGATGCACCGTCAACAAGCTAACTTTACTGCCCGCTATTAAACATCACAGCCAGTATTAGAAAGAACAGCGCCAAGCCTTGGAGTGTAACGCGTGCACGCATTAATCGGTTACCGTATTTCTCGTTAAACTCGCCGCCTTTAATCATGGAGATCAGGCCGATCACCAGCGTTCCCAGTACGGCTAACATTGCCAGAATAAGTAAGATAATGAATATGTTCATGGTGTACCTATGCTTTCGCCGTTAGAAAGTAGTTCACGGCCGTATTGCTATTAGAAAGTGAAAACTCGTTTTTCACAGGGTTGAAAACAAGCCCCTTAATGTTGTGCTCACGGGCACCAGCTTTGCGCACCATACGGGCAAGTTCTGATGGTTTTAGAAACTTTTTCCACTGGTGAGTACCGCGTGGTACCCATCGCAGAATATGCTCGGCAGCAACAATGCCTAAAGCGTAGGATTGCGGGGTTCTGTTGAGTGTTGAAAAAATGATGAGCCCGTCTTTTGCACAGAGTTTCACACAGTTTTCCACAAACTCTTCCACATTATCAACGTGCTCTATGACTTCCAGCGCTAAGACTACGTCGTATGTTTCTTTTAGGTCTTCAGCAGCACCATTTTTATAGGTGATTTTAAGGCCGCTTTGTTCTGCGTGTTCGGTTGCAACCGCAATGGCGTTGGTATCGGCATCAACGCCTGTAACTTTACCGCCAAGGCGCGACAATGGTTCGCATACAAGGCCGCCCCCGCAGCCAATATCCAGAATTGATAGATCTTTTAAGGCACCCAGAGCGTCGGTATCGCGCGCGTAATGCTCGCAAATCATTGATTTAATGTAACGAATGCGCTCTGAATTAAGGCGGTGCAAAGGCTTGAATGGACCTTCTTCATCCCACCAATGGCTGGAATCTTTGGCAAAGTTTTCAACTTCTTTGATGTTTACTGAACTGCTCATAACTTACTCGCGTCATAATTTCGTCGCTATATAACCATATTTTTAGGCCATACCCTAAAAGAAATATAGCGTTCTTTGCCGCATCGCGTTAAAAACACAAAGAAAGGGTATGGTATGGCATTAATCGTCGCAAAATTTGGCGGAACATCAGTTGCAGATGTGAAGCGTATCGAACGTGCTGCGGATAAAATCGCAGCCGAAGTTGCGCGTGGACATCAGGTTGCCGTTGTGGTGTCTGCCATGGCAGGGGTCACAAACCAATTGATTGAATACTGCCGCGAAGTCAGCCCTATGCACGACGCCCGCGAATATGACTCTGTGGTTTCCAATGGAGAGAATATCACATCAGGTCTGATGGCGATGGCTCTTCAGAAGCGCGGTATTATGGCGCGATCATGGCAAGGCTGGCAGGTGCCTATTAAATGTAACGATGTGCATGGCAAGGCGCGCATTGTCGGCATAAACATTGAAGAAATGAAAAAGCGTCTGGACGAAGGCGAAGTTGGCGTGCTAGCAGGCTTTCAGGGCGTTACATCCCGTAACCGTATTACAACATTAGGCCGCGGCGGTTCTGATACGACAGCGGTGGCATTGGCTGCAGCCTTGGGCGCAGAGCGCTGCGATATTTATACAGATGTTGATGGCGTCTATACAACAGACCCGCGCATCGTGAAAAAAGCCCGTAAGCTGGATAAGATTTCATATGAAGAGATGCTCGAAATGGCATCACTGGGCGCTAAAGTTTTGCAAACGCGCTCGGTTGAAATGGCAATGAAACAAGATGTTCCTGTGCAGGTTCTTTCAAGTATGGAAGAAGCCATTGGCAGTGATTTGCCGGGAACACTGGTGACAAGAGAGGAAGATATTGTGGAACAGGAAATTGTAAACGGCATTGCCTATAGCAAGGACGAAGCCAAAATCACATTGATCGGTGTGCCTGATTTACCGGGTGTGGCCGCAAAAATCTTTGGCCCGCTGGCAGATGCTGCAATCAATGTTGATATGATCGTTCAGAATATCTCTAAAAACGAGAAGTCTACGGATTTGACTTTCACAGTGTCACAGAGTGATCTACCGCGTGCGATAGATACATTGAATAAATGTGAAGAGCTGAAAGATACTGAAATTCGCGGTGATGACACGGTTGTGAAGGTGTCTGTGGTCGGAATTGGCATGAGAAGCCACGTCGGCGTGGCGCAAACCATGTTTAAAACGCTGGCTGAAAAGAATATCAACATCCAAGTGATCGCCACTTCTGAGATTAAAATCAGTGTGTTAATCGCATCCGAGTACACAGAATTGGCTGTTCGTGCATTACATGATGCATACGGACTGGAAAAGAAATAATTTTTGCTCTATAGGTTTTCATATGCAAGAGAACAAAGCGCATGAGCAGCACACCCAGCAGGACTGGGGCAGCTACGCTAATATGCCCGTAGGTGAAATCCTGCGGCGCACGCGTATGCATTATGATCTGTCCTTGCAGGACGTTGAGCGCGCTTTGCACATCCGTTCTATGCAGCTGAACGCGATAGAAGAGGGCAACCTCGCCAATCTTCCGGGGCGCGTCTATGCAATTGGCTTCGTCCGCACTTATGCAGAATTTTTAGGTTTGGATGGCGACAAGATCGTCCAGCTTTTCAAATCCCAGATAGCAGGCCACACGCCAAAACCAGAATTATACATGCCGGCGCCGACAGCAGAAAACAAACTGCCAAATAAATACATTCTAGCAGCAGCATTCTGCGGCTTGGTTGTATTCAGTGTGATTATTGCTGTGATGACACCCAATAAAGAAACACAAGAAGTACCATTGCCTGAGCCTACGCAAATGGCTTCAGTTTCACCGGAGCTACTATACGGCCCGCCGCGACCTGATGACATTCAAGCTTTTCTGATGCTTACAGAGCCTGCAGCAGGTGATGCGACGATTGCAACCGACGAGCCGCGCATTGAAATCGGTGCCATTGAAAATGCATGGGTCGAGATCCGTGATGAAGAGGGCAAAGCTCTGGTTTCGCAAATCCTGAAGCCGGGTGATACTTACTTTGTTCCGAACCAGGAAGGTCTGGTTATGGATACAGGTAATATCGGTGCATTGGAATTCACGCTTGATGGCGTTAAACTCAATCCTCTGGGTGAAATGGGCGATGTACGCCGCAAAATGGAACTCAGTCCCCAAGCTCTTCTTGGTACGCCTGAAGAAGACGCTATAGAACCACTAGAAAACAACACAGCAGCGGAGTAGCAAATGGCCTTGCAAGATAAACTGGCGCCTTTAAAAGTGCGTCACGAAGAATTGGCTGCGCTAATGTCTGAAGGTAATCTCTCAGGCGATGCCTTTGTGAAACTCTCAACGGAATATGCAGAGCTATCGCCTGTGGTCGAGGCCATTGATCAGTACGAATCTGCATTGAAGGAAAAAGAAGACCTTAAAGAGCTTCTTAAAGATCCTGAAATGAAGGCCATGGCCACGGATGAAATGTACGAGCTGGAGCACAAGATTCCGAAGCTCGAAGATGAAATCAAAAAAGCGCTTATTCCTAAAGACTCAGCCGATGCGAAGAACGCGATTCTTGAGATACGTGCCGGTACTGGTGGTGATGAAGCAGCGCTGTTCGCAAGTGACCTATATGTCATGTACAAGGGTTACGCGTCGCAAATGGGCTGGAAAATGGAATTAGTAGAAGCGTCTGAAAATGATTTGGGCGGGTACAAGGAAGTTATCGCCGAAATCACAGGAACCAATGTGTTTGAAAAACTGAAATATGAATCAGGCACACACCGCGTACAGCGCGTCCCCAAAACAGAATCGGGCGGCCGTATCCATACATCTGCCGCAACTGTAGCAGTTTTGCCTGAAGCAGAAGATGTAGACATTCATATTGACGAGAAAGACCTGCGTATTGATACATACCGCTCTCAAGGTGCGGGTGGTCAGCACGTTAACACAACTGACAGTGCGGTACGTATTACCCACGTGCCAACTGGTGTGGTCGTGGAAATGCAGGAGGAGCGTTCCCAGCATAAGAACCGTGACAAAGCGATGAAAATCCTGCGCACGCGTCTTTATGACGCAGAGCGCATGCGTCTTGCTAATGAGCGCGCTGCAGATCGTAAGTCACAAGTGGGCACAGGCGATCGTTCAGAGCGCATTAGAACCTATAATTACCCGCAAGGGCGCGTATCAGATCACCGTATCAATCTAACGTTGTATAAGATTGATGAGGTAACATCAGGGGAAAGCTTGCATGAAATCATTGATGAATTGATTGCTCACGATCATGCGGCTAAACTGGCCGAGATGGAATTTTAACAACCAGAATCTGTGCGGCCAGCGTGTCCCAAATCAACTTAAAAGATATATACGATGAAATGCGTGCGGCATTGGATGGCGCAGGTATCGAAGATAGTGATTTTATTGCCCGTCAGCTTATTAAATCCAAGCTGGATGTAAGTGATATTACAATCGCATTGAATACAAACACCCATATCTCCGAAAAATGTCAGGATGAGTTGCGTGAGTTTGTTCAGCGTACGGTCAGAGGGGAGCCTTTAAACCGTATACTAGAAGAAAGTCGTTTCTGGGGGCTGCGGTTTAAAGTGACCAGTGACGTTTTGGATCCTCGCAATGATACCGAGACGATTGTCGATCTCGCCCTGAAGAGGCTTCTAGGTAAATCGCCGGGACATATCCTTGATATGGGAACAGGCACTGGCTGCATTATTATCAGCTTGTTGACAGAGTGGAGTGTATGTCAGGGGGTAGCCTCTGATATTTCTCCAGAAGCACTGAAAATCGCAAGGCATAACGCTGAATTAAATGGGGTAGCCGATCGTATGAGCTTCGTCAGAAGCGATTGGGGGAGTGATGTTAAAGGGAAATTCGATTTAATCGTGTCGAATCCCCCTTATATTTCCGAATCTGAAATGACGAATCTGCCTGAATCGGTAAAAAATTATGATCCGATTCTGGCATTACAGGCCGGAATTGACGGTTTGGACGCGTATAAAAAAATTATTTTCGACATAAAAAGACTTCTGCAACCCGAAGGAATTGCGCTTCTGGAGATCGGTTCTACGCAGGGTGAAGACGTTATGCGACTCGTGGAAGACTCTGGACTTTTCTGCCATGGGGTGCATCCCGATATGGCAGGGAATCCGCGGGTTGTGGAAATCTCTTTTGGGGAAAAGTAATTTTTTTCTTGCCCCTTAACTTGATCGTTTGGGGCGTTACGGGATAAACATTAATCATTCACGACACGGTCGCAAGACAGTCATACCGAAACTTTTAACAGGGACAAAACTGTGTTTCGGAGCAGGAAGCCTATGGCCAAGTGTACGTGAATCACGTAGACTGTACGTGTGTCCCGAAATTTAATGTTTTAATACAGGTGGAAGAAAATATGAGACACGGAGCCTCAAGCA
>Ga0208570_1000698_pt1 | contig 10976 bp, 10 predicted proteins | sample DeeseametaMP1202_FD_184192 | JGI IMG/M metagenome (GOLD analysis project Ga0208570, IMG submission 184192) | Marine microbial communities from the Deep Indian Ocean - MP1202 (SPAdes) | ecosystem: Environmental > Aquatic > Marine > Oceanic | place: South Indian Ocean | collected 2011-03-08
CTCAGGTACCAATCATATCTTACCAACTAAAGGTGCAGGTCGTTATACTGGTGGTCTTTTTGTTGGAAAATTTATAAAAACATTAAGTTTTCAAAGAATGTCTAAAGAGTCTACTAAAGAAGTTGGCGCAGCTGCAGCTAGAATTTCAAGATATGAAGGTATGGAAGCTCATGCAAGAACTGCCGATGCTAGACTTAGAAAATATGGTTTTTCCAATTAAGATCTTACTCTAGTATCAGTTTCATCAAAAACAAAGATATCCTTTATATCAAATCCGATTTGGTCAATGATATTGCTTTGGCTTGGAATTTTTGCACTTATTTCATTTCCATCAATCTTGATATATGTAATTTTTTCATTACCAAGATTTTCAGTCAAATCAATATTTGGTTTAAATTTATACTGACAATTTTCAGAAAGACTAAAATGTTCAGGCCGTATTCCAAAAGAATAGTTTTTTTTTGTTAAATTTATCTTATTAAATTTAATATTATTTCCAAGAAATTTGACTTCATTATTAGAAATAATATCTTTCTCAGTAATTTTTATGATATTCATTTTTGGTGTTCCAATAAATTGAGCAACAAAAATATTAGATGGATTAGTATATACTTCATCTGGACTACCTACTTGTTCAATATTTCCAAGATTTAGAATTACAATTCTATCCGCCAAAGTCATAGCTTCTACTTGATCATGCGTTACATAAATCATGTTAGTTTTTATTTTCTTATGTAGTTTTGAAATCTCTACTCTTGTCTCGGCTCTTAAAGCTGAATCAAGATTAGATAATGGCTCATCAAATAAAAATATTTTTGGATTTCTTGTAATTGCTCTGCCTATAGCAACTCTTTGTCTTTGGCCACCAGATAGCTGTTTAGGTTTTCTCTCTAATAATTCTTCAATTTGCAAAATTTTTGCTGCATGCATTACTTTTTGCTCTATTTCTTCTTTTGGTCTCTTTTCCATTTTTAATCCAAATGACATATTTTCATAAACATTCATGTGTGGGTATAAAGCATAAGATTGGAAAACCATTGCAGTTTGTCTCTTAGATGGATGTAGCTCATTTACTAATTGATCATTAATATAAATTTCACCTTCATCAATTTTTTCAAGACCTGCAATCATTCTTAATAAAGTTGACTTACCACAACCAGAAGGACCTACTAAAACTAAAAATTCATCTTCTCTACCTACAAGATTAAAATTACTAATTATTTTGTTGGTGCCAAAAGATTTATGAATATTTGTAAATTTAATATTTGCCATGTTTATGGTTATTTAATCATTTCAAAAATATCAACATCTATTTGTTTCAAGATGTGTGCTATGTCGATAGGAACCCAGTTCTCTCTAATTTTACCTTCGTCATGATGATAGAAGTCCATAACCCTCATTGTTACATTTTTATTATTAGGAGCAAATCCTAACCAGTCATTTGAACCGTATGTTGCTTGAATACTGTGCCATCCAGCTGTTAATGAAAACTTACCATCACCTAACTCTGAGTAGTGTCCAAGTTTCCAATAATTTCTTTTCTTAAATGTTTTCCTAAACGGAAGTTGGTGATTATCAACAAAACCTTCTAACGATCTTGCTGTTCCAATTCCACTTGGGCCATACCAAATCATTTTATCATGCCAAAACTCTGCTTGGGGGTGGTTGATTAATTTTGATTTTAAATCCTCATCAGAAGTACTGTCTAACTCTGGTTTAATATTTAGACTTCTTTGCATTGTTAATGCTTGTTCTAAATTTGACCTCGATATTTCAGGGTTTTTTTCAAAAAAATTTACACTGTCTGTATTTATTGGGTGTAACCAATTACCCTCTGACCCTCTTGATGCGTTTACTGGAAATACTCCAGTTTGAAAAATTAAATCCATTACATCAATAAGGATATGACTTTCAATAATCTTATTATGTTTAATTTCATGAATTTCACAGCACCTTAAGTTAACCATCTTAAAATTAGGTTTAATACCTAGCCAACTTTTTTTGAATACACCTGAAAGTGTAGATATAGATCCAACTTGTACTTTATCTCTAAAAGTTCCTCCTAAAACAAGCTGCTCTCTTCTTTCAAGATCTGGGAATGATTCAAATAATGGTAACCAAAAATCTTCCTTAAATTTTTCTATACCTGTAAACTCATTAATAGGATGAAAGCAGTTAACCTTAACATCACTTGAAAAACATTCATTTAGATTATCATTTAGTTTAGATTTACCCATTTTGATAATCTTTTTTAGACTGTCTCTAACCTTTTTCTTATTATTATAGTTTTCCTCAGGTGTTATAATAATATTTTTTATATCTTTCTGTCCCTTAAGACCTGTGTCAAAATTTTCTATTTTCATATATAAGATTTATATTTAAATCATAAAAATAATAAAGAAAAAATATGCTAAAAAGAATTGCAAAGTTTCAGGAACTGATACCAAGCACACTTCCATTTGTTGAGGGAAGATTAAATGGTCATAAAGAAAGAAAAAATTATTCAATTGTTGGACCAGGTGTCGCAGAAGATAGTGACCAATCTATAAAAATTTCAAGCCCACATGGTTATAATTTAGGCGCTGTTAGTGCCAATCCCAAAAATGGTTCTGGCTTACATAGCCATACTACAGCTGAAGTTTTTTTAATCTATTCTGGTAAATGGAGATTTTACTGGGGAGCTGATGGTAAAAATGAAATAGTTTTAAGTAAAGGAGATATCATTTCAATGCCAACCAATATGTTTAGAGGTTTTGAAAATGCAGGTGATGATGAAGGTTTAATTTTTGTAGTTTTGGGAAATGATGACCCTGGAATAATAACCTGGGTTCCTAAAGTTCTTTTAAATGCAAAAGAAACTGGTTTGGCTCTTTTAGATGATAATTCTCTAATTGACTTAACAAAAAATAAAATTCCACATGATAAAAAATTGCTAAAACCAATTACCGATGATCAATTAAAAGAGTTTGATAACTATAATTTGAATGAAATTGAAAAGTTTATTTGTAGATTTAAAAATCAATCTAAATTTGAAAATGATATGAAAAATGGAATTAAATTAATTCAAATTATTGGTAATAGATTTTGTAACAAAAAATATGATCCACTGATAAATCAAAATACAGGATTTAACTTAAGTATTTTAAAGTCTAAAACTGGTCAAATTAATGATTTAATATTTGATAAACCTACTATTATATTTTCGCAAAAAGGTTTGTGGAAAATTACTATAAATAAAGATGAGTTTAAAATTAACTCTAAGGATACATTTTCTGTTCCTCTAAATACAAAATTGAACATTAGTATTGAAGGTCGTGAAGAATGCTATTTAAATTGTGTTAGTCAGGCTTAATGAGAAATTTTGATAAAAAATATAGAGACTTTCCAGATTTTATTTTAAAAATTACAAAACAAATCTGGGAAGGTAAAGATGTTGATTCAATTGTTAAATTTTATACAGAAGATATTCCCGTAAGATCACCTTTTGGAATTACCTATGGTAATAAGCCTGTAATAGAATCTACTTACAATACATTAAAAGAATTTCCAAATAGACAGCTATTAGGTGAGGATGTTATTTGGAATAAAGATAATAATAATGGATACCATTCTTCACATAGAATTTTAAGTAAAGGAACTCATTTAGGAGATGGGTTTTATGGAAAACCAACTGGAAAAGATATTTACTATAGAGTTATAGCTGACTGTGCCTGTAGAGATAATCAAGTATATGACGAATGGATAGTTAGAGACCAAGGTGCAATGGTTAGACAAATTGGCTATACACCTGAAGAATTTGCTAAAATAATGATTGAAAAAGAAGGTGGATTTGACAACGCAAAGGCTCTGTATGATAAATCAGCTCTTAAAGAGTCAAGTTATCATCCATTACCAATGGAATCTGGTTCTGCTGGAGATAGGTACTCTAATATACTTAATAAGATTTTTACAAAAGATTATGATTTTAAAGATTATGATAGGGCTGCTAATATTTATTGGCCTGGAAACAAAATAGGCCTTGGAAGGGAAGATATAATTAGTTTTTGGAGGTCCTTAAAAAATATATTATCAGAGATAAGATTTAAGGTTGAACATGTTGGTTATTTAGACGAACCAAATAAAAATCCAAGAGCGTCTGTAAGATGGTCATTGGAAGGAATACACTCAGGTGATGGTGAAATGTATGGGAAAAAAACAAACTCTAATTTATATTTTATGGGAATAAATCATGCAGAATTAAATTCTTACGGTGTAATAAGAGAGTGGGTATTATTTGATGAAGTTGCTATCTGGAAACAAATTTTGATGAATAAAAATAAAAATGGATAAAATTAAAACTACACATGTTGGAAGTCTGCCAAGATCGAATGAGCTTTCTGATCTTTTATTTAAAAAAGATAAAGAAGAAAAAATAGATATTAATCACTTTGATGAAATAGTTAAAAGAGATGTAAAAAAAATTGTAAAAAAACAAAAAGATTTAGGTATTGATTTTGTAAGTGATGGTGAAATGTCAAAAATAAGCTATGCAACTTATGTTAAGGATAGACTGGATGGCTTTTCTGGGGAGAGTGAGAGAAAAGCGCCAAAAGATTTAGATGACTTTCCTTCTTTCAAAGAAAGAATTGCAAGAACAGGGGGAACCCCTACATACACAAGACCATGTTGTACTGGTGAATTAAAAGTCAAAGAAACTCTTTCTTTAACTAAAGATATTAATAATTTTAAATCTGCACTTGAAGAAAATAATCACAAACAAGCATTTATGAATGCTGCTTCTCCAGGTGTAATATCTGCTTTTTTACCAAATAAATATTATAAGAATAATGATGAATATTTAGAAGTTTTATCAAAACTAATGAAGCAAGAGTATGAAGAAATAGTTTCTAATGAAATTGATTTACAAATCGATTGTCCTGACCTTGCATTAGCTAGACATATGACTTTTAAAGATTTATCAGATGAAGATTTTCTAAAACAGGCAGAGAAACAAATAGAATTTCTCAATCAAGCTTTAGAAAATATACCTCAATCTAAAATTAGAATGCATATTTGTTGGGGAAATTATGAAGGTCCTCATACACATGACATTTCTTTAAAAAAGATTTTACCTCTTTTATTGAAAGCAAATGTTCAAACATATTTATTAGAATCATCTAACCCAAGACACTCTCATGAATGGCAAGTCTTTGAGGATATAAAATTACCAAATGATAAAATTATTGCTCCAGGGGTAATCGACTCTACAACAAACTTTGTTGAACATCCTGAGGTTGTACAAAATAGACTTGTTCAATTTTCAAAAGTAATTAATAAAGATCAATTAATGGCAGGAACAGACTGTGGTTTTAGTACTTTTGCTGGGTTTGGAATTGTAGATGAAAATATAGTTTACAAAAAGCTAGAGTCATTAGTCGTTGGAACTGAAATGGCCTCAAAAATTATCTAGGCCAAAATGTCCTATTAAGCTACTATCTTTTATAGCGGAAAGTTTCTCCGTTTTATTAAAGAAAGGTAAAGACTATGAAAAAAATATTAATCGCATTTTCATTTTTACTATTTAGTACTTATGCAAATGCAGACTGTAATATTAAATCTGGATCAATCAATATTTTAGCAAATGATTTTCCAGCATTAAGAACTTTTGTTGAGACAGCAAAAGAATGTAAAGGAAAAGCTGAATTTAAAGTAACACACTCAGCAGAACATAATAAAATTGCTGTGCCTGCACTAACTGCAAATCCATCTGAATTTTCTGCTAGAATAGCAGCTAACAGTTCAATAGTTCCATTAATGAATGGTGGTTTAATTAGACCAATGAATGATCTTGTTAAAAAATATGGAAAAGGCATTCAGGAATCACAATTAATTACAATTGATGGAAAAGTTATGGCTGTAGCTTTTATGGCTAATGCACAACATTTATACATAAGAACAGATGTTTTAAAACAACATGGTATTTCTACTCCAAAAACTTATGAAGAAGTTGTTGCAGCTTCTGAAAAAATTAGAGCTGCTGGAAAAATGAAATATCCTTATGCAGCTGCTTATAAAGCAGGCTGGAATTTAGCTGAAGAATTTGTAAACATGTACATTGGACATGGTGGAGAATTCTTTAAATCTGGTACAGCAACGCCTAGTATTAATAATGCTAAAGGTGTAGCAACACTAAACATGCTTAAAAAATTAGCTGATTTAAGTAATCCTGATTATTTAACTCATGACAGTGAATCTATTAAAGTTGAATGGGAAGCTGGAAATGTTGCCATTATGACTTTATGGGCTTCAAGAGCTGGAACATTATTAGATGCAGAAGGTGATGCAAAAATTACTGCTGCAACTAAATTGGTTGCTCCTGCTACTGTTGGTGGTGGAAATATTCCTGCTACAACATTATGGTGGGATGGTTTTACTCTTGCAAAAAATAGATCTGATGCTGATGCAGAAGCTTCTTTTAGAGCAATGGCATACGCAGCTTCATCAAAAGAGATGGCAGCAAAAGCAGCTGATCAAGCTGTTTGGTTAATTGAAGGTTTTGTACCAGGTCCAAAATCTGTTGGTGTTATAGAAGCGGTTAAAATGGGAGCAAAACCTTATCCAATGTTACCTCAAATGGGATTAATGCATGGTGCTTTAGGTAATGAAATTGTTGAGTTTTTGCAAGGAAATGAGACAGCTGAGCAAGCTCTAAAAGATGTTGAAGCTGCTTACACTAGTAAAGCTAAAGAACAAGGTTTTCTATAAAATCTAACTATTTTTAAGTGGGGATTGAATCCCCACTTAATTTTAATTAATGCCAAACAAAACTTTTTTCTGGTTTTTTTTGCCAACTGGTTTGGCAATGATGCTTTTTATTGGTCTACCAATAATTTCAGCTGGTACTCAATCGTTTTACGCACAACATGATCAAGTACTAAAAGAAGTAAAAAAATGTGATCCATTTGGTTGTAAAATTTCAGTACAAATTGATCAAGAAGCATCCTCAAAAATTAGAGAAGAAAAACCACTTGGAAAATTTAATGGATTTGGGACTTATATTGATAGAAATCATTTAGCGTTTGATGAGCTATCGGAATTATGGGGAGAAAGTAATTCTACTGGAGAATTTGTAGGCAAAGTTACTAATCTGCCATTTTATAAAGCTTTAATTTTCACTTTGACCTATTGCATCATTGTAACCCCCTGTGTTCTTTTATTAGGTTTTATAATTGCTTTAAGTCTCAATGCTGTAGCTAGAAAAATAAGAGGGCCATTAATCTTTGGAACAATTTTACCAATGATTGTAACACCCTTAATTGGTTCATTAGTTTTATTTTGGATGGTAGATGCGAAGGGAATTATTGGAGCGAATTTACAGATATTAATGAACGATCCATATCTATCAGTAAAATCTTCAAAATATCTTACATGGATTACAATCATAATTTATGGAATTTGGCACCACTCGCCTTTTGCTTTTGTTGTATTTTATGCTGCATTACAAACCGTTCCTCAAGAACCATTGGAAGCTTCTATTATAGATGGTGCTTCTAGATTTCAAAGGGTTAAGCACATAATTCTACCACACATATATCCTGTGGTAACTTTTGTTGCTTTAATTTCTTTAATGGATAACTTTAGAGTATTCGAGCCTATTATTGGATTTAGTGCTCAGGGTAGCGCTCAATCATTATCTTGGCTGATTTATGACAATCTAGTTAATGAAGAGGTTATTTTATTTGGGTCTGCTGCTGCAACTTCTATTATGACAATAATAGGAATAGCAATAATACTTGCACCAGTTTTAATTAGAACTTGGAGAGAATTTAGAACAGTTAGATAATTATGGAAAATGGATTAGATAAACAATCAAATATTTTAAAGATTTTTAATACAACATTTATTGTTTTTTGGTTATTGATTGCCTGTTTTCCATTTATTTGGACTTTCTGGGGATCGTTCAAAGTTAGAGCAGACTTTTTTTCAAGAGCTGATTGGTGGTATGCAATAACGGCTTTTAACACATTAATAGAAACTGGAAAAAGTTTTACGATCCAAGCTTATAGTGGCGCTTGGTTTGAAGGTGAGTTTTGGAAAGCTTCGAGAAATACAGTTATTGTGACTGTAAGTGTTGTATCAATCTCATTGTTTTTAGGAACTTTGGGAGCTTATGCTTTATCTAGATCTACTAAAAATTATGCATTTTGGATTTTAATAGTTGCATTAATATTTAGAGCTATGCCGCATATAACTTTAGTTTCTGGTTATTTATTTCCATTTTTTCAATTACAAATTTGGGGAATTCTACCAACAACAATTGTTGTTTTAATTGCAATTAACCAACCTTTTACACTTTGGCTTCTTTACTCATTTTTTAAAACAGTTCCTAAAGAACTAGATGAGAGCGCACTAATAGATGGATGTAGTTACTTTCAGACTTTTAGGCATATTATAATGCCTGTGATGTGGCCAGGCGTTATTACTGCAGGTCTATTTAGTCTGATGTTAGCTTATAACGATTTTACAGTTACAGCTTTATTATTAAATCAAGAAAATCATACTATGGTGCCAAAGATACAGAGTTATCTTGGTACAAATCAGCATGAAGGTAATTTGATGTGGGCTGTTTCGTCTGTTGTTTCTGCTACAGCACCTTTATTTTTACTAATAATGTTTTTTCAAAAACAAGTGATAAGTGGTTTAACAGCTGGTGCTGTTAAAGGTTAAGTATATATCAAATACTATTCAAAATAAAAAATTTTTACTAGTTAATAAAATTTTCTATTAAAAGATTAAATTCACTAGGTTGTTCAAGGTGAACATTGTGACTACAATTTTTGAATATTTCTAATTTACTATCTTTAATATTTTTGTTTAATATATCAACTTGTTCAAAGTTATATGAAGTATCCTTGCCGCCCCAAACTATAAGAGTTTTGTTCTTAATATTTTTTAAATGATCAATTCCTACCCAATTTTTCATAGCTATAAGTGCATTATCAGCACTTTCTAGAGATACATTTTTAACAGCATTTTCACATAAATAATAATTCTTATCTTTATCACCTTTAACAAACCATTTTTTGGGTACTCTAGAAAAAGTTATTTCAATTCCATCTTTTTTGATTTTTTCTTGAGTTTCATCCATTGTTTCAAATCTTCCAGGTATTTCTCCTATTGATCCTGTAGCAAAACAAATTAATTTATTTATTCTATTTCCTAAAATTTTAGTCATTTCTTGTGCAATCATGCCACCCATCGAATGACCCATTAAATTAAATTTTTCTATTTTTTTCTCATCAATTATTTCTATAATTTTTGATGCCATTCCTTCAATTGAATCAAATGATTTGATATCTGAACTCTCTCCAAAGCCAGGTATAGCAGGAGCAATCACTCTACAAAACTTGGAAAAATAGTCTTTTTGATTGCACCACATTTCTGATGATCCTAAATATCCATGAACTAAAACTAGTGGAAAGCCAACTCCTACATCATCAACATAAATTTTATTCATTAAATTCTAATATCATTATTTTAAATAATTTAGTATTGTAATATTATATCAACTTATAAATTTAAACGTAAAAAATTATTTTTAATGAGAAAAAATAAAATTAAACAAATGATGATGGATGGCAAACCAGTTATTAATGGCTGGTTACAAATTCCTAGTACAGTTTCAGCTGAAGTGATGGCACATGAAGGATGGGATTCCCTTACAGTAGATATGCAGCATGGCTTAATTGATTATACTAATGCTTTACCAATGATGCAGACGATATCAACAACTGACGTAACACCATTAGCAAGAGTTAATTGGAATGAACCAGGTCAAATAATGAAAATTTTAGATGCAGGTTGCTATGGAGTAATTTGCCCAATGGTAAGTAATAAAAAAGAAGCTGAAAACTTTGTTCAAGCTTGTATGTACCCTCCTCATGGTTATAGAAGTTTTGGGCCAGTTAGAGGTTTTCTTTATGGAGGTTCAGATTATCCAAAACATGCAAATGATGAGATACTTAAATTTGCAATGATAGAAACTAAAGAATCATTAGAAAAACTTGATGAAATAATGGCTACACCAGATCTTAGTGGAATATATATTGGGCCAGCTGATTTAAGTATAGCAATTGGAGAAGAACCAGGTTTTGATAAACCTGATAGTACAAAGGCTTATTCTGAAATTTGCAGAATACTAGAAACTGCAAAAAAACATAATATATTCGCAGCTATTCATAATGGGTCAACCGAATACGCATTAAAAATGATAGATAAAGGATTTGATTTAGTAACTGTTGGATCTGACCATAGATCAATAAGTACCGGTGCAAAATCAATAATTAGTGAAATGAAGGATCCTTCCAAAAAAGAGGGTTCTAAAACTTACTAGTTTTTTAAAAATTAAATTTCTGGTTTAAAAATTAAACATAAACCATTGCTACAAAATCTTTTCTTCTGTAAGCTATCAGCAAAAACGTGTCCGTGGTGAACTTGAGCATGAAAAAATTATTAGCGAAGGTCATGTAAATACTATTTATTTTACAGCGAGCTTTTTATCAAGAAAAGAAACAGAATATTTATTTGTTTTGAATGGAGATGAAGAATTACTTGGTTTAAGCTTTAAAATTGTTAAAATCTTAGGTCCATTTAATCTAGGGTTTCAATTAGAAAATGATCTATTCAGTCAAAAAAATAATAATCTCAACTTATCTTTAAGCGGTCTATTTTAAGAAAGAAGAAGATATAGGGGTTATTTATTGAGACTTGAAAACTGGAGGCCTAAAGTACTACTAAATCTAATTTTTGCTTACCTAATCTTTCGTTTCCATTCTCAGTCACAAGATAGGTTTCCCCTAAATTCATGGCTAATTCATTGGCTGAATCCATCAATATCATGTGCATAAAGAACACATTACCGGGTTGGATTACGTAAGGATTACCTGTGTATAACATGGGCCAGTCCATCCAAGTTGGTGAAAATGTAGCTCCCAATG
>Ga0208570_1000710_pt1 | contig 10769 bp, 10 predicted proteins | sample DeeseametaMP1202_FD_184192 | JGI IMG/M metagenome (GOLD analysis project Ga0208570, IMG submission 184192) | Marine microbial communities from the Deep Indian Ocean - MP1202 (SPAdes) | ecosystem: Environmental > Aquatic > Marine > Oceanic | place: South Indian Ocean | collected 2011-03-08
CGCCGCTGGGGTTCAACCTGTTCGTGATCCAGAACCTGACAGGCAAGTCGATCTTCGAGATCACTCGTATGATCGTCCCCTACTTCTTGATCCTTGTGCTGGCCGTGATCCTGCTGACGGCTTTCCCCGGCATCGCGACATGGCTTGTAGAGCAAACGATTTAAAGGCTGATTTGATGACACAGACCCCTCAATCTCTCCTCGACGCGGCCCGCGCGCGCGCAACCTCGCCCGATTTCACCCGCACCTTCGATGATCCGGTCGAAGGCGAAGGCCCGCTATCAGGGCTGAACGTAGCAGTCAAAGACCTGTTCGACGTGCGGGGCCAAGTCACCCGTGCGGGATCGCTGGTCCGTAAAGACGCGGCACCCGCCATCACGGACGCTGTGACGGTCGCGCGGCTGCGCGGTGCAGGTGCGGGGCTCGTTGGTCACGCAAATATGACGGAATTCGCCTATTCCGGTCTTGGCCTGAACCCACATTACGGCACCCCCCTCACCCCGTTGAAAGAAGGCTGTATCGCGGGTGGATCGACCTCGGGCGGTGCCTCTGCCGTGGCGCGAGGTGTGGCTGACATCGCGCTTGGGACAGACACCGGCGGCTCCGCACGTATTCCGGCGGCCTTTTGCGGGTTATTCGGGTTCAAAGCCACAGCGCAAACGATCTCGCGCGAGGGGGCGGTGCCGCTGTCGCATTCGCTGGATAGTGTCGGGGTGCTGACCCGAGACGTTGGCCTGCTGCGGCCGGTGTTGAACGTGCTACGAGACCGACCACTTCCCGCATCCTCTGCACCGCGTGCAGTCATCGTGCCAGAGAACTTCGGCATGGACGGGTTGGATGCCGAAGTCATCGACGCCTTTGAAGCCGCGCTCGAGGTGCTTCGGGCATCTGGCGTCAGCGTACGACGACAGACCCTCGATTTTTTCGAGGACTACCGCGCCCTACCCGTTTGGCAATTCTCGGCAGTCGAGTCCCGGGCCCACCACGGGGCCTATTTTGACCAGACACGTGCCGAGCTTGATCCGCGCGTCGCCTCGCGTATGGCCCGGGCGGACGGCGTCACCGGCATCGAATTCGCCCGCACGATAGCCGCGCGGGAAGCACTGATCGCACGGGCAGACCGGCTCTTTGGCGACACGCCCGTGGCCTTGCCAAGCGTCGCCATCATGCCGCCGAAGCTGGATGATCTGAACGACGACGCGACCTATGACCGGATCAACCTGCTGGCGCTGCGCAACACCAGCCTTGCGAATGTGATCGACGGCTGTTCGGTCAGCATACCCATCACCGACGACCCCGGCACGGGGCTAATGTTGACCGCTCCGGCAGGCCGGGATGCGATGCTCATCACCATGGCCGAAACATTGCAGGGCGCATTGTGAGCGAGACGACGAAACGACCTTGCGCCTATGTGGCCTTGGGCACGCAACGTTACCGCGTGCGCCATGTCAGCGATCCAATGCTGTCGGGCCTTTCCGATGTCGCGGTCTTGGGCGACAGGATCGTTGTTCTCAGGCGGCAAGCGCCTGAGCTGGTCATACTCGGGCCAAACGGTGCAATGATTGGCGAAGGCACCGATCTGCTGCAGTTCGTATGCGGCCACGGGTTGCGCGCCACCTCTGCGAACCAATTGGCCGCCACGGACATGGATGGCCACAAGATCGTGCTACTTGATGAAACGATGCACGAGATCACCCGGATGGACTGCGCGGAGCGGCCGGGCTTGGGGCGCCCCTTCAACCATCCCTGCGATTGCACCCAAGGTCCGGACGGCCGCTATTATGTCGCTGACGGATACGGGAATAGCGCGGTTCACATCTTTGACCCGGAACTGCGCCACCTCAAGACCTTTGGACACCCCGGTACTGAACCGGGCGCGTTCTCGACCCCGCACAGCCTGTTGTTCGACGGCCAAGGCAGGCTCTGTGTAGCGGACCGTGAGAACAACCGCGTTCAGCTTTTTGATGGGGATGGCACTTGGCTGGGTCAGATTGAGGGATTGTACAAGCCGATGGCGCTAGCGCTAACGCCTGATGGACTATTGCTGGTCAGTGACCAGACCCCGCGTCTGTCCGCTTATACTCCGAGTGGTGAGTTGGTCGGTCGCTGTCGCACCTTTTCAACCTTTGGTCATGGATTGGCTGTTCAGCGCGATGGGACCATCATCATCGCAGAAATGAACCCAGACCGTGTCACCTTGCTGTTCCCGGTGCCCGAAGTGGATACATTCTGACGTACCGTTGGAATGCAACGACAGTTGACTAAAGTATCTAAGATTTCGCGGTGAGCTGCGCACGGTGTCGCTCGGCGCGCATGCAGCATGGGAAATGCTGCGTCGGTGTAAAATCTAGTGCTGCCGCGCGGTGGATAGACCAGCCATGCGTACATAGCGCCGCAAAAATTTGGTTCAAAATTCAGTGACTGCGGGCAAAATCGTCGTTGGCTTTATGAATTTTGTACTCAGAAGACGAAGGACTCGCGATGACGTCGCCCTTCTTCGACGTTTAGTTTGATGAGGGTTGCTTCGCTCCACCTCATTAACGCATCGGGTCCGCACATATAGACCTCTCGCTTGTCGAGTGCGGGGATGGATTGGATATCTTCAACCTGCGCGCGACGTTCTTTGATCTGCAGCGCATCCTCAGAAAACGCCAGACACAGATCCTCCCGTGCAGATTTTGCGACCAATGTATCATCGCCGATGCTTTGAAACGCCACAATGCGCTGTTTCACATTGGCTGGGACAGGACCAATTTGCCGGACAAAATGCTTCAGAACTTTGATGTCATCACCACGACCAGAAAACAGGAGGGCGATGTCGGTCGTTGTTTGCGGGTGAGCGTTCGCCAGTTGGAGGATACCGTCCCACATCGCCATAAATGGTGTAATGCCGACACCGCCCGCGATCCAGAGCATCTTGGATGAAACACTTGGAGGAGCATTCTGAGTACCCGGCGTAAAGCATGTAAAGCCTGCACCAGAACCTTTGAACTCAACCGGCAGCCTTTGTTCGATAAGTTTGTTAGCGTTGGCGTGAATAACATTGGACATCAAGCCGCCCGGTTTGTTTTTAACGGTGACGCTCACCTGATTGGTGGCAGCAAATTCGTTGCGGCCAGGGTCGAAAACGGGCGTATTTGAAATCGTCCAAGTTCGCACGTAGTCTTCGTTGACCAGCTGCGGATTGGCTTCGTTCATATGCCTGTATCCCGAGTCCAAAAGGTTTGAGAAGTCGAAGACACCGAACCCGCCGGGCAATGGCGTACTGACAGGCTGTGACAGTTCGAAATTGAAAGTCTTGATGCTCTCAGAAAGCGTTTCTGTCGATGCGAGTGTGGCTGTGATGGGGGTTTCGGTTTCGTGACCAACCAGTACATGCCCCATTTCTTGCATTTCCCGACGCAGGAGCTTGACCGGCGGGTTATACGGCGAGAACTGCTCTTGAGATGTTAACTTCAGGTTTAGACCGTCTTTGACAAAGACGGCACCTGTCACTTTGATACGCGTGAGCAGGCTCACGCGTGGAATAAGTGCTTCTGCATCGTCATCAAGCAAGTTTTCGGCATTCCCCGTAATGTAAAGGACACTGCCTGTCGTGAAATCTGGGAAAACGAGTCCGACTTGTGGGTCCGTCTCGATATTTCCCAAAGACTGGTAGAAGCGATTGCCAGAATGGTCGGGCAAAACCAGATACGTCGTGATGTCGTCACCATTGGCGTCTTCATAGATGCGGGTAAAACCCGGTGCGCCGCCGCGGTGATTGACGCCCATGTCGGTCTTGATGCCAGAACTGGCCTCATCTGCAATGTGCTTTGTCGCCAAAAACACCGTGCTGGCTTGGTCCACAACGGCTTTGGCGGCATCCGGCAAGGCGGCGGTGTGGGTTTCAAAGCTGTCATACAAAAGGCCTGCACTGCGTTTTTCATACGCCAACTCACGCACGGTAATATATTTGGGACAGTTTCCCAGATGTTGGTCAGACGCCAAGCGCAGGCTAATTTTTCCGCTCTCTTCAACAGATGCCGCACTAATTTGCCCGGCAATTTTGTTGCGCCGACGATTGCTGAAATCGACCCCTACGCCGGCAAAGAGTTTCTGCGCATGGCCAGAGGTAGGATCTTGCATCAATGCCCGCGCGAAGGGATCGTATGGGTTGCTTTCGGCAACAACCTCCATTGTGTTTTGACCGGAAATTTTGATGTCTACCGACGGGTCACTCTCCGATCGTGTGACCAGAAGGCTCACCCAAGGCCGCCCGTCGTGATCCAGTGTCGCGAGCGGCAAATAAGCCAGTTCAGCAAAGAAATCCGCGTGCTGCTGTGGCATGTCAGGGGCGATGTACTGGGGAATGGAGGAGATCATTTCCTTGGGCGTATTGCGCCGCTCTTGAAGCCGCAGCTCGCCTTTATGGGATTTATGAAACTGGGCCATTTCGTGTTCCAATCGTTCGTCTGAAAAGCGGTCGTGTTGCGGTGTTTGCGCTGACGCCTTTCTTTAGGCCTGAAAGGCGTCAGCGGTTATTGGTGTTACGGCGTCAGCGCTATAGCCCCAGATCGCTTAGACCCGGATGGCGCGGGGCTTCGGATGTCATGGCCCCCCCCCTATTCAGCCGCAAGGCCAACAGCGGTTGCTGGCATGGCCTGAAACCCGGGCAGGGCTTCGAAACGGGCGAGCCATGCGCGGACATTCGGGTAGGGGTCAAGCGAGACGTTCCCCTCGGGCGCATGGGCGGTATAGGAATAATTCGCAACATCGGCGATTGTCGGGCGATCGCTAACCAACCAATCGCGACCTTCCAGCCCGTGTTCCAGTTTTTGCATTGCCTTGGTCGCTGTTGCATCGGCGAAATCTACGTCCAAGGGCGCGCCGAAAACGGTGATCAGACGTGCGGCACAGGACCCGAAGGCAACTTCGCCTGCCGCAAGTGTCAGCCAGCGTTGAACATTGGCCTCATCGATCGGCGTGCTTGGCATCCAGTCCGGGGCATATGTCCGTGCGAGGTAGACGAGGATTGCGTTGGAATCCGATACGGTTACATCGCCATCTTGCAAGACGGGGACCTGCCCGTTCGGGTTCATGGCCAGAAATTCAGGCGATTTATGTTCACCACCTGCCAGATCTACGGGAACTTCCTCATGTGCAATCCCTGCGAGTTTCGCAAACACCAAGGCTCGGTGGGCGTGACCTGATTTTGCGAAATGGTGAATGCGAACGGCGTTTGACATCGGTGTCTCCAGTCATTTTTCAAGATATGTGCAAGCCCTACCAGTTGCGCATTCCAGTGATAATTGTCTAAATTGGCGTATATTTAAGCCCTGATAAGGCGCAATGAGATGGATAAAATCGACCGGATGCGGGCCTTTGCGCTTGTCGCCAAGAACGCCTCTTTCACGATTGCCGCGCAGCGTATGGGGCGATCTGCGCGCTTGGTCAGCAAATATGTCGCTGACTTGGAAAACGCGCTTGGGGTGCAGTTACTCAATCGCACGACGCGGAGTGTCTCTTTGACGGACGCTGGTGCGACATATCTTGCGCTATGTGAGCCGCTTCTTGATGGCTTTGACGAGTTGGAGGAGAGGGTCAGACACGATCAGACGTCGCTCAGGGGGGCGATACATATTTCGGCCCCCACTGGGTTCGGAGCTTTGCGGCTGACGCCGTCGCTGGCAAAGTTCGGGGCGAAACACCCCAATGTGGACCTTAATTTGCAATTCTCTGACCGCCGCGTGTCGATCATTGAGGAGGGCTTTGACCTCGCCATCAGGATTGGCCCGATGCGCGACAGCTCGCTCAAAGTACGGCAACTGGGCCCGATGCCGTTGGTCGTATGTGCGTCGCCCGCCTATCTGGAGCGCACCGGAACGCCGGACCATCCGCGGGCGCTGGCCACGCATGAGTGTATTCTTGACGGGAACATGACCGAGCCGACCATCTGGAGGTTTGATATCAATGGCCAGGAAGAGGCTGTTCCGGTCAGTGGGCGTTTTCGCATGAACGCGCCCGCAGCTGCAGCCCGGCTTGCCGCAACAGGCGCTGCAATTGCCCGTTGCCCCGCCTACACGGTGGCGGATGCCTTCAGGTCCGGTGATCTGGTGGAGCTTTTCGCCGAGCATCGGGTTTCGCCCTATGCCGTTGCTGCGCTCTTCCCTCAGAACAGGCGCCTTACAACGCGGGTGCGGGCGCTTATTGACCATCTCGCGGATGATCCGGAGCTTTGTTCCGATAGCGCCAAGACCTGACTTGCGCTACGCCTTTGCCATATCGACGAAGGCTCTGAGCCGGCGCGTCATGTTCCGCTTGCTGCGGTAATTCAAGGAATAGCGCGGAAGCTGTCCCACATGGCCGCTGAGAACTTCGGTCAGGCCGCCTTTTTCCAGATGAGGCAGGGCTATTTCCCTGTACAGATACGCAAGACCAAGCCCTTGCTGTGCATAGGTCAGAAGCGACCGCATGTCGTTCGCCACCATGCGCGGTTTGGGCTGTATCGTGTACATGCCCTCCGGCCCGTCGAACCCCCACGGGGCCAGATGAGCGCCCGAGCCAAAGGCATAGCAGATTGCATCGTGCTTCAGGATATCGCGCGGATGCTCGGGCGTCCCCTTCCCCGCAAGGTACTCGGCCGAACCGACGATGGTCATTTCCAGCTCTGGTCCAACAGCGACAGCATGTGTATCTGGTCCAAGCATCGTGTTTGAACGGATCGCGGCGTCGATGCCTGACGTCAGAAGATCGACCTTTTTGTCATCATAGATAACTTCAACATCGACCGTCGGAAATGCAGTCGCGAAACGTGCGACCAGATCATCCAGAAAGAAGGGGCCAGCGCTGTAGGGAGCCGAAAGCCTCAAGGTGCCTGCGACCTCGTCCTTCTGCGCATGGATGTCATCCAGCGCACCTTCCAGATCCACAATGGCGGGCAGGCTTTTATCATAGAGCTGTTCGCCTGCGCGTGTCAGCACAACGGAGCGTGATGACCGTTCAAAAAGACGCACACCCAGGCGGTCCTCGAACCGTTGGATGGCCTCGCTCACCGAGGCGGGGGCTTGCTGAAGATGCTCGGCAGCTGCACGGAAGCCGCCGCGGCGCGCGACTTCGACAAAAACACGAATGTCACCAAAGCTGCTACGGGCCATTGTTCGCTTTTCCGATCACTGTGTCAGCTTAAAGTGGGGCTATCCTTACGATACCAGCCGTCTACATTCTCAGCAAGATGGAAATGAAAACGCGAAGATCAGGTCGATGACCGGGCCTTCAATCAACAGACCAAGGAGCAAGACAATGACAGTACTTGAAGAAATCCAAGTTGCCATCGCTGAGTGGAACACTGGCCTCGATAATGGTGACATCGAACGGATGGTGGCGTCATGTCATCCTGATGTGATGACGGTGAACGAACGCCAGCCTGTCACAACCGGCACGCAGGCGATCCGCGACAAGTACAACCCGCGTATCGCCGCCGCAGAAATCACCTCTGGTTATGATATCGAAGACCTACAGGAATACGGCGACACTGTCATCGTATCGGGCCGTTTCTACGGCACGATGAAGATGCGCGACACAGGCGAGGTCAAGACGCCCGAGGGCCGCTTGGTGCTTGGTGCTTGGCTATAAGCGCGACAAAACCGGCGCGTGGAAGATGTTCCTCGACATGGACAATAACGGCCCGGCCTAGGCCGTTACTGCCGCGCCTGTTCTGGCGCGGCCTTCCTACATTTCAGGAAAGACCAAGGAGTTCGAGATGACCACACTGCAGATTGTCACAAAGGAAATCGTCGATTTGCACGACTTCTTTACCGAGTGGTTCAATGGAACCGTAGAGCGCGACCAACTGGAGCCACGGTTCCTGTCGCGTTTGGATGAGAATGTCGTCTTCATCCCGCCCGAAGGACACATCATGACGGGCGACATGCTCAAAGGCGGGTTCGACCGCGGATATGGCGCAAACAGGGGCTTCCGCACCCAAATCCGTGACGTCACCATCCGGCATGAATTCGGTGATCTGGTAATGGCAACATATACCGAGTGGCAGACAGGTGCCGCGAATTCAGCCGAAAAGAACAACGCGCGTCTGTCCAGCGTACTGATGAAAATCACCGATCCGGTGACTTGGCTGCACATTCAAGAAACATGGCTTCGTGATGATCTACGTGAAGCTGGCTCCTTCGACTTCTAATCAACCCTAATCCGAAAGCAATGACATGACACAACATATCGCCCACCAGCCCCGCGAAATCGCGGAGTGCGTCAGCGCCTATCTGCAAGAGGGTGATCTGGATGGGATCATCTCGATGTTCCATCCCGATTGCCAGATCTTCTTTCCACCCGACCAGCCGCCCTTGACGGGGTTGGACGGTGCGCGCAAAGCCTTTGAGGGGTTCTTGGACATCCGGCCTCAGGTCAAAAGCGAGGTGTTCAGCGAGGTCATTAATGGCGATATCGCCATGCTGCGCGCAAATTGGAGCGTGATTGCGCCGGACGGCACGGTGATGGCCGAAGGTCAATCCACCGAAGTCGCCAAAAAGCTGGCAAACGGCGGTTGGGGCTATCTGATCGACTGCCCTAACGGCCCTCCATGCCTCACGTGATTGTATGAGCATTTAGAGCGTCCAAGGCTGCTGGACGCTCTCGTGATCGTTGGGTGCGACTGCAAAACAGATGGGGATACGGGCAAAGGTCAACGTGAGGTCCGCACGTTACCAGTTCGTACACGATGCAGCGAACGGCAGGTTTACGGATGTGTTGGGACTTCTGAGAATCTCATCGTACCAGCCATATGACACACCAATGTCGCCTATTTCACTCGGCCCGCGATTTGCATGATACATAAAAAAATAACTAGATTATGTAATTATATACCCGCATACACCCATATCTAGCCCAGTTGAATACCATCTTGCGGCTATTAAAATGCCTCGAATATGCACCCTTGATTCACACGAAAAAGCCATGGGTATGGCTACAAGATCAAAGCTTTCCTCTGGGCTGGCGTAAAACGGGCGGTGGCTGGATCGACAGTGTAGTCTTTGGTGAAAGCATCGGGATCGCGCGCGATACGGGCCACTGCGTCGATGATATAATCGGCCTTCGCGCCGTCCATCAGGGCAGAAAATGCGAGACGGGTCCAGCCGGGTTTCGCGATCTCATTCCCCGATAGAATGTCCTGTCGAAGCCGGTTTGACATCGCTTGGTCAATATTCAGTAACCGGTGCGCATAGGGACCGGCGCAGGCGCAACCCCCGCGGGCCTGAATGCCAAAGTGATCAGACAGGATCCGGCAGACAAGCTGGGGATGCACGACCTGCCCAAGTTCGTTATGCACCATGAAAGAAAATATCGGCAAAGCTGCGGCATTGGGGTTGGTCAGCAGTGTCAGACCCGGAGCGTTTAACCATGCCGCTACGGCCTTGCGCCGGTGCGTTTCAAGGCGGGCGGCCATGCGGTCGAGCCCAATCGCGTCTTTGACGATAAAGCACATTGCGGCGCGGATATCGCCGATGACGTTGGGCGTCCCTGCCTCCTCGCGCGCCACCACATCGCAAGAATAGTCCTGTCCCCAAGGCGATACGAAGCGCACGGTGCCGCCCCCCGGACTGGTGGGTCGAGCCCGCTTTATCGCGTCGCGGCGCAGGATCAGAACGCCGGCGGCACCCGGCCCCCCGATGAACTTGTGCGGGGAAACGACAACAGCATCCATGCCCAATGCCATATCGATAGGAAGATAAGGTCCCGCCCCTGCATAATCCCAAACGCTTATTGCGCCGTGTTCTTTCAAAAGGCGCGTGATTGCGGCGACATCGCTGATAATTCCCGTGACGTTGGATGCGGCGGAAAAGCTGCCGATTATCGGCCGCTCTCTGTTGGCGGCAAGGTGATCAGCCAGATCGCCCATGTCAGGGCCACCATCAGGGGCTTCTGCTATTTCGATAACCTCGGCGCCAGACTCGCGCCATGGCAGAATGTTTGAATGATGCTCGTACGGGCCGGTGAGCACCAGCGGGCTCCTCCTGCTGGCTACCATCGTATCGACCCCCAACAGACCGGGCAGCTTGGTCAGGCCCGCCGTTGCCCCGCCACCGGCAAAGATCACGGCATGATCTTCATCAGCTCCGCAAGCTGTCGCCACGACACGCCGCGCCCCCGCGCGCAAACGGTTTATCTGGCGGCCGCAGAACGACGCTTCGGTGTGTGCATTGGAATAATACGGAAGCACATCGTTGGCGATCCGGTCTTCGACCTGCTGAAGCGCCCGCCCCGAAGCTACGTAGTCGGCATAGATCAAAGGGTTCGGGCCGTGGGGGCCGGGCACCATGATACCCTCGCCAATCAGACCGGACTGTAGAGTTTGAATAGTAGTGCCAGCGCATAGGTCCGCGTAAAAGCTTTCAAAAAATTCGGGTACTTTCGTCATGGGTCATATCCTTCACTGTGCGCAAGTTGAGGTGACAATGACATACGTTCATGCGATAGAATTTATCTAATATTGATTAATTACTGAGGTTTTTCGATCAAATGACCCAAAGTTCACCCCCTACCCTCGACCGGATCGACGCTGCGATCTTACGTGTATTGCAAAAAGACGCCTCCCTTTCGCAACGCGATGTGGCAGAGCGTGTCGGCCTTTCGCAAAATGCGTGCTGGCGGCGGATATTGCGGCTAAAGGAGACGGGGGTGATCACCGGGCAAACGCTGCGCCTGGACCATGACCGGATCGGGCTGGGGTTGACGGTCTTTGTAATGCTGCGCACGCGGGATCATTCGCCAGAGTGGCTC
>Ga0208570_1000713_pt1 | contig 10756 bp, 3 predicted proteins | sample DeeseametaMP1202_FD_184192 | JGI IMG/M metagenome (GOLD analysis project Ga0208570, IMG submission 184192) | Marine microbial communities from the Deep Indian Ocean - MP1202 (SPAdes) | ecosystem: Environmental > Aquatic > Marine > Oceanic | place: South Indian Ocean | collected 2011-03-08
TGCGACCATCTATTACACTCTGGATGGCTCGCAACCGCACATCAACTCGACTGAATACACCGCCCCTATCGCGTTGGGCGATGGCAACCGCACGATTAAAGCGCTCGCGGTGTTGGAAGGCTACGATAACAGCCAGGTGGCCACGGCTGACTATGTTGTCGGGGACATAGACCAGACTCTATTTCAAGAAAAAAATGGCCTGGTGACCATGGAAGCCGAAGCGGCCCAAGAGATTGTTGCCGGTGCAACCGACACACTGCAGTGGAATATTGTTGATCAGGACGATGCGTTCGAGGACGCCTTGATCCAGGCACCGGATACTACGGAAAAAACAGACACCAGTGCCGAAAACACCCGCGCCGACTATAAAATTTATTTTACCAACCCCGGTACCTATTACGTGTTTATCAGAGGCTCCACAGCCGATGGCAACCGGTCTGCATTTTACGGCCTGAACGGTACCGCAAACACCACACCGGCGTACTTCGAATTCAGTGCTGCCGCGGAAACCGACTGGGTTTGGGAAAACAACGCCGACACCCAGGGCGTTGCCACCATTCAGATCCCCGCCCAAGGGGAATATGCGTTCAATCTTTGGATGAAAAGCCCTAATCTGAAAATCGATCAGATCATTCTGTCGATGGATGCCAATTACATTCCGGGGAATGATCCGACCGACCCCACAGACCCAAACACCGTTGCCACACCGACTTTTAACCCCCCAAGCGGCACATTAGCGAGCGGTGCCACGGTTGAAATCGCCTCAGCCACACCGGGCGCGACCATTTACTACACCACTGACGGCAGCGATCCAACCAACGCCTCAACGGAATACCCTGGCACAGCCATCACACTGGAAGACGGCACCGTGGTACTGAAGGCCCTGGCTGTGTTGGATGGCTATAGCGACAGCGTTATCGGCAGTGCCAGTTATGTCGTCGGCCCAGTGGATGATGGCCTTTTCCAGGAAATAGACGGCAGGGTCAATATCGAAGCCGAGAACTATCATGAGCTCACCGCCGCCCCTGGCGGAGCGGAATGGAGTGAGGTCACACCTGTCGGCGCTTTTGACGGAGCAGCGATTAAGGCACCTAATGTCAGCGGCGGTTTTGGTGATTACACCACTAGTACCCGGGTAGACTACGATATTAATTTCACCAATCCCGGCACCTATCGCATCTGGCTGCGTTGGCCTGGCGATGCGACCGACCTCAGCGCTTATGTGGGGCTAAACGGTGCCCTGGTTAGCCCCCCCCGCTTCCGCCTGAACATTGGCACCGGTGACTGGCAGTGGGATGAAGCACGCAATGGCCCCTTCACTGTTACTATCCCTAGTGCGGGTGTTTATACACTGAATCTATGGGCACGTAATGATGACTTAGTGATCGACCATATCTATCTGACCAGTATCGACGGGGACACGCCACCGGTAACCGATCCAATTGACCCTGATCCGGCCATGGTAGCAACTCCTGTGATTAATCCGGCCAGTGGCACCATCGCCTCGGGCGGGACGATAACTATCAGTACGGACACCACGGGTGCAGCGATTTACTACACTACCGATGACTCCGCCCCCACCACAAGCTCAACGCTGTATAACGGGCCTATCGCCCTGGCCGATAATACATACACCATTCGGGCCATCGGTGTTCTAGCCGGAATGACCGACAGCACGGAAGCCACGGCAACAATTACCGTAGGCGGCACGGTTAATGACGGACTGTTTCAAGAAGTGGACGGCAAGGTCAATATCGAAGCCGAGAACTATCATGTGCTCACCGCCGCTACCGGGGGAGCGGAATGGGCTGAGGTCACACCTGCCGGTGCTTTTGACGGGGCAGCAATCAAAGCACCCAATGTCAGCGGCGGTTTTGGTGATTACAACACCAGTACACGAGCAGACTACGATATTAATTTCACCAATCCCGGCACCTATCGAATCTGGCTGCGTTGGCCCGGTGATGCGACCGACCTTAGCGCTTACATAGGTTTAAACGGTGCTCTGGTTAGTAACCCCCGCTTCCGCCTGGCCCCCGGCACCGGTGACTGGCAGTGGGATGATTCGCGCAATGGCCCCTTCACCGTTACTATCCCGAGCGAGGGCGTTTATACACTGAATCTATGGGCACGTAATGATGACCTGGTAATCGATCACATCTATCTGACCAGTGTTGACGGAGACATGCCACCGGTTACCGATCCGGTCGATCCCGATGCGACTGCGACTGAAGCACCCACCTTTGATCCCTCCGGAGGCACTTTCGGGCCGGGCGCAGAAGTATCCCTGGCTACGACAACGCCCGGTGCGTCCATCTATTACACTGTTGATGGCTCCGATCCCGATACGTTCGCCACTGAATACACCGGCACGCCTATCGCTTTGGGACTGGGGGAAACTGAGATTCGTGCCATCGCCACTGCTGATGATTTAACGGATAGCCCCATTGCAACCGCAACCTATATCGTAACGGACAGTGATGCCGGCCGCGTGTTTCAGGAATCCGGTGGTTTGGTTGTAATGGAAGGAGAAAACTATTCCTCCCTCACGCCGGCGACCAATCCGCCTTTCGATGGCGAGTCCTGGTCCCGCGTCAGTACCGCCGGAGCAACCGGCCGTGCGGTTATCCAATCACCGTATATAGAACTCGGTGTGGAGAGAGAAGACCATGAACAAGGGCCTCGTGTTGATTACACCATTGACTTTACCACCACCGGTACGTACTACCTGTGGCTGCGGGGCTCCAGATCGAGCGATGCGGCTGCCAGCCTTTTTGTGGGCCTTGACGGCGAAATCCTGGCAACGCCAAACACCTTTTTCAGGTTTAAAAGGTTCGCTGATTGGAGCGCCACCTGGGAATGGGACGACTCATCGTCACAAACCACAGTCCACGAAATCCAGATAGACACTGCAGGCACTTACACGCTGAATCTTTGGATGCGCTATAGCGATGTGGTGGTCGACAAAATCATACTCACCAATGATGAAGGCTACACGCCCACCGGCGACGGCCCAGCAGAATCAACGTCCAGTGGCGGCATCACCACAGTAGCCCCACCCACGATCAGCCCGGACGGAGGCTCGTTTGCCGGAACCGTTGATGTGTCCCTTTCCAGCTCCACGGGAGGAAGCATCTATTACACCACCGATGGATCGACGCCAACCACCAGCTCCACGCTCTACAGCGGCCCGTTTACATTGAGCAACACAACCACTGTTCAGGCGATTACGGTACGACCCGGTTTCAGCAACAGTACTGCAAACAAGGCCAGATTTACCGTGAACCCAACGGCGGATACGGTGTTCCTGGAAGAGGATGGCACCGTAGTAATGGAAGCGGAAAACTACCATCGCACTGTTGCCTCAACTGTGGATGGTTCGCGAAGCTGGACCATCGTCGATGGCGGAACAGGTGCGAGCGGGACCGCGACGGCTAATGCGGTGCAAGCCCCCGTGGGAGCCGATATAAATATCGGCACGCACCCTTACATCGGACAGCTTGCCCAGCTGGACTACAACATTGACTTCACTAGCCCGGGAATTTACACCCTCTGGGTGCGTGGAATAACAACGTTGTCACCAGCTGCCGACTATGAAACCGTTCGCATCGCGATAGACGGGGCCATCGTTGAACCCAGTGCAACGAATGATGAGCACTTGTCTTTGAAATTGGGCGAAGTGGGTAGAAACGTTTGGAACTGGAATAACAAGCTCTATGGTAAGCCACCGATTACAACGTTCGTAGTGCGAATCGAAAGCACAGGCGTGCACACCCTCAGTCTGGTGATGCGCGATTCTGACCTGATCATAGATCAGATCATGCTGACACAGGATGCCACGATCGACCCCAACGTAACCCCGCCAGCAGCAGAATCTGCCAGCTCAGTGGGCAGCCCATAACAAACTGCCCCGCCATGACGAAGGCAGCGAGTAAGGCCTGGCAATGTTGCCGGGCCTTACTTCTTGGGTGTTTTTTACAACTATTATACGGTCACACTGTCTACATCAACCCGATGTCAGGTTACGACTCAGAGGATGCCTATGACCAATAACGTTCAACCTATGTGGCTTACGGCCAACTAGTGACGTCAATAAGAGTATGAAACACCGATCCACCAATAAACACGGATGCCGCGAGACCCGGCATTACGATCGGAAAGAAATAGTCAACTAGATTGATGCAGTAAAGGATTATTTATGAGTGTTATCCGTGCAGCCAAATGGAAATATGTTTTCATTCTTGTCTGTGTTGTTTTTGGCGTCTCTGCCTGCGATAACTTTGAGTTGGTAGAGCGCGGACAAAATGCCGGGGCAGACCGGGGCAGCTCTAACCCTCCGGCACAAGAGACGGTGGGGACACCCACCTTCAATCCCGTGGCCGGCACCGTAGCCAGTGGCACCAGCGTTGCCATCAGCACGACCACCGCCGGGGCCACGTTGTATTACACCCTGGATGGCAGTGAACCCGGCGTTAACTCAACGGAATACACCTCCCCCGTTGCCCTCGGCGATGGCAATCGGACCTTAAAAGCGATAGGTGTGCTGGAAGGCTACCAGGACAGCACGGTGGCCAGTGCCGATTACACTGTCGGCGGCATTGATCAAACCCTATTCCAGGAAAAGAATGGATTGGTGGTAATGGAAGCGGAGGCTTCCCAGGAGATCGTTGCCGGTGCAACTGACTCACTGCAATGGAATATCCTCGAACAGGACGACGCCTTCGGAGGCGCTCTGATCCAAGCTCCGGACACCACGGAAAAAACGGATGTCAGCGCTGACAACACCCGTGCCGACTATAAAATCTACTTTACCAACCCTGGCACCTATTACTTATTCATAAGAGGCCTCTCAACAGAGGCAAACCGATCTGTCTATTTCGGATTGAGCGGCGCGGCGAACGATACCCCCGCGTCCTTTGAGTTTACCTCCGAGGCCGATACCAACTGGGTATGGGAGAACAATGCTGAAACCCAAGGGGTTGCCAGTATTCAAATTCCGGCTCAAGGGGAATATACCTTCACCCTGTGGATGAAATCCCCAAACCTGAAAATCGATCAGATCATACTTTCAACAAACCCCGACTACTTACCGGGAAAGGATCCGACCGACCCCACCGACCCGGCTGTGGCCCAAGCGCCCACCTTTGATCCTGAAGGAGGCACCCTGGGCCCGGGTGCAGAGGTCTATATGGCCTCCACAACGCCGGGCACATCCATTTTTTACACCATCGACGGTTCCGATCCTGACGCCTTCTCTACGCAGTACAACGGCTCTCCGATCACCCTGGAGCTGGGCAAAACGGATATCCGCGCCATTGCAATGGCAGATGGCTTGGCCGACAGCCCCGTTGCGTCGGCCAGCTACACCGTGACGGCCACCGATGCCAGCCGGGAGTTCCAGGAAGAAGGTGGCCTGGTCGTCATGGAAGGTGAAAATGCCTCGTTACTAGCGGCGGCAGATACCCGCCCTCCATTCTATGGTGAAGCCTGGAAGCGCGTGGATATTGCCGGCGCCACCGGGGGCGCGGTCATTCAATTGCCGTATATGACGGTCGGCGTTGGACGAGAAGACCATGCAAGAGGTCCCCGCGCCGATTATTTAATTAATTTTTCTACAGCCGGCACCTATTATCTTTGGCTAAGAGGCCAGAAATCGACGAACGCCATCGGTAGCTTGTATGTGGGTATCGACGGTGAGTTGCTGGACATAGGCCTGCTGCCCGTGAACAATTTTTTCAAGTTCAGGGATCTGGGTGATTGGAAGAGCCGATGGCAATGGGACAATTCCGAAAAAACGCAGGTTCATGCGATTCAAATTGATACGCCCGGGGTCTATACGCTGAATCTGTGGATGCGCTATAACGGTCTGGTGGTGGATAAAATTCTATTGAGCAATGAGGCCGCCTTTATTCCTTCCGACGAAGGGCCGGCCGAATCCCCATCGAATGGGGGCATACCCGCCCTGCCGGCACCGGCCATGAGCCCCGAAGGCGGCGTGTTCACCGGTGCGGTTGAAGTATCGCTGGGCAGCACCGGTGCAGCCGACATTTACTACACCACCGATGGCTCACTGCCAAGCAGCAGCTCAACGCTGTACACCGGACCCTTTACTCTAAACAGCACCGCCACGGTTCAGGCAATTGCGATACGGCCAGGCTTCGTTGACAGTAGCGTGACCAGCGCCCGCTTTATCGCCAACTGAGATGATTCAAAAACATCGCGGCGATTGACTCAGGCAGGCACTGGCGGCTCTATAATGAGCGCCTGCCGCTTGCAGCCCACCAACGTGCCAAACTGCTTTCCGGGAGAGTCCACAATGAAAGCCGCCGTAGTTGAAAACACCGCTCGACCACCAAGATACAGAGACTTTTCCGAGCCCAATGCCGCCAGCGACGAAGTCATGGTCACCGTGAAAGCAGCCGCGTTAAGCCAGTTAGTCAGGGCTCAAGCGTCTGGCAACCATTACACGAGCGCCCCGGTGCCCTTTGTACCCGGCGCAGACGGTGTAGGACTTCTGGACAACGGGCAGCGTGTGTATTTTGCGTTTTCCCGCGCGCCGGTGGGCGCCATGGCAGAACGGGTCGCCGTCAAAGCGGATTACACCGTGGCCTTAGCCGACGACGTTGACGATATCACGGCGGCCGCCATCGCCAATCCGGGTATGTCTTCGTGGGCTGCACTCACTGAGCGCGCTCATTTCAAGAAAGGCGAAACGGTATTAATAAATGGCGCCACTGGCGCATCCGGACGGCTGGCCATTCAGATCGCGAAATATTGGGGTGCCTCGCGTATTGTCGTTACCGGCCGCAATCCAGCTTACGAACCAGAACTGCTGTCATTGGGGGCGGATGTATTTATTCCCCTCGCATCACAATCCGGCGCACGGCTAAGAGCGCAATTTCGGCAAGAGATTGGTAACGGGATCGACGTTGTACTGGATTATCTATGGGGTCCATCGTCGGCGTGCTTTATCGAAGCTGCCAGCGGACATGGCCAAGGTGAAGCAGCGCCGCGTATTCGCTTTGTTAATATCGGTTCGCTGGGCGGGCCGTCGATTCCGCTGCCTGCCGCCGCCTTACGCAGCAGCGGCCTTGAATTAACCGGCAGCGGCCTGGGCAGTATCGCCAATGCAAGGCTGGTACAATGCATCGGTGAGATGATTCAGGTCTATCAACAAGCCGACCTGCAAATAGACGCTGAGGCTATACCGCTTCAGGAAGTGGAACACGTCTGGGCACAAAGCGGAAGCAGCCGTGTGGTGTTCACTTTGAACGGCGAATAAAATAACACATTGGACACAAATGCACTTACACCACTTTGCGGTTGGTCATCGCTGGCATGGGGCGGCCGCGTCTGCGCTGCGCTAAACTAAAATCACTGTTCAGCTCGGCCCGCAAATCAACGTTCATGTCCAAGGTTAAAGTGGGTCGGAAATCACGGAAACTTTGCACCGGCATTAACGTCGGCAGCTCCCGCGGCATCACCAGATTGGACTGCAGGGGAGCCGTCTTGATGGCGGGATAGTCCACCCGCTCAAAACGTCGCACATCCCGCAATAACGGATTTCGCTCTACTTCGCTGGGCACCGCAAATATACCGATTGCACCCATAACTTCGCCCAACTTTATGCTGCTTGAAAAGCGAATAATCATCGGCGCGGAAATCAACCCCACCAACACCGGCGACAACCACCAGAAAAACAATTCCGAATAAAAATACGTGACCACACCCCAGGCGATCGCAATCACAGCAGCGAACCCCGTGCGTTTGAACGCTTCACTCCAGGGAGTCATGCGCCCGCCGCGGGATTGCGCGTTCCAATTGACCTGATGACCAATCAACACGCTCACCACAAAGTAGGCATGAAACACCATCATCACGGGTGCGATTAAGATCGCGAACACCGTTTCCAGAGTGGCCCCGAAAAACAAACGGATGACACCCCCGAACTCCGCTCGCCGGTTGATAGCGGCTTCCACCACCGATAGCAGTTTCGGTACCAGCAGCATGCAGGCGGTTAGGAAAAGCAGTGAAAATATCAGACTGGTTTTCGCGATGGGCCAGTCAGGGAACAACTGATACTGATTGCTAAAAAACACAATATCGGACTGCGCCCGGATCAACGCGTCGGCTGTGCTCAACGCCAGCATCAATAACCAGAACAGTGACGAGATATAAGCTATTGCCCCTAAAAATAAATGCATCCGGCTAATGCCACGAAAACCGGCTGACCGCAGTAATCCCAAATGCTGAACATTCCCCTGCACCCAGCGGCGATCACGGGTGACGTAGTCCAGTATGTTACTGGGGACTTCCTCATAGCTGCCTTTTAGATTGGGTAACAAAAACACCGACCAACCGGCACGACGTAACAGGGCCGCTTCAACAAAGTCATGACTCAGAATCTCTCCGCCAAAGGGCGCAGAGCCCGGCAACGTTGGTAACCCGCATTGCTGTTGAAAGGCTTGAATCCGAATGATCGCGTTATGGCCCCAATAATTTGCACAGTCGGTCTGCCAAAACGCCAGACCGTTTGCCAGCATGGGGCTACATAACGCAGCAGAGAATTGCAGAAAGCGACCGAAAAACGTTTTCTGCCGCACCGGAACCGGCACTGTCTGGATTAACCCGGCGTCCGGGTTTGCGTGCAATGCCTGACTCAATGACAACATACAATCGCCGGTCATGATACTGTCTGCATCCAGCACGATCATCGCTTCATAGCGACTACCCCAACGGGTGCAGAAATCCGCGACGTTACCGACCTTGCGATGGGTGTTCTTTTCCCGGCGCCGATAAAATGCCTGAGCGCCCAGGTCACCCAGTCGGGCTTTTAATCCGTGCCATGCGGCCAGTTCAACTTCTGCTTTTTCCTTGTCCTGCGTATCACTCAGTAAATAAAAATCGAATTGCGACAAGGCGCCCGTTTTGGCAAGTGAGCGCAGATTGGCCTCAAAACCAGCGCACACACGATTCGCATCTTCATTATAAACCGGCATGATCACAGCCACCCGGAAAGGTGGCCGGTATTCATTGCGACTGGCATTGCCCCGACGCTGTCTTCGGCTTAAGTTTTTGCTTTGGCTTGCACTCAGCAAGCGGGGGGACTTGTAGCGCTTTAACGTCAACGGGTCCAGATGAAACAGCTGTAAAATAAAACCGATGATCGCACTCCAAAAGGAGATAGTGACCCAGGCAAAAGTGATCGTGAATAGAACCAACACAGCCCCTTCCAGGGCCGTGGTGCCATTCGCCCTCAATATATCGAACATCGTCCAGGCACCGAAACAGCTGGTGGCAATCACCAGCAGAAAAACAACGAACACCCTGAATCCTTTTGCGGGTATCCGATAAGCGTGCGATGCGTCGGATCTACTCGATGTTGTCGGGGTTCCAAACATAGTTCCATACCTCACTTAAGGGTTGACCGCGTAACAACAATTGCAAACGCATATCAACCGTCCTGTCCTCTTCCGGTGCCAGCTTAAAGGCCACCCGCCATGTCTTTCCGTCTTGCAATTTTAATACCGTTAAATCCCTGAAGTTGCCGGATGACACTTCCAGCCTGGCTTCCATCGGTAGTCCTGCTGCCACCTTGGTCAGATCACCACCGGCAAAATCCACGACGAACTGACGCAAACTGGTATCCGGTGAATTGTTTCCGCCGCTGCCAGCCCGGCCTACCCGGGTGCGGACAACTTGTGCGGTCAATTGCTCAGGCATTACCGAATCGGCGGTTTTTAGCCGATAACGAATCTCCAACTCCTGTCCGGCCTTCAGTTGTTGTTTTGGCACCCAGTAAGCCACAATGTTGTCATTGGTTTCCGAGTCTGTCGGGATTTCCACCAACTCGACCCGGCCTTCGCCCCACTCCCCTGTCGGCTCCACCCACAAGCTAGGGCGCTGATCGTAATGCGCTTCAGAATCCAGATAACTTTCAAATTGCCGGTCACGCTGAAACAGGCCAAACCCTTTTACGTTGGGGCTGACGGACGACGTAATCTGCAATTTTTTCGGATTCGTAAGTGGGCGCCAAATCCATTCACCCCCTTGAGTCAGCACTTGCATTCCGTCTGAATCATGCACTTCCGGACGAAAGTCGTCGAAGTGCCGCGATTTGTTTTCACCAAAATAAAACATGCTGGTGAGTGGCGCGATGCCCAGTTTAGTGACATCGGTTCGCGCAAAGAGTTTGGCTTCCACATCTACTATGACGGTTGCATTGGGTTTTAATGTGAACTGGTACACACCGGTAACCGAAGGGCTGTCAAGAAGCGCGAGTATTGTCAAGCTGGTCGCTTGGGGGGCGGGTTTTTCAATCCAGAACTCGGTGAAGCGGGGGAACTCTTCGCCACCGGGCTCCCCGGTATTGATGGCAAGCCCACGCGCCGAAATGCCGTATATCTGGCCACCGCCCACTACCCGAAAATACGACGCCCCCTGAAACACCAGCAGCTCGTCTTTGTATTCAGCGGAATTCAGTGGGTAGTGGATGCGGTAGCCTGCGTAGCCGGTGTGATGGAAATCGTTGTTGGCCAAGCCCGCACTGGGTTTTCCAAATTCAAATTGATGCGCGTCGTAGCCGACCTCGCTGACCTGTTTATTCGGATCAACCACATTGAGTTTCACCGGCTGCTTATACAGAAAGCCCGGGTGAAACATCTGGATCTCAAAAGCAGATTCGTCGCGAAACAAGGCTGCTTCCGGACGGAAACGAATTGAGCGATATTGGGAGTAACTCATGTTGGCGAAGGGC
>Ga0208570_1000719_pt1 | contig 10698 bp, 9 predicted proteins | sample DeeseametaMP1202_FD_184192 | JGI IMG/M metagenome (GOLD analysis project Ga0208570, IMG submission 184192) | Marine microbial communities from the Deep Indian Ocean - MP1202 (SPAdes) | ecosystem: Environmental > Aquatic > Marine > Oceanic | place: South Indian Ocean | collected 2011-03-08
CGCTTTCAATTCATCATCCATAAGAATTTTTATCTTCATCTCTGTTTCTGCTAGGATTTTTTGACACTCTCTGGATAATTTGACTCCCTGTTCAAATTTTTTGAGTGCTTGATCCAGTTCAAGTTCGCCATTTTCAAGTTCTGCAACCAGTTTTTCAAGATCAGATAGGCTTTCTTCAATTGTTTTCTTTTGATCCTTTGTTTTACTCACTGAATGCATACCACGGGTTTTTTAGGATGAAATATTAGGTTTGCATAGACTTTTCTCAGGGTCAATCAATAATAATAAAGTTTGAGTATTGTTGAAATACCACATCTGTTGTAAAATTAGAACCATTCTAATTATTTTAAAGGTTAAGGAGGTTAAAATGAGTTTGAAGGGGAGTCAAACAGAACAAAATTTGAAGGACGCATTTGCAGGTGAATCCCAGGCAAATAGACGCTACTTGTATTTCGCAGCAAAGGCGGATGTTGAAGGGTACAACGATGTTTCTGCGGTATTTAGATCCACGGGTGAGGGAGAGACTGGGCATGCTCACGGACATCTTAATTATCTTGAAGAAACAGGCGATCCTGCAACAGGTCTACCAATTGGCAGGACGTCAGACAACTTGAGAGCTGCTATTGCAGGGGAGACCTATGAATATACCGATATGTATCCCGGAATGGCAAAGACAGCAAGAGACGAAGGTTTTGAAGAAATAGCAGATTGGTTTGAAACCTTGGCCAAAGCTGAGCGTTCACACGCGAATCGTTTTCAGCAAGCATTGGATAATTTGGACTGATCTGAACAATTTTTTATAGTCATTTTTCCGATTGCTGAACTTGCAATAATCAACTGAAGGGGTGAAATCTTTTCGCCCCTTTTTTACACATGGACACAGAGTGAAGAAAATACAAGAAGGAGGTTTAGAAGCTCCTATTCGTCATCCAATTGACTGGCAAGGAGATGATTTTGACAATCCCAAACTGTTGTTTGATGAACTAAAACGGGTTTTTAATATCTGCAGCGGCTGTCGCAGGTGTTTTAGCCTTTGCGATGCTTTTCCAAAACTATTTGATTTGGTTGATGAGACTCCAACCGGTGATATCTATGCAGTCGATGAGGATAAGTTTTGGCAAGTTATCGACAACTGTTACCTGTGTGACACTTGTTTTAAAACAAAATGCCCTTACGTTCCACCGCACGAATTTAACGTTGATTTCCCAAATTTAATGTTGAGGGCAAAAGCACTGAAATTTAAAAAACGAGGCCCTACGATTAGGGATAGAATACTCAGTAATCCAGAGAAGCTTGGCTCTATTGCTGGGATCCCAGTGGTTGTAGAAGCAGTCAATGCAACGAATAACTCGAAGTTAGGTCGACTGATTGTTGAAAAAACTCTTGGCATCGATCGTACTGCACCACGACCTATGTTTCATCGAAGGACTGTCAGAAAAAAACTTTCAAATTATTCCAAGAACAACGACAAGGTGAAGCAAAATTCAAAAAACCCAGGGGTGGTATTGTTTTTGACCTGTTATGGCAATAACAATAATCCTGAGATTGTTGAGGACACAATAGCTTGCTTTGAACAAAGCAATGTCCCCATTGTGTTCGCTTCAACAGAGAAATGTTGCGGCATGCCCAAGCTGGAACTCGGTGATATCAAATCTGTAGAAGCTGCGAAAAACATCAACGTGCCAGAACTTCACTCATGGGCAGTCGATGGCTGGCAGATCACTTCACCAATTCCCTCATGTGTGCTTATGTTTAAACAAGAATTGCCCCTTCTTTTCCCAGAAGAGCAAAAAGTTAAAGCAGTAGCAGAAGCTTTTGTGGACCCATTTGAATACTTGTACCAGCTCAACAAAGAAGGCAATTTTAATAAAAATTTCAAATCTTCTTTGGGATCTGTTTTTTATCAAGTGCCCTGCCACCTGAAAGTTCAAAGTATCGGTTTAAAAACCCGAGACATCCTGGAAATGATCCCTGAAACAAAAGTTACTTCCATGGAACGATGTTCAGGCCATGACGGGACTTATGGGGTGAAAAAAGAATTTAGACAATCATCGGTAAAAATCGGTAAACCAGTCGCTCAGAAACTGGATCAGCAAAACTACGACCAATTTACATCCGACTGTCCAATGGCAGGGGCACAAATAGAGTCAATTAGCACAAGTGAAGTTAGTTATGCCCATCCAATGACATTGCTGAGAAGAGCTTACGAGATTTAGGAGAAAGAGTGCAAAAAAAGCTCGTTATTCAGGATTTGTACAGTCCGGAAGACTATTCAAAAATAAGAGAATCATTCAGGCGTGAAATTTTGGCGCACAAATCTTCACGTAGTATAGCTATTGGCAACCACGTAAGATTGCTATTCGAAGATCGAATGACCATTCAATACCAGATACAGGAAATGCTTCGGGTTGAGAAGATTTTTGAAGAGCAGGCTATTCAAGATGAATTGGATACCTATAATCCGTTGATTCCAGATGGCAATAATTGGAAGGTTACAATGCTCATTGAATACCCTGAGCCTGAACAGAGGCAAAAAGCATTGTCTTTGTTGGTTGGCATTGAAAACCTGGTTTGGGTGAAAATTGGTGATTCAGACAAAGTTTTTGCTATAGCGGATGAGGATTTGGATAGAAGCACAGCCGACAAGACATCCTCAGTTCACTTTTTGCGATTTGAGTTACCCTCAACGCAAGCTAAAAATCTTGATAAATCAGTTCCTATTACTATTGGGATTGATCACAATAACTACCAACATCAAACAGACATTTGCAAAACTACCAAAGCATCAATAATAGAGGACCTTGATCAAATCTAGTTTCTCTAGAATAATTAAAAATCATGACAAAAGATTACACCGCTTCAGATATTGAAGTATTAAGTGGGCTAGAACCTGTTCAAAAAAGACCCAGTATGTTTACCAACACGGAATGTCCCAATCACCTAGCTTACGAAGTCATTGATAACAGTGTTGATGAAGCAATCGCTGGGCATTGCAAAAAAATTTCCGTTGTTCTGCACAAAGACGGTTCTCTTGAGGTTGCTGATGATGGCAGAGGCATGCCCGTTGACGATCACCCAGAAGAAAAAATTCCTGCAGTTGAACTGATTTTGTCAAGATTGCATGCAGGTGCAAAATTTTCCAATAAGAGTTACCGGTTTTCCGGTGGTCTTCACGGTGTTGGGGTCTCCGTAGTAAATGCACTTTCAAAAAACCTTGAAGTTTGGATAAAACGCGAGGGACATGAATACAACCTTAGTTTTCAAAATGGAGAGAAAACATCAGAACTGGAAATTGTTGGGGGTGTAGGTAAGACCAATACAGGAACTACCATAAGGTTCTGGGCCAATGGAAAGTATTTTGATTCTGACCGGATTAATGTAAAGGATTTGAAACATAATTTGAGAGCCAAGGCGGTCCTGTGCCCCGGACTTAATATTAAATTCTTTGTTGAAGAAACCGAGGAAAAATTTACATGGCTATATCAAGGCGGAGTAAATGAGTATTTATCTGAAGAATTAAAAGGGCTTGATTGCATCCCTTCTAAGCCTTTCTATGGCAGCAGCAGAGCCAAAAATGAAGAGGTAGAATGGAGCTTGACCTGGCCTGAAGAGGAGTCCGAGGGAATACAGGAATCCTACGTTAATTTAATTCCTACCAGGCAAGGTGGAACTCATGTTTCTGGGTTTAGAAGTGGGTTGGTAGAGGCAATCAAAGATTTTTCCGAGTACAGAAACCTGCTACCAAGGGGTATTAAATTATCGCCTGAAGATGTTTGGTTTGGAATCAGCTTTATACTCTCCGTCCGCCTAGAAGAACCACAATTTGCAGGACAAGCAAAAGAGAAATTGAGATCTAGAAGTGCCACTGCCTATGTGGCCGGTGTCATTAAAGATGCCTTTACTTTGTGGTTAAATCGACACCCCGAAGCTGGAGACCAGATCACTTTACGGGCAATTCAAAATGCTCAGAAAAGAATCAAGAAGTATAAAAAAATCAAACGAAAAAAACTAACTGGTGGACCGACTTTGCCAGGAAAATTGGCCGATTGCACAAGCGACGAGCCAGATTTATGTGAGCTTTTTCTTGTTGAAGGTGACTCGGCAGGCGGCTCTGCTAAGCAGGCTCGTGATAGAAAACATCAAGCAATTTTACCGCTTCGAGGGAAGATACTTAACAGCTGGGAAGTTGATGAATCTAATTTATTGTCCTCACAGGAAATCAGTAATATTGCTTTGGCAATGGGAGTTTATCCAGGTTCAGATGATCTGGAGAATCTCCGTTATAATAAAATCTGTATTCTTGCTGATGCTGATTCAGACGGTCAGCATATTGCTACTTTAATCTGTGCCTTGTTTGTCAAACATTTTCCAGAATTGGTTCGCAGTGGCCATATTTACGTTGCCATGCCTCCTTTGTATAGAATTGATGTTGGCAAACAGGTTTTTTATGCTTTGGATGACACGGAACGAGAAGCACAGTTGACAAAAATTAAAAAGCAAAAAATAAATGGAAAACTTACCGTTACCAGGTTTAAAGGTTTGGGTGAAATGAGTCCAGCTCAATTGCGTGAAACAACCATGAAACCTGAAACCAGAAGACTGGTACAATTAACCATTACGGCTGAAGATGGCACCATCGAGATGCTGGATATGTTGATGGCAAAAAAACGGTATCCAGATCGCCGTAAATGGCTCGAAGAGAAAGGCAACCTGGCAGAAGTATAGTATGGGCGATCAAAAGGAATTGGATTTTACCACTGGATCCAATGGCACTGCGATAGATATTCAACCGCTAAAGGAATTTGCGGAGAAAGCGTATTTGGATTATTCCATGTACGTCATACTAGATCGAGCATTGCCGTTCGTTGGTGACGGTTTAAAACCAGTGCAAAGAAGAATCATCTACGCGATGTCGGAATTGGGTTTATCGGTGAAATCCAAACCAAAAAAATCTGCAAGGACTGTGGGCGATGTTTTGGGGAAATACCATCCACATGGAGACACTGCTTGTTATGAGGCAATGGTTAGCATGGCTCAAGATTTTTCTTACCGTTATCCACTGATCATTGGCCAAGGAAACTGGGGATCTTACGATGACCCAAAATCATTTGCTGCCATGCGATATACGGAAGCTAAACTTAGCGCTTACACCAAGCTCCTTTTGTTAGAATTGGACCAAGGTACAGTGGATTGGAAGCTTAATTTCGATGGAACCTTGAACGAACCAGTTTATCTCCCAGCAAGATTACCCAATCTTATACTCAATGGAGTGACAGGAATTGCTGTTGGCATGTCAACTGATATTCCTCCGCATAACATCCGAGAAATGGCGACGCTTCTGAACAAGTTAATCGTCAACCCTGAGTTGTCTATTGGCCAACTATTAAGAAGTAACAAATTCCAGGGACCTGATTTTCCTTCTGGCGGGGAGATCATTACCCCTATTAGTGAAATTAAAAATATTTACAAAAAAGGTATAGGAACGATCAAAATTAGGGCTCGTTATCGAAAAGAAAAGGGCGTCATTGTCATCGATGAACTACCCTATCAAATTTCCGGGAACAAGATCATTGAGCAGATTGCTCTGCAAATGAAAGACAAGAAACTGCCACTTGTAACCGACATCAATGATGAGTCGGATCATAAAACACCAATTAGGGTTGTGATTACACCCAAATCATCAAGAGTTGATACCAGTGAATTGATGAGTCATTTATTTGCCACCACAGATCTTGAAAAAACCATCCGAGTTAACATGAATGCAATTGGACTGGACGGTAAACCCAAGATTTATGATTTAAAAACCCTATTGCTGGAATGGCTTAAATTCAGGTTCCTAACAGTCAAAAAAAGATTCGAGTTTCGATTAAATGAAGTTGAGTCCCGGCTTCATATCCTCGAAGGATTGATGATCATTTATTTAAATCTTGATGAAGTTATCCGTATCGTTCGAGAGCAGGAAAAACCTAAAGAAAAATTAATCAAAAAATTCAAACTAACCGACTTGCAAGCAGAATCCATATTAAACCTTCGGCTGAGAAATTTAGCTAAACTCGAAGAACAAAAGATTCAACTTGAGAAAGACGATCTGGATTCTGAGCAAAAAAGCCTGGCTAAACTTCTCGAAAGCAAGAAAGAAATAAATCAGCTTATTCAAAAAGAAATTTTGGAGGATGCAAAGGAATTTGGCGATGATCGGAGAACAAAGTTTAACGAGGAGGCAGAGACTTCACAAGCACTCCACGAAACTCAACTGGCATCCAGCGATCCGGTTACTATAGTTTTGTCACAGAGTGGTTGGGTTAGATCTGCCAAAGGGTCAGTTGATGAGCCGGAAAAGCTAAACTATAAAACAGGCGATGCTTACCTAACCTCGGTTGGAGGAAGGAGCAATCAATTTACTGTATTCATTGACAGTACAGGACGAGTTTACAGCATCGTTACCAACACGCTTCCATCGGCACGAAGTCAGGGTGAACCTTTATCGAGTCGACTTAACCCGCCGGACGGTGCTACCTTCGCCGGAATTATGTCAGGAACAGCCAAAACTCACTGGTTGCTGGCAACAAGTAATGGCTATGGATTTTTTGCCAAAGTCAGTGATTTATACACAAAAAACAGGAAAGGAAAATCATGTTTAAGAGTTACAGGCGATGCCAATGTTTTAATTCCAGCTGATACCAGACAAACAGGTTATCCTAAGGGAACTTTGATTGCTGCTGCAAATTCTGCCGGTAAACTGTTGATTTTCTCATCCGATCAAATCGCCCAGATGACCAAAGGGAAAGGCCTCAAAATTATTGGCATACCACCCAAAAAATTTAAAGCAGGCAAAGAAAGATTGGTCTCTGTTGTTGTTTTAAATTCCAAGGATTCTTTGCGTGTCTACAGTGGTAAAAAACCGAAAATAATTAGACCCGAAGATTTTCATCATTTCCTGAGTGATAGAGGCAAAAGAGGACGTTCTGTTCCGCCGTTTAAAAAAATAGATTCTTTGGCAATAGAGCCTAAATAAATTTCAGACATCAGGAGTTTTTGTAATGTCAATATACAAGAGCGGTGACTTTAGGTCCGGCTTAAAGATATTAATTGATGGTCAACCGTACACAATTCTAGAATCTGAATTCAACAAGCCTGGTAAGGGGCAAGCATTCAATAAATTAAAGATTAAGAATCTGAGAAACGGTAAAGTATTGGAAAAAACGGTAAAAATTGGAGGTAGTCTTGAGCAGGCAGACGTAATCCTTCGGAACATGCAATACCTCTACACTGACGGCAATCTATGGCATTTTATGGACATGAAATCCTACGAGCAACTCGCGACCACTGTGGAGGCAATTCAGAGTTCACAAGAGTGGTTCAAGGAGGAGGCCATTTGCACAGTCACGTTATGGAATAACGAAGTTATTTTGGTGGAACCGCCTAATTTTATTGAAGTTAAGGTTGTGAAAACCGATCCAGGCTTACGTGGAGATACGGCTCAAGGAGGCTTTAAACCTGCTCAAATTGAGACCGGTGCAAAAGTAAGGGTTCCTTTGTTTATTAATCAGGGCGAATGCATAAAAGTTGATACCAGAACTGGTGAATACGTTTCTAGAGTAAAAGGATAGGATTAGATGCGATTAAAAATAATTTATTATTTAATCGTGTCATTGTTATTAATTGCAATCCTTTTAGGAATTAAGAACATTCTGTTACCTTTTTAAATTTTTGCATTTTTATTGGTCACCTTTCGTACGACTGTCCTTATCCTTTGTTGAAGGTGAACCTCGTTTGCTGAAATACCTAAAGGATTTTATTAGTAGCACCACAACTAAGACCAATACTATGATTATGCCTTCCATTTGATATCCTCCGGGTTAATCTTCTTTATTCTAAACAAAAGAAACTGCCATCATAATTAAACAAACTAAAGAGCCAAACCATAAAAGTGTTCTTAAATAAATAATCCCTGCAGCATAAGAGATTAAATATAGAGCTCTAAAAATGAGCCAATACATAGCCAGTGAAGTGTTATCCACCTCTACAATTATGGAAAGAAGACACAAGGCTAAAAAAACAGGGAAGCTTTCCTTAAAATTTGTTGATGCTCTCCTTACTCTCCGAGACATCGCAGACTCTTTCACTGCCCCATCTCTGTTAGAAAGCAAATATTCCACATTCTTGGCATTTAAGATCATTGGCAATAACCAAATATGCAAAAGTGCCAGCAATAGTGATAAAAGTATTAAGGTTTGCATAATTAACTCCATTGGTGAATTTAACCTCTATTCTAACCTAGACCAAACCACTAGGGATGGGTACCTCAGCAATAATTTCTCCCATTTTTAGATTGCCATCCACCCCAATATTATTAGACCATTGTAACTGAGAGGATTCAGGAAAGAGCAACAAAACGGTTGAGCCTAAATTAAACCGACCCATTTCTTCTCCTCTGGAAATCGTTATCGGTTGCTCGCTTTCACCCAGCCCAGATTGCCAGGAAGGGGTAATGGAAGATACGTTTAAAGCAGCAACTAGAATTAAAATGAAAGGTGAGATTGGACCCTCGAAAACGTTCATTAAACGCTGGTTTTTGATGTATAAATTGGGTATTTTTGTAACTGAATTTTGATTTACAGAAAATATTTTTCCTGGAATGAGTTCGCTATTTTTTAATGTTCCATCCAGGGGCATATGGACTCTGTGATAATTGTTGGGAGCCAAATAAATGGTGGCAAAATACCCATTCAGATACTCCAAAGCTAATTCCTGATTTTCATGAACCAAATGTTTTAAGGAGTAATTTAAGTTTTTGAGTTGAATCATCGTGTCGCCGTCAATTCTGCCATATGCGAATACAACCCCATCAACAGGAGAGACAACTGCATTTATTGGGCCTTCAGTGGGTCGGAGTTCAGGTTTTATTTCCCTTGTAAAAAAATCGTTAAAAGTTAAGTAATCGTCCTTGTTCTCTCTTCGATATTCACCCAAATCTATTTTGTGCCAATGGATAAACCACCCAATTAAAGTGTTTTTTATCATCCGAATTCTGACTCTGGATAGTTTGTAAACGCACCAGGATAAAATTCTCGAAGGTGTAATCATTTGGATTTATACAAAATTTTTTTTCACGGTTGCCTTGTTCTTGTGTGATCTAATGTAACATCGAAGAATCATGAATAATATTAGTTTGAAGTCGTGGAGTCTTGAAACCAGAGTAATTGATTTAATTCAGGAAGTTGGGCAACTTTTTGACAAGTGTAATCTGTGTTACGGCCATGGCACTGATAATCCCTTGGATGAAGCAGCGGCCTTGGTATTGTTCGTACTTGGCATTGACTACTTGGATGCAGAAGAACCCTCTTTCTCAAAGGTTTCCGCAGTAGAATTCAAGCTAATAGAGAAGCTGGTTGATCAAAGAATTCAAGAAAGGAAACCACTGGCTTTTTTGACTCAAGAAGCTTTCTTTTGTGGGTACAAATTTTATGTTGATGAAAGGGTATTGATCCCAAGATCACCCATGGCTGAATTGATTCGAAACCTATTTGAACCCTGGATTGATTCGGCATCGGTGGAACGGGTTTTAGATGTTGCAACCGGCAGCGGTTGTTTGGCCGTTGCCATAGCTAAAAATTTTCCAGGTGCAGAGGTTGTGGCCAGCGATGTTTCCGAAGGAGCACTGGAAGTTGCAAGCATCAATGTTGATGGGTTATCGGTCCGTGAGCAGGTAACTTTGGTGGAATCGGACTTGTTTGAAAATATAGAGGGTGTATTTGATCTGATCGTCTCAAACCCACCTTATGTCGGGCCCAAAAGTTACCAAGCCTTGCCCCCTGAATACCATCATGAGCCGGATTTGGCCTTAATTGCTGGACAAAATGGACTGGATTTTATTGCAAGAATACTGCATGATTCTCCTCCATTTCTCAAAGACAATGGAATACTGGTTTTAGAAATGGGTGAAGTGGCAGAGGAAGCTGAGAAAACTTTTCCTCACCCTTTTAAGTGGGTTGAGTTGGACAACGGTGGGGAAGGAATTGCAGTGTTAGAGGCAAAACATCTCAAATAGTTTTTGGTTACAATAGGTATGTTATGGATGAGGTTAAACTATGGCTGGCAATACAATAGGTAAATTATTCACAGTCACAACATCCGGGGAAAGTCACGGCCCTGGAATGAGTGCTATTGTTGACGGGTGCCCACCCGGTTTGACGCTCTGTGAAGACGATATTCAGGCTGAACTGGAGAGGCGAAGACCGGGTACATCAAGATTTACATCGCAAAGACGCGAGCCTGACCAGGTCAAGATCATATCGGGTGTTTTTGAAGGCACAACAACTGGGACGCCAATCAACTTGGTCATTGATAATGTCGATCAAAAGCCAAAGGATTATTCGGCGATTAAAGACAAATTCAGGCCTGGCCATGCTGATTTTACCTACCATCACAAATATGGCATCCGGGATTACCGCGGTGGTGGCAGGGCTTCAGCAAGGGAAACAGTTATGAGGGTTGCTGCAGGAGCCATTGCTAAAAAATACCTTCGAGAATATCCTGGAATTGAAATTTACGGTTTTTTGAGTCAACTCGGACCGATAAAACTTGACTGTGTTGACAGGAAGGTTATTGAAACCAACCCGTTTTTTTCAGCAGACCCAGGAAAAATTATAGAACTGGAAAATTTTATGGACAAACTCAGAAAGGAGGGAGATTCCA
>Ga0208570_1000738_pt1 | contig 10498 bp, 9 predicted proteins | sample DeeseametaMP1202_FD_184192 | JGI IMG/M metagenome (GOLD analysis project Ga0208570, IMG submission 184192) | Marine microbial communities from the Deep Indian Ocean - MP1202 (SPAdes) | ecosystem: Environmental > Aquatic > Marine > Oceanic | place: South Indian Ocean | collected 2011-03-08
GACATGGGTCGCTGGCGGGGCGTAAATGCTACAGCTGCTCCATCACCTCGTCAGAGGCTTCGAAGTTCGCGGTGACCCGCTGCACGTCGTCGTCGTCTTCCAGGGCGTCGATCAGCTTCATCAGCTTTTCCATCCCTTCCAGATCCATCTCGGTCGTGGTGGTCGGACGCCAGACCAGCTTGGTGCTGTCGGATTCGCCCAACTCGGCCTCCAGCGCGGTGCTGACATCGTTCAGGTCGGTATCCATGCACCAGATCACATGCCCCTCGTCCGAGCTTTCGACGTCTTCCGCACCGGCTTCGATGGCGGCCATCATCACGGTGTCGGCATCGCCAACGCTGGCGGGATAGGTGATTTCGCCCTTGCGGTCGAACATGAAGCCGACGCTGCCTGTCTCGCCCAGATTGCCGCCGTTCTTGGTGAAGGTGGACCGCACGGTCGATGCGGTGCGGTTGCGGTTGTCGGTCATCGCCTCGACGATGACGGCAACACCATTGGGGCCGTAGCCTTCATAGCGGATTTCTTCGTAATCCTCGCCCTCGCCGCCGACGGCTTTCTTGATCGCGCGTTCGATGTTGTCCTTGGGCATGGACTGGCCCTTGGCCTCTTTCACCGCCAGACGCAGACGCGGGTTCTTGTCCGGATCGGGTTCGCCCATCTTCGCCGCGATGGTGATTTCTTTGGAGAGCTTGGAAAACACCTTGGCGCGCAGTTTGTCCTGACGGCCCTTACGGTGCTGGATATTTGCCCATTTTGAGTGACCTGCCATGGTGACCTCACATGCTAAAATTCTCGGTTGGCTCTCTATACGGCAGCCCACGCGCCTGAACAAGCCACCGCGCACGGGCGCGGTATGGCTGGGTTTGGGGCAGACAGGCGCGCGGGCGGCTGCTAGGGCTTTGGTCGCAGTTCACGCAAGGTACGCCCACATGACCACCGATCAAATCATCCTGTTCACCCTGTTTGCCGCCGTGTTTGGCATGCTCTTGTGGGGGCGGTTCCGCTATGACCTTGTCGCCTTTGCCGCGCTGATGGTTGCCGTGGTGCTGGGGGTGGTCGACAGCAAGGATGCCTTTGCCGGCTTTGGCCACCCTGCGACGCTGGTGGTCGCGCTGGTGCTGATCGTATCGGCGGGGCTGACGCGGTCTGGCGCGGTGTTGCTGATCACCCGCACGCTGGTCGATGCCTCGCGCAGCCTTGGCGGGCATATCACGCTGATGGGGGTTATCGGCGGGGTGCTGTCAGCCTTCATGAACAACGTCGCGGCCCTCGCGCTGCTGATGCCGGTCGACATCCAGACCGCCCGTAAAGCGGGTCGGTCACCGGGGTTGAGCCTGATGCCGCTGAGCTTTGCCACGATCCTTGGCGGCATGGCGACGCTGATCGGGACGCCGCCCAATATCATCATCGCCTCGATCCGTCAGGAATCCCTTGGCGAACCGTTTCGCATGTTCGATTTCGCCCCTGTGGGCGGGATTGCAGCGGCGGCGGGGCTGGCCTTTGTGGCGCTGATCGGCTGGCGTTTTATCCCGCAGCGCGAGAACAACGTGCTCGGCCCCGAAGACCTGTCTCCCTATCTGGCAGAGCTGACGATCCCCGAAGGCAATGCCCAGATCGGTAAACGTCTGGCAGAGCTTCAGGACGCAGCCGAGAAGGCCGATGTCGCCATGCTGGGGGTGATCCGTGACGGCAAGCGCCGCTACGGCCAGTCACGCAACCTGCCCCTGCGCGCAGGCGACGCGCTGGTGCTTGAGGCAACACCCGACGCGTTGGACGAATTTCGCAGCACGCTAGACCTGCATGTCGCCGACGCCGACCGCGAAGACCGCCTGCGCGCCGATGGCGAAGGGGTCGAGATCATCGAGGTCGTGGTCACCAGCGATTCCCGTCTGAACGGCCGGTCGGCTCAGGCGGTTGGCCTGTCGTGGCGGCAGCGCTCCGTGCTGCTGGGGGTATCGCGGCGCGGCAAACGCATCACCTCGCAATTGCGTAAGACCGAGCTGCAGGTGGGGGATATTCTGCTGCTGCTCGTGCCCCGCGATACCGCGTCCCATGTGGTCGAATGGCTGGGCGTGCTGCCCCTTGCTGACCGCGGGTTGGCGGTGACCGAAAACCACAAGGTCTGGCTGGCCATCGGCCTGTTTGGCGGCGCGGTCACGGCGGCGAGCTTTGGGTTGATCTACCTGCCCGTCGCCCTGGGGCTGGTCGTCATCGCCTATGTGCTGGCACGGATCGTCCCCCTGTCGGAGCTGTACACCCATATCGAATGGCCGGTTGTCGTTTTGCTGGGGTCGATGATCCCGTTGGGGGCGGCGCTCGAAAGCTCTGGCGGGACGGAGCTGATTGCCGGCGCGCTTGTCGGATTGACCCAAGGGCTGCCCGCATGGGTGGTGCTGACGGTGCTGATGCTGGTCACCATGACCCTGTCGGATGTGCTGAACAACACCGCCACCACCATCGTCGCCGCCCCCGTGGGCATCCAGTTGGCGGCAAGCCTTGATGTCTCGCCCGACCCGTTCCTGATGGCGGTCGCCGTCGCCGCATCAAGCGCATTCCTGACGCCCATCGGGCATAAGAACAACACGCTGATCCTTGGTCCCGGGGGCTATCGCTTTGGCGATTACTGGCGCATGGGGCTGCCGCTCGAGATCATCGTCGTCGCGGTGTCCATTCCGGCTATTCTGGTGTTCTGGCCGCTTTAGAGGCAGAGCCAAGCAAAGGAGCCGGGGGCCAGCCCCCGGACCCCCGGGATTTTTGCCATTTGGAAGCGCGGGAACAGTGCTACCAGAAGAGCGGGATCATCATGGAGACGAGCAGCGACATCGACAGGTTGAGCGGAATGCCAATGCGCATGAAGTCGGTGAAACGGTAGCCGCCCGGCCCATAGACCAGCGTGTTGGTCTGATAGCCGATGGGGGTGGCAAAGGCGCAAGAGGCCGCGATCATCACCGCCACGACCAAGGGGCGCGGGTCCATGCCAAGTGCGGACCCGAGGCTGATGGCAATCGGTGTCATGATCACCGCCACCGCGTTGTTCGACACAATCTCTGTCAGGGTTGTCGTCAGCAGGAACACCGCGAAGATCACGTAGAAAGGCGACAGCGTGCCGAGGAAGGGCGCGATATTGTCGACGATCAGGCTGATCGCGCCGGAGTTTTGCAACCCTGCCCCGACCGCAAGCATCGAGAAGATCAGCGCCAGCAGACGGCCATCGACAAAGCTGAAGGCCTCTTCCGCGTCGATACAGCCCGTGACCAGGACCAACGCCACGGCCAGCACCGCCAGCAGCAAGATCGGCGCGACGTTCAGCGCGGCCAAGACCACGATCCCCACCAGCGCCGCGATGGCTATCGGGGCATGCCCCCGCCGGAAGGCCCGTGCGGACGGCTGCGAGACGTCGACCATATCCATATCCGAGGCGAGGCGCTGGATATCCTCCATCGCGCCTTCAAGCAGCAGCGTGTCACCGACCTTGACGATGAGGTCGTCAAGCTGGCGACCGATGTTCTGGTTCCGCCGGTGTACCGCCAAAGGGTAGACCCCATAGCGCCGGCGCAGACGCAGCGCGCCGAGCGTGCGGCCCACCATCTTGCAGCCCGGCGTGATCAGCACCTCTACGGTCGAGGTTTCCACCGCCGACACCTGATCGACGCGCTTGAGCTCTTTATTCGCCTGAAGGCTCAGCAGTTCCGTCATCTGGGTCCGCAGAACCACACGGTCACCGACCCGCAGTTCGACACTGGCCAGATCGCGGCGCAACGACTGATCGCCGCGCACCACGTCGATCAGCCGCACGCCTTCGCGTTTGAACAGTTGCACGTCAAGCACCTCGCGCCCGATCAGGTTGGAGTCGGGCGGGATCACGGCTTCGGTGAAGAACTTCATCTTGGAGCGGTCCGACAGCATATTTGCCATACTGTCGCGCGCGGGCAGCAGTTTGGGGGCGAAGACGGCCATATAGATCAGGCCCCAGGCGCAGACGACCAGACCGATGGGCAGGATTTCGAAAATGCCAAACGGCTCCAGCCCTTGCGACCGTGCGACACCGTCCACCAGAAGGTTGGTCGATGTCCCGATCAGCGTCAAGGAGCCGCCCATGATCGCCGCATAGCTCAGCGGGATCAGCAGTTTGGAGGCTTTGGTGCCAAGTGTCTGGCTGAGCTGCACCACGACCGGAATCATCACCACCACCACGGGCGTGTTGTTCATCACCGCCGAGGCCGCCATGACCGCCACGATCACGCCCACCACCGCCGTTTTCGGATGCGTCTTGGCATAGCGTTCGGCCATGCGCGTCAGCACATCCAGCGCGCCCGTGCGCACCAGCGCGCCCATCACGATGAACATCGCGGCAATGGTCCAGGGGGCAGAGTTCTGCAGCACCGCCTGCGCATCGTCATAGGGCAAGATGCCAAGCGCCAGCATGATGGCCGCCCCTGACAGGGCCACGACCTCGGTCGGGAGGGATTCGCGCAGGAACATGACGAACATGATCACAACGACGGTCAATGCCAGGATGGCAGAGGTGCTATCCGACAGGTTTAGAAAGTCCATTCAGGTATATCCGGCCTTGGGCAGATGAAAATCAGACTGCAGTGTCGTTGATTGCAACGTCCACGGCAAGCGTCGCCTTGGGGCAAGCGTCAGATGCGCCTGCCCTGCGCTATTCCGGATACGGGTCTAAAGCGCGCCAGCCGAAACGCGGTCAGGGCGCGCTTTGCTGCAGCTTGCCGCCCTGACGCACGGGCACGATCCGGGTCGCCTTGCCGGTGCGGTCGTCGGTCTCGATATAGACGCCGGATAGGGTCGCTTCCTCGTTGGCGGGGGTGAAGCGGTCTTTGGGCATGCCGGTGATGAAGCGGCGCAAAGGCTCTGTTTTCTCCATGCCGATCACCGAATGGTAATCGCCGCTCATGCCTGCATCTGTCAGATAGGCCGTCCCGCCCGGCAGGATCATCGCGTCAGACGTGGGCACATGGGTATGCGTGCCCACAACAAGGCTGGCGCGGCCATCACACCAATGCCCCATCGCCATCTTTTCCGAAGTCGCCTCGCAGTGCATATCGACAATCACCGCCGATGCCATGCCGCCCAGAGGGTGGGTCTTGAGCACAGGCTCAAGCGCCGAGAACGGATCGTCAAAGGGGCGTTTCATAAAGACCTGACCAAGTGCCTGGGTGACCAGCACCTTGCGCCCGTTCTTGGCGGTGAACAGACGCGCGCCCTTGCCCGGTGCATTTTTCGAAAAATTCAGCGGCCGGATGACACGCGGCTCCTGTTCGATAAAGCTCAGCATGTCTTTTTGGTCAAAGGCGTGGTCGCCCAGGGTCAGACAATCGGCCCCTGCGTCCAGCAGCGTTTTGGCGTGGCTGCCAGACAGCCCCATGCCAGAGGTGGCGTTTTCACCGTTCACCACCACAAAATCCAGCTTCCATTCCGTCCGCAGACGGGGAAGGTTTTCGCTGATTGCGCGGCGGCCCGCGCGGCCCATGACATCGCCGAGGAAGAGTATTTTCATGCCCCAAGCGTTAGGCTGCGCAGCGCCCGAGGGCAAGGGGCGGAGCTGCGGTTTTTGCGCGCGGGGTGCGGGCGCACTTAGGCGATTTCGATCACGCCTGTCTCTGTCACGATCAGATCAAGCGGCTGGTCGGTGGGTTCAAGCGGCAGATCGTCAACCTCTTGGCCCGCAAAGGCAAAACCGATCGCCAAGGTCGCCCGCCGCTCACGCAGCTGTTCCAGCGTGCGGTCATAAAACCCGCCGCCATACCCCAGTCGCCCGCCAGTGCGGTTGAACGCCAGCAGCGGGACGATCACGATTTCAGGGTCAAAGAAATCCTCGGCAGCGGGGATCTGAGCGCCAAAGGCACCGTCCACCAACGGGGTATCCGGGGTCCAGCGCGAAAACCGCAAAGGCTGCGCCGCGCCCATGATCACCGGCACGCCCACGGGGCCGTGGGCCGCCGCCTCGGCCATGGCGGGGCGCGGGTCAATCTCTGTGCGTATGGGTAGAAAACCGGACAGCGGGACGCCGCGATACCCCGCGAGCACTTCGCTCAGATAGCCGGCTTGCGCGGCGTTGGCACCATCAAACAGCGGCTTGCGACGGGCAAAGGCCGCCTTGCGCGCTGCCGCCTTGACCGCCGCCATATCCGTCACAGCAAGACCGCCGCCGCCAGCCCCAGAAAGGCGAAGAAGCCCACGACATCCGTCACCGTGGTCACAAAAGCACCAGAGGCAAGGGCCGGATCCACGCCAAAACGTTCCAGCAGGATCGGGATGCCCGTCCCCGCAAGCCCCGCCACGACCATATTGATCACCATCGCCGTCGCGATCACATAGCCAAGCGCGGGTGACCCGAACCACAGGATCCCGACGATCCCCATGATGATCGCGAAAATCAGGCCATTCACCAGCCCCACAAGACATTCACGCCGGATCACGCGCCAGACGTTCGACCCGGTCAAATCCCGGGTCGCGATGGCGCGTACGGCCACGGTCAGACTTTGCGTACCGGCATTCCCCCCCATAGAGGCCACGATGGGCATCAACACCGCCAACGCCACGATCTGCGCGATCGCCGCCTCGAACTGCGAAATCACCATAGAGGCCGCGATGGCCGTCACCAGGTTCACCGCCAGCCAGGGCAACCGCTGCTTGGTTGTCTCTATCACACGGTCAGACAGCGACCCTTCGCCAACACCGGCCAGACGCAGGATGTCTTCTTCGTGTTCCTCGTCCAGCACCGACATGGCGTCATCAATGGTGATCACCCCGATCAAACGCCCCTCGTCATCGACGACCGGCGCGGAGATCAGGTGATACTGGTTGAACGCATAGGCGACATCGCCCTCGTCGCGCAGGGCGGGAATGACCTGAAACGTATCCTCCAGAATGTCGCGCATGGGGGTGGCGCGTTTGGACCGCATCAGCTTGCCAAGGGTGACATTGCCCACAGGGTGTAACCGCGGATCGACCATGACAATGTGATAGAACTGGTCCGGCAGGTCTTCCTCGGGCGTGGCGCGCAGGTGATCAATCGCCTCGCCCACGGTCCAGTGTTCGGGGGCCATCACGACTTCGCGCTGCATCAAACGACCAGCGGAATATTCGGGATAGGTCAGCGCCTGTTCGACAGCGACCCGGTCCGCATCTTCCAGGGCCCCCAGAATGGTCTCGGCCTGCGCATCCTCAAGGTCTTCGATCAGATCGACAACATCATCGCTGTCCATGTCGCGCACGGCATCCGACAGCACCTCGGGCGTCAGAATCGCAACGACTTCCTCGCGGATCGATTCGTCGAGCTCCGACAGAATCTCGCCATCGAACTCGCGGTCATAGAGCCGGATCAGCTTGGTCCGTTCAAAGGCGCTGATCTGTTCCAGAAGGTCGGCGATGTCGGCCGCGTGCAGCGGCTCCATCAGCTCTGTCAGCTTGGCGGCGTCATCGATTTCCACCGCATAAAGAATGGACGCCACGGCCTTTTTGTTCAGCCGATATGCCTCGCCTTCATCCTCGGCGTCGGGGGAGAGTTCAAGTTCCTGTGCGTCGTCAACCATGGCTGCCCCCACTTGCGATTTTGCGCAGACCATAAGCGTGCCACAGCGCGGATACAATGGCGCGGAACCCTGCGCTATCGGATTGTCGGCACGGCGGGCTGCGGTTAGACAGGCGGCATGAAAACACAAACACTCCTCCTCGGCCAAACGCTCCGGTTTACGGGCACTCCCCTCTCTGACCCGTGGGAGGAGACGGTTCATATCGACAGCGACGGTGGCGTGCTGATTGAAGGCGCGCAGATCAAGGCCGTGGGCCGCGCCGACGACCTGCGCAAGGCGTACCCGCAGGCAGCGGTGCAGGACTATGGCGACCGGCTGATCTGCCCGGGGTTTGTGGATGCCCATGTGCATTATCCGCAGACCGCCATCATCGCGAGCTGGGGCAAACGGCTGATCGACTGGCTCAACAGCTATACCTTCCCCGAGGAAATGCGCCTGTCAGACCCCGCCTATGCCCGCGACATCGCCGGGCGCTATCTGGATCTGACGCTGGCCAACGGCACGACCACTGTCTGCTCTTTCGCCACCATCGCCCCCACCAGCGTCGACGCGATATTCGACGCGGCAGCAGAGCGTGGTCAGCGGATCGTGGCGGGCAAGACCTGTATGGACCGCAACGCCCCCGACGGGCTGCGCGATACGGCGCAATCGGCCTATGACGACAGCAAGATGCTGATCGATCGCTGGCACGGCAAAGGCCGCGCCAGCTATGCGATTACGCCCCGTTTCACGCCGACCTCGACGCCGGAACAACTCGCGGCCTTGGGTGCGCTCTGGACGGAGCGCCCCGACTGCCTGATGCAGACGCACCTGAGCGAACAGATCGACGAGATCGCTTGGGTACAAGACCTTGTGCCCCACGCCCGCGATTATCTGGACACCTACGAGGAACACGGGCTGGTGCGCGATCGCGCCGTCTTTGGCCACGCCATCCACCTGACCCCGCGCGAGATCGACCGCCTTGCGGACAGCGGCGCATCGGTGGTGCATTGTCCCACCTCGAACACCTTCATCGGATCGGGACTGTTCGACATGGCGCATATCGCCGCGCAGCAGATACCGATTGGCTTGGCCACGGACACCGGCGGCGGATCGTCGTTCTCGATGCTGCGCACAATGGCTGCGGCCTATGAGATCGGTCAACTGCGCGGCACCCCCACCCATGCGGCGCAGTTGATGTGGCTTGCCACCGCCGGCTCTGCCCGCAGCCTGCATCTACACGAAAAGATCGGCACACTCGCCGAAGGCTTCGAGGCCGACATCACCGTTCTCGACCTCGCCTCCACCCCCGCGATCAAGCAGCGCAGCGACAATGCGCACAGCATATGGGATCAGCTTTTCGCCACAATCATGATGGGCGACGACCGCGCCATCAGCGATGTCTGGGTCAACGGGGTGCGCCGAGGCTGACGCCAGACTCCTTCATTTTGCCTTTAAACTCCCCGCGGCGCGTCCCGTAGGCGCGCCTTGCGAGACGGCTTCGGGCCTATCCTAACAGGGTGCGGCCAGAACCATTGCCCAAATCCGGTCCGGCCCCTGAAACAGGCCAAAACCCGTGGCATTCCGGCTCATCATATTGCGGTAATGCGGCGCTGACTGCGCCCATCCCCGCATGACTTGCGTCAGATCCCCCTGCCCCTTGGCAAGATTCTCGGCCACATAGCACCAGCGATAGCCCTGCGCCCGCACCCGACCGCCGACACCAGACCCATCGCGCCCCGTGTGCGCGAAATACCCGTGCCGCGCCATGTCCAGCGCATGTGCCCGTGCGGCGGCCTCTAGCCGCGGTGCATAGGACAGCGGGGCCACCCCCTGCTGCGCGCGCATGGCATTCAACATCTGAATCGCCTGTGGGTCGGCGCGCAAAGGCGATATCGCGGCAATCATCAGAGCCACGGCCAAAGCCAGCCTTCGCAGAATATTCATACCGTCAACTCCCCCCGCCTTCGCGCTACCCGCGCCTCTACCTCCTCCCGAGATAGAGCTAGGCGTGTTTATATCGCGTCCCGCAGCGCCCGCGCGAGCTTGTTTTGCTGCGCGATCTGCGCGGGTAGATCTATGGTCACGACCTGCCCGTCCCGTACGACGCTGCGCCCTTCAACAAGCAAATCGCGGACTGTTGTCGGCCCTGCGAGCAGCAACGCTGCCGGATCCCAGCTCCCGGCGCTTTCAATCCCGCTCACGTCCCAGATGGCGATGTCTGCCCGCGCGCCCACCTCGATCCGCCCGCATTCGGGGCGGCCCAAGATGTCTGCACCGCCGCGCGTGGCAATCTCGAGCGCTTCGCGTGCGCTCATCGCATCCGCCCCGCCAGCAACGCGCTGCAAAAGCATCGCCTGCCGAGCCTCTGCGACAAGATTACCGGCGTCATTGCTTGCGGATCCATCGACCCCGAGCCCTACGGGAACCCCGGCATCTCGCATCGCACGAAGGGGCGCGATCCCCGAGCCCAAGCGGCAATTCGAACAGGGGCAATGTGCAACGCCAGTCTTGGTCTGCGCGAATAACGCGATCTCGCTCGGGTCGAGCTTCACGCAATGGGCATGCCACACATCGGGCCCGACCCAGCCCAGATCCTGCGCATATTGACCCGGACGACAGCCGAATTGCGCCAATGAATAGGCGATATCCTCCTCGTTCTCGGCAAGATGCGTATGCAGCATCACGCCTTTGTCCCGCGCCAACAGCGCTGCGTCCCGCATCAGGTCCCGACTTACCGAGAAGGGCGAACAGGGCGCGATGCCAACCCGACACATGGAAGAGGCCGATGGATCATGAAAACCGTCGATCACACGAATGCAATCCTCCAGTATCGCAGCCTCGCGTTCCACCAAAGCGTCAGGTGGCAACCCACCGTCGCTTTCCCCGATGCTCATCGCGCCGCGCGTGGGCTGAAACCGCATCCCGATCTCTTCCGCGGCGTGTATTGTATCCTCCAACCG
>Ga0208570_1000744_pt1 | contig 10470 bp, 8 predicted proteins | sample DeeseametaMP1202_FD_184192 | JGI IMG/M metagenome (GOLD analysis project Ga0208570, IMG submission 184192) | Marine microbial communities from the Deep Indian Ocean - MP1202 (SPAdes) | ecosystem: Environmental > Aquatic > Marine > Oceanic | place: South Indian Ocean | collected 2011-03-08
CCTGCCGATACACAGGACCAAGCCGCATAACCAAGACGGCATAATTAAGGATAAGATATGATCTCTAGAATTCTAAATCTCTGGCACTTTATTCGCAGCAGTCTGTGGTTCGTGCCGGCTCTATTCTGTCTTGTGTTTTTTTGCGCCACAATGGGCATCTATAGTTTTGAATTCAGATATCTGCACGATGTTGAATTGCCTGCTTTGTTCTTTAACGGCGATATTGATGATGCCAAATCTATTACGATTGCGCTGCTCTCATCCATGATTACCATGGCAACGCTCGCCATTTCAATTACGATGATCGTGCTCTCTCTGTCGGCATCACAACTTGGCCCGCGCCTGATCCGCACCTATATGTCCGACAGCAAGACCCAGAATTATATCGGGCTGTTTTTCGGTACTGTTATTGCCTGTTTCGTGCTGACGGTGATTTTGCATGATATCCAGACCAACACATTAAGCGAAATTCCGCACGTTACGATCACAGCTGTCTTGATTATATGTTTTGCCAATCTGTTTGTTTTGCTCGGCTTTGTGCATCACGTGGCACAATCCAGTATTGCCGATAACGCCATCGTCAGCGTGACCAAAAGCCTGATGAACGCCATTAATCACCTACCTGATCATGACGATAGCAAACTACAGGAAAAAGCCGAGACACATACGCTATACGGTGATAAGCCCCCCAAAGATTGGCCCAAGAACTTTGATACCAAGAAGCACGAGATTGCTTTTGATCGCTCCGGTTATATTCAATATATCGATTACAAAGGCATGGCAGAGGTCGCCGCGAAGCATAATCTGTATATCGAGCTTAAAATCCGCGCGGGTAAATTCGTGGTGGAGAGCGAGAACGGCGTCTTCATCTATGTCACCAATACAAAGCTGGATGATGACATCAAGAAAAGCGTTCTGAAATGCTTCGGTGTGGGCGCGACACGCACGCCAACACAAGATATTGAATACTCAATTCGCCATTTGGTGGAGATCGGTTTGCGCGCCCTCTCACCGGGGATCAATGATAACTTTACAGCCATTACCGTGCTTGACCGTCTGACAGCGGCACTTGTGAATTTGTTCAAAAAGCAGCTGCCGCAAGAATGGTACTACGATTCACAAGACCGCGTGCGCATTCACGCCCAGCAAAGCGACGAGCAGCGCATTGTCATGCAGGCCTTCAACCAGATCCGCTTTGCCGCGGTTGATAAGCCAGACATCATCTATCATATGCTGCGCAAGGTCGAAACGCTGGTTGAACTGGCGCATACCAAGGCCCAAAAAGAAGGCCTGAAAAACCAGCTCACCGAAATCGCCTATATCCTAGACCGCATGGATGGCGTGCTGAAAAACACCAAGGGCATGAAGGCACATTGTAAAGAGTTGCAGAGCAAGCTTAGCTAAAAGATGCCCCTATCTAAAACCTCACTGCCGTGGATTGAAATTCATATTGCGACGCTGCTGTTCGGGGTGGCGGGGTTGTTTGGCAAGTTTGTGGACTTGCCTGCGCTATGGATTGTGTTCGGGCGGGTGTTGTTTGCGGCGGCGGCGCTGGCGGTTGTCATCAAGATCAAGAAGCGGCCATGGCGGATTGCCTCGCGCAAGGATTTAGCCATTCTATTTTTATTAGGCGGTGTGCTGGCGCTGCACTGGTTTACGTTTTTCCATGCGATCCAGATTTCTACGGTGGCGATCGGCTTATTGTCCTTTGCGACCTTTCCTGTATTTGTCACCTTTATGGAGCCGTATTTCTTTAAGGAGCGCTTGCAACTGCGGGATTTTATGATTGCGCTGGTGACATTTGCGGGTGTGGCGCTTGTTGTGCCTGATTTTGATATCTCCAACCAGATGACCGCAGGCGTATTATGGGGGCTGGCATCAGGGTTTACCTTTGCCGTGATTTCGCTCATTAACCGCAAATATGTGGCATCCTATTCAGGGTCGGTGATGGCGTTTTATCAGGATCTGTTTGCCTGTTTATGTCTGCTGCCCTTTATTGCGGTTTTGCAGATCATGCCGAGCGTACAAGACTGGATGCTGCTGGCTATCCTTGGCGTGTTGTGTACGGCGCTTGCGCATACGCTGTTTATTAATTCGATGAAAACCATCAAGGCCGCGCAGGCTAGTATCATTGTCAGTCTGGAACCTGTTTACGGCATCATCTTTGCGCTTATCCTGCTAAATGAAATTCCTGATATGCGCGTCATCCTTGGCGGGCTTATCATTCTGAGCGCAGCCTATTACACAATGCGCCGTAAATAAAAATGCCGCCATCCTCAAGAATAGCGGCATCTGTAAATATGTTTTGAAACCTTAACGGCTGGCAACCACCGTGTTTTGAGGGGCTGTGTGCAGCCACCAAGCATCGCGGTTGATCGAGAAGATCGGGCGGTAGTTATCGACGTAGCGCGCGTCTTCGGCTTTCGGGTTTTGATTATCCAGAATTTTGGCGCCTGTATCTGTGTAAACGATCAATACGGCGTGTGGGATATCTTTTTGAATATCGTGAACAATGGCCACGCGCATACGGTTTTCAGGGAAGCCCAGTGCCCGCAATGATGCATATTTGGCAATCGCGAAGTCCTCGCAGTCACCACCGCGCTGGAAAAACTCCACAGGCGTTGACCAGTAATCGCTTTTGCCCCAGTTGCGGCTGTCGACGATATAATCAGTTTGGTTCACGAATGTATTGACGCGTTCCACCATTGTATCCATCGGCAAGTCCTTGAATTCGGACAGGCTGCGTTTCCACGCATCGATCGTGCGCTTATTCGATGGCTGTTTCATGGCGACTTCGTAGCGATCAAACATGGATGTCCATTTGGTGAAGGCTTTCAGGTCAGAGGAGCGGCGTTCGTCACTACCGAACAGGGCAGGATAGGAGCTTACCTTTGTGAAGGCCTCCGATACCACACTCATTTGACCGGGAATGTCCTTAATAGAACCTGCGCGGGCAGGTTTAATGCCAAAGCTGGAGAATGTTAAGAAGATGCCCAATGTCCAGGCAAGGCAGCGCAGCGAGAATTGCTGGCCCAATGTATTATATAAGTCACGACGTGTTACAAGATTTTGAGAGAGGAGAATACGGCCCAGATTACGGCCATCGGTTTTCTGAGTATGCAGCGCGTAACGCAGTTCTTTTGGTGTAAGCACACCGTTCATAACCAGAAGTTCGCCCAGACGCTTACGCGCTAACAGAGCCTTCATTTTTGTCATCAACCCGCGATTTTTTGGCATTTACTCAGTCCCTCTTTAATTGTCCTCAACACGTCTTTTTTTCTTTGTTTCCACCATTAAACACGACAAAGATTGACGAAACCTAAACAAACGGGCAAAAAAGCGGTAAAATGTTAACAAATGGCGGAAAAAATGTCGGTAGCCCCTGAAAATCTTGGCAAAATCGTAGACTCCATGGCCGGTAAAACGGTTGTGGTTATCGGCGATATCATGCTGGATTCCTTTATATATGGCTCAACTGACCGTATGTCCCCCGAAGCACCCGTTCCTGTGCTGCTGAAGAGCCGCGAGAAGACCATGGCGGGCGGCGCAGGTAATGCCGCGGCCAATTTGCAGGCTTTGGGCGTTACCACACAAGTGATCGCGCTGATCGGTAATGATGCGCATGGTCAGACTGTCCGTGATTTACTCGGTAGCGCTGCGGCAGGTTTGATTGCCACCGATTCGCGCCCGACCGCTATTAAAACCCGCTACGTTGCGGGACATCAGCAATTATTGCGCGTTGATGAAGAGATCAGCGGCGATCTGGACGCCGGCCTTACCGCCGAGATTATCAAACGTGCCGAATCACTTATCCCGTCTGCAGATGCGGTGATTTTATCGGATTACGGCAAGGGCGTCTTAAGCGCAGCGGTCATTAAAGCAGCCATTCAAGCTGCGCAAAATGCGGGCATACCTGTGCTGGTGGATCCGAAGAAGAAGGATTACAGCCTTTATAAAGGGGCGGATATTGTCACGCCGAATAAGAAAGAGCTATCCGAAGCTACAGGTGGCATGGCTGTGAATAGCGATGACGAGGTCATTGCCGCGTCCAAAGCGCTGCTTTCGGCATCAGGGATTAAAAATGTAGTCGCGACGCGATCGGAAAAAGGTATGAGCCTGACAATGCAAGATGGCGATACGGTGCATTACGGCGCAACAGCGCAGGAAGTATTCGATGTTTCTGGTGCTGGCGATACGGTGATTGCAACTTTGGCTGGGGCATTAGCGGCAGGTGCCGATCTTGAGGCAGCTGTGGCGCTAGCAAACGAGGCAGGCGGTGTTGCTGTTTCCTATGCGGGCACGACAGCCGTTAAAGCAGCGGCGTTAAAAGACGTATTAAATAAAGGCGCGCAGACCAGTTTTACAGCAAACGTGCGTAATTGGGATGATGCGGCGGCGCAAATTAAAGACTGGCAGTCACAAGGTCTGAAGGTCGGTTTCACCAATGGCTGTTTTGATATTGTGCATTTCGGGCACGTAAACTATCTGGCACAAGCCCGCGCGCGCTGCGATAAGCTTGTTTTGGGGCTGAACCATGATGCGTCTGTGCGCATTCTCAAAGGGCCTGAACGCCCGCTACATGATCAGAATTCCCGTGCTGCTGTCATTGGTGCACTGGCCAGTGTCGACATGGTTGTCTTCTTCGGTGCCGAACAAGACGGCGAAGACAACACGCCGTCCGCCGCACTGGATGCCATTCGTCCGGATGTGATCTTTAAAGGTGGTGATTACACGATTGATCAACTGCCCGAAGCCCAAGTTGTTCTGGCCTATGGCGGTGAAGTTGACATTATGCCGCTCTATGAAGGTCACAGCACCACAAACACCATTAATAAGATGAAGCAAACGGGCTGATTTTATCCCCTTATTACGCCCGCAAGCACGCCCAATGCATTTCAGGGCGAATTGACTCTATATTTTTTGCAGGAAAGTTGGTAGCATAGCGTTATCTGAATTCTTTCCTTTACCACATTCTCGGTGTTTATCATGATTTCTAAGACAAAAACTCGTTCATACGTAATTCGTACTGCTATTCTCGGTGTTTCTCTCATTGGCCTTTCCGCTTGTACGGATTTCGGTCCTCATCCTTTGGCCACTGGTTACAAATACCAGCAGAATGAATATAAATCTGCAGCGGGTCCTGAGCCTGTTATCGAGAAATACACACGCCGCGATGATAAACGCACCGTTGTGAATATCGATGAAAACGGTCAAGGCACAATGGCGCCAGCACCTGTCAGTATGGATAACTGGGGTTCGGCTGCTGATGAGCTAGTTGCCCGTATGGTTCAGAATCTGGGACTGCCGGCAGAGCCTGTTTACATCGTCGAACACACAGCCATGACTCATGAAGAAGTCAGCTTTGCCGCCGCCTTGCGCGAAGCCATGCTAAGAAACAATATTCCAATGGCACCGCGCACATCAGGCGCGCCGTTTGGTATGGAATACGCCATCAGCATCGTTGATGTCGGCAGCGATGATCGTCGTCTTATCACAATTCAGCTGATCAGCGCGGGCGATGTTGTCCATGAAGAAAGCGGCATTTACACCGTATATCACGGTTCACACACTGCTGCGCCCGTGCCTATGGTGCAAACTGCTCCTAATGATGAACCTGTATCCATCACACCATAAGGTGGCTTGGTTGTGAGCGTTCTGCCTATTCGCCTTCGTTCTGCGAAATCATTTAAAGTCCTTTTGTTAGGTGCTGTCTGTGCTTGCAGCCTGTCTGCTTGTGCTGCGGCACTAACCAGTATGGATTCGGGCAACGATAACGTCGCGACACTGGCACAAGACAGTTACGGTGCGGCGGATATGCTGATCCAGCAGTCACGCAGCTTTATTGACCGTGATACCAAGTTAGAGATCACACCGCTGACAGACCTTGATAATCCGGGCGAAGTCACGAATTTCGGGCATATGATTTCAAGCCAGATCGCCAGTCGCTATGTGCAGCTGGGTTATAATGTGGTACTGAGCCCCATGGAACCAGGGTTTGAAAACGCTGCTGTGCCGATGCAAACCGCGCAGCCCGGTAGCGGCGTTGCCGATAAAACGATTATCGCAGGCCGGTATGCCCGTGCGAAAAACGATGTGCTGATTAATCTGCGATTGATTGAAAACGGTACAGGCCGCGTTCTGGCCTCTTACGATTACGCCGTAGATTACACGCGCGATGTCAAAGAGCTGAGCCAAACCCACGCTGAGAAGACCAATAAATCTATCTTCTAGCACTCTGATATATAATGATATTTCCTTTACAGTTTGCTGAGCTCCCAGACCTTCATGTATAATTTAAGTATGCTTTAGACAAGCACAATTATGCAGGCTGCATACATAGGCAGCCACTGTAACTGTGCAACTAAAGTGAGGCGTGTGAGATGAATAAAGTTCATCCTGAATTTGAAGAACTCTATAACAAAGCTGTAGAGAGTCACAACTGCGAAGACTGGCGAGAACTAGCACATAAATTCTATCTCAAAAAAAGATACTTATCGGCGTTTAATTGGTTTTTGAGAGCCGCCGAACGCGGGGACGCTGAATCGCAATATATGCTGGCGCGTATGCATTATGATGGTGAGGGTAAACCATGCCCTAATATCGAGAAAACCATTTTCTGGCTAAAAAAATCCTACGAGAACCAATTTGGCTATAGTTTAGTCTTACTCGCACAGATGCTTGCAGACGGCCACGATATCTGCCGAGAGCATTTCCCATACAGTAATATTGAGGATTGCTACTTGGACGCTGTTGGCAAGTTTAATCTATTTCATAATGGCGATACGCCTCAAATATTCACCTCTTTTACTGATGTAGAAACTACTGATGTAAAAACGCCCCGCTCTGCCACAGAAAGATTAGATCAGCTGATCGGCTTGCAGACTGTTAAACAGAGCGTGTCACAGCTGGAAAAATTTATTCACTTCCAGAACAAACGTCAGCAAGCAGGCCTCAATACGTCTGATCAAGCGTATCATTTTTCCTTTACAGGTAACCCCGGCACAGGAAAGACCGAAGTCGCCCGCATTATGGGAGAGTTACTACATGAGCTGGGCATACGCAAAACGAACAAAGTCATTGAAACTGACAGAAGTGGCCTTATAGGTTGGAAAGTCGGACAGACAGCCCAAATTGTAAAAGATACTGTAGAGCAAGCTTTAGATGGCGTTCTGTTTATCGATGAAGCTTACATGCTTTGGGATGGACACTGGACAGATTTTGGTCAGGAAGCATTAGCAACGCTCACAAAATGCATGGAAGATTATAGAGATCGATTAACGGTTATCTTTGCAGGCTATCAAGAAGAAACAGAATGGTTAATCAACAGTAATGCTGGTCTTAAATCACGCATTAAGTATAAATTCCAATTCGAGGATTATACGGGAGCCGAATTGGCTCGAATCTATGTCAAGATGGTAAATGATGATGGATACTTATGTAACACTGATGCCTTACTCGCCATCGATAAACTCATGGACCAAGCGATAAAGCTCCATGATCCCAAGCTTGGTAACGGACGCTTTGTCAGAAATGCGTTTGAAATAACGCTCAACAGGATGGCTGCACGCATTGCAGGGTCAGATTGTCACGATCTATCAACCATTATGCTCACGGACATACCGCGCCTAGAAGAATTAACCGGTAAAAAACCAAAGACAAGTGACAGCAATAGTAGCCAAGGGGATAATGTAATCCCCTTCTAAAGTCCTACTCGCGGGAACCGTATTCACGGTCGCCCATATCGCTTGTCATCATATGAACCAGCAGCGCTTGCGTTGGTCTGCCATCAGGCGTTAAAGCAAACTCGGCCTGATACGCACGAATAGCGTCTTCTGTCAGGCCGTTGTAATCGCCATCAGGCGGCCCCGGGTATAGGCTCAAACGCATTAACTGTTCCTGGATTTGCGCCACCGTCGCAGCGTCTACCGCTCTGACTTTGGAGTTATAGTCCTCATCAAAACTTGCCAGATTGGGGACATGACGGTCCGGACTAAAATTTTCTTCTATAGCCGCACCGACTGATGTTTCACCAGCAAGCTCTGATTCTTGCGGCGTTAATGTGCCGGCAGTAATCGTATCCATTTTATCGTTAGAGCCTGTCGGTTCTTGCGGAATGATCGATGTCGCGCCTGTTTTCTGTGGCTTAGGATGCTCGCCGTAAATACGCTCGATATCGGCAGGGAATAGACCCATTGTCTTGGATAGCTGATCTAGCGCTGTTTGCGCTTCGCTGCTGCCCATATCAGCGGCGTATTTGTACCAGAACAAGGCTTCGTTAGGCTGTGATGCGCCAATCAGGCCGTTTTCATGGATTAGGCCCAGATTATAAGCCGCTTCCAGAACACCGCCATTGGCCGCTTCTTCGAAGTAATAAGCAGCTTGCTCAGGCGAGTAGTTCGTCCCGATCCCTTCGATATGGGCGATACCCAGATTATATTGGGCTTCGGGGTGACCAAGCTCGGCTGCCGCACGGTACCAATTCACCGCTGTATTGATATCCTGATCTACGCCCAGACCCTGATGGTACAGAACACCAAGGTTGTAACGCGCATTAGCAACGCCATTAACGGCTGATTCTTTAAACCATTGTGCTGCACGTTCAAAATCTACAGGCACGCCGCCATGGCCAGCCGTATAGATCGCCGCGAGATCATGCTGTGCTTCGGGCACGCCGTTATAGGCTTGTGTTTCTACTTCCTTGATCACAGCCGGCAAAGCTGTATCGGGCTTGATGCGATCGCGCAGAGAGCCGGATTGTGTTTGCGCCGTAATGAAATCCTTAGATGTTTGCGGTTTGATTTTCTGCGGTGTTATCAGCGCCACTTCAACCTTTTCCTCGCGGACAGGCTCTTGGGCTTCGGCTAGATCCGCCAGATTTTCAGGCGCTGCATGACCGCTGACAGGCGCGATGTCATTCAACTGTGCTGCCAATGCATTCGAATCTTCTTCGAAACTGGCAATCAGCTGCTCATCATTCATATCCAGAATATTTTCTGTCGCAGGCTGCTCATCTTGCATCCCCAGACCTGCGCGCTCTGCCGAGCGATTAAAGACAGATGTCTCGATCTGACGATTCGCTTCAGAGACAAAACGGCTTTGGGCAGGTTCTTTTTGCGCTGTGGTTACCGATTCGGCAGATGCCACTTCGTATGATGCCGATGAAGATGCGCCTGTTTGTGAGGATGTCAGGCTTGTTGTGCTTAACGCCCAGCCGCCTAATACGCCCAGAACGACCATTGCCGCGACACCTGCGATTCGTGCCGCAGGTTTCTGCAGCATCAAAGGCATCACAAATGGCTTATTATCTTTGGGCAGGCCGCCTCTTTCATATTTGCCGACCGGCACCATGGCCGTTTCACGCAAGGCTGTCTGCGTTTCAATCACAGTGTCTTCAATCTTTTCGAGCTGTCGGATGATGCGGATTTTATCCTGCGCAGCCTGATCCAGACGGCGGTTGATTTTGGCATGCTGTGCCATGGCTTCTTCGATACGATCCGCCATTGCTGCTGCTTTTTCAATACGTGCTGCTTGCTCTATTTGTGCGGCTTCAATAGCGTCCTGACGTTTGCCAAACTGTGTTTCCGTCTTGGATAGGCGGTCATGTACGCTTAGGAACACGTTTTCGTTCTGGTCGAATCGATTCTCGAGATCATCCATGATCTCGCGCATTTGAATTCTTTCTTTTTCGCTTTTGCGCAGGCGTTCGCTTACATCGCGCAATAGTGCCACTATTGCGGCGCTTTGATCATCGCCTTGTTCCGTGCTTCTGTTGGACACGCACTTAACCCCGTTTTTTATAATGCTGATAATATATGCACTATAGTCAATTCCACGGATTAACGCCAATTCTGAATCAGCGCTTTTCCACAAGCGTTATGGGGCTAAACGGTAATTATCGCGGTGTATGCGAGTCTTTTGGGCTCTGCGCAGGTAACTCTTCGGGTTTTGAAACAGGATTATCGTTTACAGCCACATCATTTACCGCTCGCGATAGCCCAAATGCCTTACCAACTCGTGATGCTGCCTGATCTGCCGAATCGACTACTTGCGTGCGCTTTGCCCAGACACGCTGGCCGAAGCTTGCCACATCGTTAAATGGTGCTTCGATGCTTGGCAAATTGGCTGTAGCGCGCTCGCTGGCATCCAGCATTTTCTTATGATACGGCGCAACGGCATTCCATGCGGACTTCAAACCGCCGACAGAGGCGTTAAAGCCACGCTCACCCAGCTTGTAGGCACGTGTGCTGACGACATAGTCTGTCATCCAGGCCTGATGCTCATCGGCGCGTCTGTAACCGGGAATAATTTTAGAACCAAGCTTGGCCAGCTTACCTTCGTATTTTTTAGGTTCCGGCTTGCCTTCTTTATTGGCCTTAAGCGCGTTCTTGGCAGAGGCATAAACCGTAATATGTTTTTCAAAGAAGTCATCAACCGTATCCAGCTTACCGCGGATCCAGCCCACAGCATCGG
>Ga0208570_1000748_pt1 | contig 10425 bp, 3 predicted proteins | sample DeeseametaMP1202_FD_184192 | JGI IMG/M metagenome (GOLD analysis project Ga0208570, IMG submission 184192) | Marine microbial communities from the Deep Indian Ocean - MP1202 (SPAdes) | ecosystem: Environmental > Aquatic > Marine > Oceanic | place: South Indian Ocean | collected 2011-03-08
CCTTGGCGTTCAACTGTCACATAGTTAGACAGCAAATCTGCTACAGGGTCATAATCGTCAACCAACACATCGCTAATATCGATGGCATCGCCCTCGCGCCCGCTAAAGTCTTTTATTCTATCTACACCTTCTTCATCTGCACCGAATTTGAATGTATCAGCGCCTTTACCACCTTTAAGGTAATCAGAGCCATCACCACCACGCAGTACGTCGTTTCCTTTGCCGCCATCAAGATAGTCCTTGCCATCCCCACCATCTAATAGGTCATCACCTTTGTCTGCCAGCAAGCGGTCATTACCTGTGCCGCCATACATGGCATCGTTACCTTTGCCACCAAACAGGTAATCTTTATCCGCGCCGCCGATTAACGTGTCATTGCCATTATTGCCATGCAATAAGTCATGTCCGTCGCCACCTGATAGCAGGTCATTACCATTACGACCAAATAGAAGATCAGTACCATCTAATCCTGCCAGCACATCATCACTGCGTGAGCCGAAAAACAAATCAAATCCATCATCACCGAGTTGGTCAGGCTGTTCTATGGTTACTGTCGCTGAGGCTGTTGCGCTTGCTCCTTGCTCATCAACCACAGTGTAATCAAAGCTATCTTGTCCGTAATATCCGTCTGCGGGCGTATAGGCAAAGCTGCCATCATCGTTAAGAGTTACAATGCCGCCATTAGAGGTAAAGATCACATCTGGCTGCACAGCCAAAGCATCGCCGTCCGGATCACTATCTGCGCCGTTGCCATTATCTTCTAGTACATTGCCTGTGATGGTTAGATCAAACACGCCATCAAAGCTGTCGTCACGTGCTTCTGGCGGATTATTAAGCGGCTCAAGATAAATATCTACTGTCGCTGTATCACTACCGCCTTGATCATCAAATATCGTGTATTCAAAGCTATCAGCGCCTGAGTACCCCGCTGGCGGCATATAGGTGAAGTCACCATTAGCCATGATGATGACTGAGCCGCCTTGTGTACTTGCCGAGATAGCTTGACCAACACGAAGCGCATCACCATCCAGATCAAAGTCAACACCGTTTCCGTTATCAGCTAGAAGGTTACCTTCAATCTCGGAGTTTTCGATGCCTGCAAAGCTGTCATCAAATGCTTCAGGCGCATCGTTAACGGCCTCAATTTCGATGAAGGCAAAGGCTGTGTCTGTAGCGCCGCTGCTATCTACGACAGTATATTCAAAACTATCCGAACCGTTATAGTTCTCTGTTGGCGTATAAGTGTAGTTACCGTTCGCATCTAGAACAACTGTGCCGCCTGTAAGTGTCGTAATAGTTTCGGCTTGCGTAGACAAAGCATCACCATCAATGTCTGTATCGTTGGAAAGCACATTACCTGTTGCTACAATATCTTCCTGCGCAGTTATAAAGTCGTCGATAGCATCAGGGGCATCATTTACGGGTAGAACGTCAATGTTCACAGAAGCCGTTGCAGAACCGCCATCACCATCCTGTACGGTGTAATTGAAGCTATCAGGACCGTTGTAATTTGCAGCAGGAGAATAGAAAAACTCTCCGTTTGCCAACAACATTACAGAACCACCATTGGCTGTAATTATATCAGCAGGAATGACATTTATAGCGTCACCATCAGGGTCACTATCATTGTCCAAAACATTGCCAATGAGTGTATTTTCTTCAAAAACTTCATAAGAGTCTTCATTAGCGTCTGGAGCATTATTCTCTTCCATTATGGTAATGCTTACAATTGCTGTATCTGTTAAGTCGCCATCTGATAAAGTATATTCAAAGGTATCCAGACCTTCAAAGCCCGCCGCAGGTGTATAAGTAAAGTCACCACTTTCAAGCATTTCCACTGTAGCGCCGCTAGAGGTAACCTCGGTGAAAGGCTCTACGCGCAAGATATCACCATTAGGGTCGCTATCATTATTCAAAACGTTGCCTGTAATAATCACATCAAGATCACCTGTATATTGGTCTCCTACAGCGATCGGAGGCTGGTTTGTCTGCATTAGAGGGTTAGGCAACTGTACGACCGTACCGTTATCAAACGATATCCATTCAACTATTGTCGCCGGATCACCAGAGAATTGGTTCTTAATTGTAAATCCGCTGTTAATTTCAACAAAAAGATCGTTTCCAATTTGCTGAAAAGTAACATCATTAAGCGTCAGCCCACCTGTGACTTTCAAAGTATTATTTCCACCTTCTTCATATACGGTGTCAAAGCCACCGCCAGGCGTAAAAATATACACATCATTTCCAGCGCCTCCATATAAGGTGTCATCACCAGCACCGCCTACTAAGGTGTCATCACCATGACCGCCGTATAGCGAATCATTCCCACCATTACCGTACAGTTTATCATCACCGTAGTGACCGAAGATAATATCATTTGCGGTGCTTCCGTTTATTATATCGTCTCCACCATACCCGTAAGCAACGGCATTAGGGTTGGTTGTCTCCACATTAATCGTGTCACTTGCTGAAGTGCCGTAATAGGTATAATCGTGAAAAGCTCTAAAATAACCGCCTTCGGTATACTGAGAAGACGAATCTTGAAGAATTTCAGGATCATAAAGTGTAAATGATCCTTTTCCGTTGATCGTGACATAAGAAAAACGAGCATCAATATACTCGAATATCTGTCCGTCACTCTGTTCAACCTCTACAACCTTACCATCCATGGTAATAGAACCCATGCCCTGCACTGTAACCACAAGATTGGATCCCTGTATGTCGAAACTAACGTCATTCTCATCAACACTAGATGGAAGCATAAGCACTGCTGATTTAAATGACCCAGGGGCGATATCATTCAGCACAAAAGTATCGTTACCACCCATGTAAAGATACGTTTGAATACTGCCATCGTTGAGGATGATTGTGTCATCGCCCAATCCCGCCGACATCATGGGAACGGAGAAGCCTTGATCGACAGTTAAAGTATCATCATTACTAGATGCAAATAGCACAGAGCCTGATAAAAGAGTTGGGTCAGGGCGCGCAAGACCAATATTATCGGCGCTGGCTCCAGACGTCACAATACCTTGGTGCACATTCGCCTCAATGCTCCCCGAAATACTTGAATAATCATAAATGATGGTACTTCCGGTAAAATCAAAAGAGTTACCAACCTTATCCATACGAATAAGACCGCCTGTCATATCTCCTTCTATACGATCAATATTATCAAACTTGATGCTGCCATATTGACCATGATTTAAGTCCATAGTTCCGGTTACAAAATCAACAACAGTGCTTGTTCCTGCGGTAGAAAAGGAGATCGTATTAAAGCCGCCGTCACCATCAATAGCCATGTTGACCTGATTATTATTTAGATAGAATGTGTCATTCTCACCTGTACCTCTTATACCTTCAAAAGAGCGTAATGTATCAACTTCATTCGCGCCCGAGTTGATAGTACCTGTGTTCCCATAAAAGTCTCTTGTGAAACTGGCCGAAATACCTCCGTTTAAAATACCCGTGTAATCAGCCGTATCCCAACCTTGAGAGCCATTTAATAGTAAATCTACTGTGGTGTTGCTCAACGTGCTACGCAACAAGATGTCATTGCTATATGATAGTATCAATTCCTCTATGCTATAGGCTAGGTCAGTAAAATCGTCATTGTTTACAACAAATCGATAATCATACATGCCATTAGTGTCTTCGGTACGTACCGTCAAGCCACCAGCATTGAGCTCTTCATATGAAAGAGTGTCTGTGCCTTCGCCACCATCAATCAGATCATTGCCAGTCGAGCCCAGAATAATGTCACTCCCCAGACCCGCATGGACAATATCCAGACCATGTGTCAGTAAGGTTTCATTATTTGTCTTTATGCTACCAACGCCGACATCAAAATTAAATATGGTTCTATCACTTGTAAGAGAACCTAAGATATAGTTTGGACCTACTGGAAGCCCTACCAAGGACCCTACTGTTAAAAGAGGTAGGTCTCCTCCAATTTCAAAGTCAAAACCTGATTCATCGCTTACGCCGTATGCTGATTTAAAGAAAGTTGTTGCTTCCGCTTTTAGGTCGCCCAACAAACTATTTGTAGCCAAAAGCCCTATATCATTATTGTATGCCGTTAAAAATAATTGTCCTCCAACACTGAAGAGATTCGGAGCACTTGCAGATAATTCAATACCAATCTTAGCAATTGATATAAGGTCATATGTACCAGTAAGCGCTTTGTAATAATCAGTAGTTATAGCTGTACTAGTGTTCTCCACACGGCTATCTGTTAGAACCCACTCTCTAAAGAAGTCACCTTCCCCTAGATACGGGAAAAGAATAGTGCCCGCCCAAGGAGAATAGTTTGCCGTATAATCAAGGCTTGAATACTCTGAGCTACCATTAAAGATTATAGACGCTACACTGCCCGCATCAGTCTCACCAACACGGTTTATATTGGGCATACCATCACTTATGAAATTTTGAATAATGTCACTAGCAAATGCATCTGCTATATCATCTGAAGCGTCATTGATTTCATCAGGATTTACGTTTAGAGGACGACCATAGCGTATCTCGTGCTGCTTTAATGTATAGTCACGGATATATTCAGAAAAAAATGTAGTAATATTGGGGTCATTAACTTGATAAGCGCCACGTGCCCAGAGCCAAACTGAATTACCTACACCATCAATTGGCTCTGCTTGCTCAAGATCACTCAAGGTTACATCTTGATATGTTGCAACCGGAGTAGAGAACTCGGAAGTATGAAATAAAATATATTTGTAGACTGAAGAATAATCTCCAGAAACTTCTGCCGAGCTTCTAATACTTTCAAGTTCGTCAAGCTCTGTCTGTGTAAAAGGATACACCATTGTTTTTTCCTTTATCCGTTCCCATCTTCGATAATGGCTTTATTGATCCAATTTCTATTTTCTTTATTTCTATCCAAAATATATTCAACTCCGGCTTGATGCCTTGGAAAGCGAAAATCAATGAATAGCCCTGAAGGATGGTAGTATGACGTTTTACACCACACGCCAGCATGAAAACCTGAATCGGGAAATATTTCGCAGCTATATAGAACAGGCTCACCTGTACTAGTGGGAGCTATTTCTTTAGACAGAATATAATACTCAGCAAGAGCTCTATTGTCAGGATGCTGCATATCTTCAGATTCACCTGATAAAATTTTGATATGCTTAACACCATCTACCTCCAACTGTTCATCAAGAACAGCGTTATGATCTTCAAAAAATTTTTGGTAGCTTGAATATGTTGTTTTAACTGCCTTGTCTGGACGATAGCCAATGGTTATTTCTCCTGTTTTGTAAGTTGAAACATTGGAAATAGCGTTTGCAGTGCAATCATAATCATCAGATTGTTTGTTTAATCGAATATCTTTAAACTCTGCTGAGTTTACATAGGCGTTATTTCTGGGAACCTTCAATTTCACATTTCCCATCTCCAGAATGACTTCACCATTACATTCTTGAGATATTAGACTACTTTGAGTGCTAGAAGTTTCACTTTCTGCGTCAGATTTCTTGCACCCAAATAGCATAGCGCCACAAAAAAGCAGCGTGATAAGCGGCAAAAATCCGTTATTTCTCAAAGCTAAAAACATATAGAAGATCCCCACATTCTGTTAGATACATTTGGCTTCTAACAGATTACATCGCCCCCCAGTAAAAATACATTTATCTAAAATTTTATCTTTTTTAGGGTTAAGGGCAGGTTAACCGCTCCGCACTTTATGCAACTTTTAAAAAGCATTCAGGCAATAGGTTCATAAACTAAAGATTGCATGGGCAACACCTCGGGTAAAAGCGGCGGTTACTTAATCGGCAAAGCTTTGAACAAACTTATAAGTCGTCAAGATACGCTGGGCAGTCAGCGGGTCATTGCTAAGGCTGAAGCGAACCACTTTGTGATGGCTTGTGTACACTTCGCGTTGAACACGCCTCCAACATCATAGGGTTTTCAATGTCAGCTCTAAGCTGGTTAATAACATGATTAATTTTCCTATCATCACACATAAATACGCCATCCTTCTTAGCTGACATATAATCCTTTATAGTGTGATCCATGCCTGTGATCAGGTCTGGGTCTTCCATATATTTCATAAGAACATCATGCATTTGTCTTTGAACAGGGGTAAACAGGCTTTTATCTATGAAGGTATAGAATCTGGTCTCGCATTGTGGAATCCAGTGTCCACCAATCACATTCCACAACGTCTTGTCATCGTGCATTATATAGTAAGATCGGTCATGAATTAAGCCATGGTTCCAAGGGTTTTCTACAGGCTCTACCTTACCTACAAACAATCCATCGTTATGAGGTATAAGAACAGGCACAGTATCCTGCTCCCCACTCAATATTTTTTCCTCTGCCGCTTTAGCCAGCATTAAGCCAAAAGCAATATTAAACATCGTATTACCAGACTGATAACAAACTTTCCTACCAAGTCTCTCTTCATAGCGGTTTTCAATGTGCCCATATTTCAGGCGAACTGGCAATGATCGACAATGAACAATCGCACTATGGCTATTAAATTGGTAAATTGTAGTAACTGGTACAACCATATTTAGTTTATTTGCAAAAGCACTAAGGTAGATGTTCCATGCCATTATACTTCGATCTCGAAGACACAACGAAGTGTCTGAGCCATCTACAAGCTCTTTTTTTACTAAGTGCTGGCCCGGCTCATCCAAAATAGTTTCCAAAGCTGCAAGTATTTGTCGAAAGTGCTTATCACCCAGAGTACGTGTCTCTAGCGTTTTGTAAATACGCCCCAAACTCTGATGCGCTTCAGAATTTGCAGACCTCTCAGCGGCCTTTTTAAACCTTTGTAAATTTAACGACATAGCTCTGCTCTCAAATTGGGGAAAACGTTAGCATACCTGATCATTCTTATGCAAAATAAAGTTACTGCGTACCTAGACTAAAATTTAGTCACGGGGTATCATTTCGGGTAACAGCGGCGGTTAATTAATCCGCAGAGCTTCGAACAAATTATTACGGGTTAAGCGTCTAAGATTGTTAGTGAGCATGAAGCAGAGTTAATAGGAACGGACATAAGACGATAGCTTCTGAGACATCTCAGGCCAAATCATAATCCTTGTGTCGGGGGTTCAAGTCCCTCCTCCGCTACCATAATCTAGATTTCCCTTTTATTTCAGCTTACTTAGCAGTCGGATTACACGGTGTAACCGTAAGGTGCGACCTCACACTACAGAATTGTCTATAGCCACGCCTTCAGAGTTTGTAACGTAATCATATACGGGGATAGACGCACTGTAATTATGCGCCCATAGTTTCTGATAAGTAAATGATGCCGCTATCATACAAGCTTTGTTCATTTGTAAGGCTTGCATCACTGTAGACTTGTCCGTATGTCGACCAGCCGCTGCCGTCACCGTTCTCATCAACGCGCAGTGTATAGAGGCCGTCGCCCTTGCTTACAAATTTAATGAAATCATTGATATCATCATTACCGCCAAAACCAGTTAGTACGTTTTCGATATTAATGCGATCACCTTCGGATATATCAAAGTCTTTGATGGTATCGGCGTTACTTCCACCTTTTTCAGTGCTGCTAAACACAAATGTATCTGCACCATCGTTGCCCCATAATGTGTCCGCGTCATCACCGCCGCGCAAAACATCATTTCCGGCGCCGCCTCTTAACATGTCTGCTCCGGCATCGCCGTAGAGCCAATCATTTCCGTTTTCACCATATAGTTTATCGTCGCCGTTGCCGCCGCGAAGACCATCGTTATGATTGCCGCCATAGAGTTTATCATTACCTTCACCACCGAGTAATGTATCTTTGCCATTCTGGCCGTATAGAATGTCATTATCATCATTGCCATATAGCTCGTCATCACCTAATCCGCCATATAATGCATCCTTACCTTGGTCACCATACATAACATCATCGTCATCTTGACCGTATAGTGTATCAGCGCCGCCGCCGCCATACATGAAATCTGTTCCGGCGCCGCCATATAATACGTCTTCGCCTTTTTCTCCATCTAGGTAATCGTTATGATTTCCGCCATAGAGAGTGTCGTCACCATTGCCGCCAAACAGAAAGTCTTTTCCATCACTTCCTTCAATTTTATCGTTTCCCCCTTGGCCGAACAACATGTCTGAACCTGTTCCGCCGATGATCCAGTCATTCCCTGCACCGCCTTCAATACGGTCATTACCGCCATCACCTAACAAAGCATCGTGGCCAGAACCGCCCAAAATGGTATCATCACCTGCGCCGCCCTCTACGCGGTCATCCATGGCGCCGGCACTGATGTAGTCATCACCGCCATAGCCGTAGATCTTACTGCCTGCGTTTACGGTGTAGTTTTCGCCAATGTAGTCGTTCCCTGCGCCACCTTGAATTAATGTACTAAACACATTCATTTGGTAAGTATCATAGTTTGCCAGAACGATATATTCTTTGTCTGCTGTGGCATCCAGTGGAGCATAGTAAAACTCACCTTGGTAAGTCTCTGTCTCCCCGTCACTTATATCTGATCCGAATACGGTAACGTCATTAATGTCATATAAGTCATGGTCTAATCGGGGCGTTTCACCAAAATTGCTTGCCATTATAGAGTTTGTAGCCGCTATAACGGTGTCTTCGTCTGTGCTTGCCAAGGCAAGGTGATTTAGTTCGTGTACGATAGCTCTTTCAAGTGTAAGGCCATAATATGTTCCAGTTGTTGTTTCATAGGCTTTTTGTGAGAGCGCCTCGATATCTACGATTATATGCGAATTGATTGTTTCGGTTGCAAAAGTTGCATATGCTGGGCTGATATACCCAGTAGTTTGAGCGAATGTTTCTTCATCCATTGCTATAATTGAGATTGGGCCATACATTTCTACGGCATTGGCTATAGCTGTTCTTCCATCCTCTGTAGCCGCAATAGTAGCCATGGCTTGGGTTATATCTGCTGCTTCACTTAATGACATGCCACGTATGCCGTCTACGCTTGCAAAGTTCGGGTCAATGACGTCCATAATGCTTATTTGTAATTCTGATGTCACAGAACTGTTCCAATCATCGACGTTATGAGCGATTTGAGAAGCCAACTCTGCATTTTCTAATGCTGACCATCCGTCTGAAAATAAATTGCCGGTGGTCAGACCGTAAAATGAACCGTCACCATTCAGGCCATCCATCAATCCGCCGGCAGAACCATTTGGACGTCCGCCATACATGCCATCGCCGTTAATGGCGTCTATGAAGCCACCGCCATGAAAGCCATCGCCTACTGTTCCGTCTGCACCTTCACCAAATGTATCACCTAGCCATCCCATAAATATTCTTTCCGTTAAAATCAAAACCGCCTATTAATTATGACAAATGATGCAGTTAATAGATAGTTAAAATTTTACATAATTTTGATACATCTTGTTTTATCACTATTTAACAGTCACTTATATATATTAAAATACTGCTTTCGACGTGTCCAAAGCGATATAGGTTTGATTAAATCGACTGAGTTCGGCACTCCTAAAATCCCATACCTCCCCAAGGCCATATAGTTATAAGGTATAAAACGGCAGCGTTTTCTCAGGCAGGAGCTTCACCCTCGATGGTTCGAGGTTCACACAAGACCTAACTGCACAATCCGTACTAGGGCAGGATTTGGTCACCATTCCAATCAAAGCATTTACCGCTATCCGTGGCCGCGCACTGGTCTGTCACTTTCAAAAGATATTCAGCGGCTTGAGCAGGGCTGAATATGTCATGCTTTACATTACCCTGAAACGGCTTGGATAGGCGTGTATCAACAGTACCGGGGTGTAAGGCGAGAATAACCGCCTGCTTGTGACGTCTGCCAATTTCTATCGCAAAATTTTTGACCATCATATTCAGTGCCGCCTTAGATGCGCGATAGGAGTGCCAGCCCCCTAAGCCATTATCGGAAATGCTCCCCACACGTGCAGACAAAACCGAGAAAACAGACTTTCGATCTGTCCTCAATAACGGCAAGAAGTATTTGGCAACCAGCGCTGGACCGAATGTATTAACAGCAAAACATTTCTGCATAGCGCCCAGATCGAAATCCTTGAACGACTTTTCGGGTAAATTTTCATCTTGGAGCATGCCTGTTGCTACAATCACAAGATCAAGTTCTTCACCACAATGCTGCGCTGCGTTCCTGACGCTATCCTCATCGATGATATCGATGGGCGATGCTTTAATTTTCTCATGATAGAAATTAATCTCAGACCGAGCATAGGCAAAGACGGTGTCCACATTATCTGCCTTGGATAGCGCCTTTAAAAGCGCTTCGCCAATGCCCCCGCTAGCACCTATAACAACCACACGAAGGCCATCACCAAAACTATCAAGAGTCGACTTACTGCTACTCATTGGCAGCCTCAGCTTTCTGCTCATTAAAGAAATACAGCAGCTTATCGCGTATATCGGACTTATAGCGCCAGAACCACATGAAAGAGCCGACC
>Ga0208570_1000752_pt1 | contig 10387 bp, 9 predicted proteins | sample DeeseametaMP1202_FD_184192 | JGI IMG/M metagenome (GOLD analysis project Ga0208570, IMG submission 184192) | Marine microbial communities from the Deep Indian Ocean - MP1202 (SPAdes) | ecosystem: Environmental > Aquatic > Marine > Oceanic | place: South Indian Ocean | collected 2011-03-08
AAAGGTGCTGGGAAAACGATATATTGGATAGGAAAAGGGATGTATAAAGTTGCAGAATTTATTGTTGTCGAAATGTTCCGGCCAATGAAGGCAATGAGCGCTTAATGCAAGCGATTAATTTTATCGCAAAAAACAAATGAATAAAATAAAACGAGTGTATTCTCGAGTGACCACAAAAAAAGATCCACCAACACAGTATAGAAAAGGGCGTGTTTGCAAAAAGCGTGGTTGTAAAGAAGAGGATGGGTAGATTAAAGTAAAACCAGAGGTGTAAAATGAAAAAGCTAATATTTACAATTTTTGTTTTTATTAATATCTCGACTGCTCAACCATCACCACACTTATCTCCACCGACAATATCATTTCAAGGAATTTTAAAAGATACAGCGGGTAATACGATTGCTAACGGTACGTATAATATGACCTTTGAAATATGGAGGTAATTCTGTTAATGGAGTAGTTTGGGGAAAATAAACATTACAAATTAATTAGATAGTCTGTTTGATTAGCTATTTAGCAGAAAATAATTCCGGATAAAACAGAACGCTTAACACCTCAAATTTTTCAGAACAGTTTTTCAGGTTATAATTCGTATTCGCCGGGATAATTACAGCTGATGCTGTATTGAGATTTTCTTGACCATTACAATTCAAAATACAGTCGCCCTGCAAAACAAACATAAATAGAAGGTTATCATTTTGATTATATAGCTGTTTCTCTTCTTGACTATTAATTCGCCCCACGTGAACACTGATTAGTCCGGCAGTTGGAGATGTCAAACCAACGTCTCTGTATTCAAACCCATCTATGTACCAAGGCGCCCATCTTGCGATATTTTCTTTATGCAAATGAAAAGATTGTTCATTAAAATTTCTGTCAGCATTAAGCGTTGATGTTGGTAAAGTTAATTCGTAGTCCACATACGTAATATGTTCAGCCGGAGAACTAATTTCTATTGCCTCAAATCCTGCTGAACACTCTAATACTTGATGGCGGATTTCTGGTGGCTGCAAAACGCAATCACCCTCATTCATAATAAATGGCGGACCCTGGTCTTCATAAACCAGCTTCACCCATCCTTTATATATATAAATCATCTGGAAACGGATCTTATGAAAATGGACATAATCAGCAACTGGACCACCATCAGGAATTTTTATATGCGACGCAATTAATCTTCCGCTTTGACGATCTGGTATTAAATCTTTATACAACATGCCCGCCCTGCCAGCAATCCACGGGGATTTATTATTTAGCTCTGTGGAGACAAAAGATTGCGCTGCTGGCGGGGTCGTTTCTATCTCTATTTTTTCTTCTTTTATTAGTTGAATGCGAGTATCACCTTTAAATACGATCACTTCTCGCGGATTATCTGCTGGAAAAATGCTCTCTATACGATACCCCAAGTTTTCTGTATAATGCTCAAGAACATCATTTACATTATCACATAAAATTGTTTTGTTTACTTGATTTAGGGTCTTCATATAAAGATAAAATCTTTAATATTATTCCTGATGCAAAATCCGGAGAACACGCACAAGCTTAAAAAGGGAGGCCGAAATCAGCGGAAGAAAAACCCAAACAAAAAACTGATCCTTGGGAACGATATATAGGAATCATCTTACTTTTATAATTAGAACCGGAAATCGTTTCCTCATAAATACTAAAACTTAAAAAAGCGTCCGATGCGCTACTAACAACACTAATACAAAGAATAATCAGTATAATTCTCATTTGATTATATTGTGACAATAATATCTTCAAAAGATTTTTTTCTGATTACAGGTACCTCCGCACTATCTGCAGGATACCCAACCGGAATCAGTAAAAACGCTCGTTCGTTTTCAGGGCGTTTCAAAATTTTCTGTAAAAATTTCATTGGACTTGGCGTATGGGTTAATGAAACTAGTCCTGCGTTATGTATTGCCGCTAATAAAAATCCGGCCGCAATACCCACCGATTCATTTACATAATAATTTTTACGCGGTTTATCATATTCCGCATCCAACACCTGTTTAAATATTACAATTAAATAGGGAGCTGTCTCCAAAAAAGGTTTGTGCCAGTCTGTGCCAAATTGGTTTAAGTCTTCTAGCCATTCTTTGGTGGCACGGTGAGAATAGAATTCTTTTTCTTCTGCTTCTGCGGCAAATCGAATCTTTTTCTTAATGTCTGGATCTTGAACCAATACAAAACTCCAAGGCTGTTTATTCGCGCCTGACGGAGCTAGCCCTGCTGTTTTTATACAACTTTCAAGAATCTCTAAAGGGACCGACCGATCAGAAAAATCTCTAACAGTTCGTCTTGATTTCATTTGATAATAAAATTTCTGGGACCGGTTTTTCATTTCTTTTTCAGTTATTTCTTTAAAATCTAATTTATGGAATGACATAGCATTACTTTCATTGTTAGTTTCACAAAGTAGAAATTACCATTAATACCGCCCATGCGCTTATTTGAATCCATATTACTGCTAATATTAGTCGTGCTGATTTATCAGCTTGTTTTTTCAAAACAAAAAGATAAACAACCCATGCAACTGCTGTTTTTTGCGCTTATTTTAATCGTGGTCCAAGTAATGTTCGAAGGATATCGCTGGCAAATGGTCCCTGCTTATTTAAGTTTTGGTATATTATACCTGCGTTTAAAAATAGGCGAACTGAAGTTCACGCAACGATTCAATAAGTTTGCGTGGGGTTTGTGGGCTTTATTCACTGTTGGCCTGCCTGTTGTTTCTCCTGTGTTTAGCCTCCCCCAGCCAACAGGACCTTTTTTAATTGGTACAAAATTATACCACTGGATCGACCAAACTCGACCAGAGTGGTTCACTCCAAACGATGAAAACCCAAACGACTTGCGTGAATTGTTAGTACAGGTATGGTATCCTGTAGAAAAAGTAACCGGCAAACCCGTACCTTATCTGTATAACCTCAACATAAGAGCCGATGGGATTGGTGCGGCGGGGGGACTCCCAGGGTTTTTGGTCAGCCATATTGATTTGGTAAAAACACATTCTTTTCTAAATGAAACAACAATCCAAAATAAGCAATTCCCTCTTTTAATATTATCTCATGGTATTACCGGTTATAAAGAGATTCACACTGCGTTAATTGAAGAACTAACCAGCCATGGTTATGTCGTTGCAGCGCCAGATCATACCTATGATTGCAACCTGACTGTTTTTCCTGATGGGCATATAGCTGATTATAGGTCAGATATTACCGGTTATCCTGATAGTGTTCAAATTCGTCGACAGCAATTAAACACACGCGCAGCTGATATTAGATTTATATTAGATCAAATGCTTTCTGATGATGAATTCCACAACGTGATTGACTTTGATAAAGTAGGCGTACTGGGTCATTCTTATGGAGGGTCCACGGCTATTCAAGCTGCATATGAGGACAGTCGTATCAAAGCAGTGCTCGCATTAGATAGCTGGATGAATCCCATACCGGAATTGATAATAGAACAGGGAATTTCACAGCCGTTTTTGCACTTAGGTAGGCCCCACTGGGATGATTCTGAATACCCTACAAGTCCTGCCAGGCTCGTACGTTTTTTAAAAAATGTAAGAAAAGATGGAATACATTATACATTACAGGGGGCACGGCATTTAGATTTTAGCGATGTGCCATTATATTCAACCATATCAAATTATCTATTAGAAACGGGAAGCGTGGCGCCCTTGAAAACTATATCTATAGTCAATAAAGTTGTTGTTTCATTTTTTGATAAATTTTTAAAAAACAAATCAAATCAATTTCCGGATAATTTGAAAATCTTTCAAGAACTTCTAAAGCATTAGAGCTACACTCGTTGATTCCAAAAAAAGCGTATTTTCTTTCAATATTGGCCATTTTTTTAACAGTGCCTTTATGTATAACATCCTCACACATTATTTTGGGTTTTCCTGCTTGGGCTTTTTATGCGTTAATAATGACTATTCTTTACTCCTTTATTATAGTAATAATTCTTCAAATTTATTGGCCAACTAAAAAACAACGCGATGAACTCTGATCCTTTGTTAGGAACGGGTGGTATAATTTTTGTGGGGTTGTACCTGTTTTCTCTAATTGGAATTGGAATGGCTGGGCGAATGGCCCGTAAAGAAAACACTTTATCTGATTTTTATCTAGCGGGCAGAGGAATGGGTGTTTTCGTGCTTTTTCTAACTCTATATGCAACACAGTATAGCGGAAATACAATGATTGGATTCGCTGGAAAAGCGTATCGTGGCGGTTATCAAAGCTTGGTTATGGTTATTTTTATGAGTTCTATTATTGGTGCATATTTTCTTTTTGCCCCAAAATTATTCAGGTTATCAAAAAAACACGGATTTATAACGACGGGTGATTTTATTCATCATCGTTTCAAGAATACCGTACTGACGATTATAATTGTTATAATTTCAATTTTTGCGCTAGGAAATTATATTCTCACAAATTTGAAAGCTATCGGCTACATTGTTGTAGCAGCCACAGGGGGAAGGGTTGGTTTCGCCCAGGGAATAATTTTATTATCACTGATTATGGTCATCTATGAAACTTTGGGAGGTATGCGTAGTGTTGCTTGGACAGATGTTATTCAAGGTGTTCTTTTACTGGTAGGTGTGATACTAATATTTATAGTGATTCAAGTGGAGTATGGTGGGATGGTAACTTCAGCTGAAATCATCAAAAGTCAAAACCCTGAATTTTTTAACCCTCCAAATTGGACAGAAAAACGATTATGGATAAGCACAATTGGATTGGCGTTTTTCGGCATATCCGTTTATCCCCATGCCATTCAACGCATATACGCTGCAAAAGACGAACATACATTAAAACGATCTTTACAGATTATGGTTTTTATGCCATTGATCACCACAATGTTTATGATGGTTGTGGGCTGGGTCGGATTGGCCCAATTCCCGAACCTTGACCCCCAAGGAAGTGAGCAGATAACAATTTTGATGCTTCAGGATATTGGATATAGAATTCCGGCCATGGGGATGATGATTGTACTGTTTCTATCTGCTGCAATTGCAGCTATCATGAGTACTGTTGATTCTGCATTGCTGGCCATTTCTGCAATGGTAACAAAAGATTTATATGGACGTTTGCAGCCTGGAAAAAGTCAGGGCGAATTAATTCGGATAGGAAAAATATTTTCATGGCTGATTATGGGGTTAGCAGTTTTGCTCGCTATTAAACTACCTCAAACTATTTGGCGGCTCATGGAAATAAAGCTGGAATTACTCTGCCAAATTGCACCGGCTATTTTTCTGGGATTACATTTAAAACGTTTGAGTTCAAGAGCTGTTCTTTATGGTGTTATAATAGGAACCATCGTAGCTGTAATTATAACGCTGCATCCTCTTTTACCTACGAAACCTTTGGGTATACACGCAGGAATATGGGGCTTGTTAATTAATGTTCTTGTATTGGTCTTTTTTCAGTTGCGTATACATAAATAATCAAAACCTTAAATAATCCTTCTTTTAGTTAATCTATTTTAAGCTGTAATCTCATCTTTCAATTTTGATATATTTTCGTGACGTTATTCGCCACCAGACCAAACCAGCCCTCGGCATTCGGTGTCTTCCAATCCGTCTAACATAACGGCAATTGTTGGCGCTCAATGGGGCGACGAAGGCAAAGGAAAGATTACCGATTTCTTTGCTTGCGAATCTGACTATGTCGTTCGTTTTCACGGCGGCAACAACGCCGGACACACCATCATTGTAGATGGCAATACCTTTAAGCTCCACTTGATCCCTTCCGGAATTGTTTATGGCGAACCCATGTCTATTATTGGCAATGGTGTGGTTGTTGATCCAAAAGTACTCCTGGACGAAATTGCTTATGTGAAAGAAAAAGGAATAAATCCAAAACTTATGGTAAGCGATCGTGCCCATGTGATTATGCCTTACCATATTGCCATGGATGGCGCTCTTTCCGGACATCAGGGAGACTTGGCTGCGGGAAGCACGCGCCGTGGAATTGCCCCTGTCTATGCAGATAAAATGTTTCGAAATGGTATTCGCATGATTGACCTTTTGGAACCGGATGTATTCAGAGAAAAACTGGAAAAAGGATATGCGTTTTCAAAAGGAATCATTGAAAAAATACTCAATCAATCTTTTGATATTTCTATTGATGAAATTTATAATAATTATTTAAAATATGGTCAAAAACTGAAATTCTATATCCGCGATACATCCGTGGAATTATACAATGCTCACAAATCTGGTAAATCCATTTTGTTTGAAGGCGCACAAGGAATTAGTTTGGATGTGGATCATGGTGTTTATCCTTACACCACATCTTCCAATACGGCCGCCGGACATATTTCCACCGGCACCGGCGTAAGCTTCCGAAATATCAACAGAATCATTGGTGTTACAAAAGCATATTTAAGTCGTGTTGGCAATAGTCCATTACCATCAGAAATTCACGGAGAAGAAGCAAAAAGCTTACGGGAGAAGGGTGGGGAATATGGAACCACAACCGGGCGTCCTCGGCGCGTAGGTTGGATAGATTTGGTTCAAGTGCGTCAGGCGGTTCGCGTGAATGGATTGACAGAAATAGCGCTCACAAAATTAGATATATTGAATGGATTTGATAAACTGCCCATTTGCATCGCATACGATGTGCGTGGAAAACGCATCATTGAAATGCCTGCCAGTTTAACCGAATATCGAAATGCAAAACCCATTTACGAAACGCTTCCGGGTTGGGGTAACCTTCCTGAAAATATTTGGGATAAAGGCTATGATGCAATGCCCCAAACCTTAAAAAACTATATTGCATTTATTGAGCGCGAAGTGGATTGCCCGGTAAAAATTGTATCGGTGGGGCCACAACGACACGAGACTATCATTAGAAAATAATTTACCACAGAGTACACAGAGAAATGAATCATAAAACAAAACATCTAATACGGATAATAACTCTGCTATTTTCTGTAAGTGCTTTTTCACAAAACGAAAATGATTCATTATTAATAACCCGTTTAATAATTGATGACTATGAAACTCTTTCGAATGTTGATGTAAATGGTCATATATCAAATGTTACAGATGATTACATTCTAATTGAAGATGGAAATATCTGGGATTTAGAAGATGAGATCAAATATCTTTTTAACCCAACAAAAGTAAAGCGCACAAACGAGTTTAAATTTTTAAATATCGATATCAGGAATGAAACGGCAGTCGTTATTTATAAATTAAAATCTACATTTGATGATAAGAGAAAAACATCTGAAAAGAATTGGTCTGAATCTATTGTGTGTAAAAAAATAAATGGTGTGTGGAAAATTTCATTAATCCATTCAACACCTATTAGGGAAAAACATTGAGCCAACATATTTCACCGTTGGATGGTCGCTATTATAATAGTGTAAAAGAGCTATCTGAATATTTTTCAGAATCAGCACTCATGGGCTATCGCCTAAAAGTGGAAATCGAATATCTGATCGCATTGGGCAATGAAAAGGCCATCAAAAACTTACCACCTTTTTCCAAGGACGAACAAACACGGCTACAGAAAATCTATCATAACTTCAATACAGCCGGTGCAGAAAAAGTAAAAAAAATTGAAGCAACTACCAACCATGATGTAAAGGCGATTGAGTATTACATTCAAGGGAAAGTAAAAAAGGCGCTCCATCCGTGGATTCACTTTGCGCTCACATCTGAAGATGTAAATAATTTATCCTATTCGCTCATGTGGCAAGATGGGCTGAAACAGGTTTATCTACCGACACTACTTTCTTTAAATAAAGAATTGAAAAAACTGGCTCGGGAATCAAAGAACGCATCTATGCTTGCTTTGACTCACGGTCAGCCCGCAACACCCACAACCTTCGGGAAAGAATTGGCCGTGTTTTGTTCGCGCCTTGATAGACAAATTCCTCAAATGAAATCTCATCCGCTGTTGGGAAAATTTGGCGGCGCTACAGGAACCTGGTCCGCCCAGACGGTGGCTTATCCAAAAGTAAATTGGTTAAATTTTTCTGAACGATTCATCAAAAAACTCGGGCTCGAGCCAAACTTAATTACGACCCAAATCGAACCCCACGATTCACTGGCAGAAAGTTTTCATCAAGTGGTTCGTATCAATTCTATCTTGACCGATCTCTGTCGTGATATGTGGGCTTATATTAGTCGTGGCATTCTTGGACAAAAAAAAGTGGCCGGTGAAGTGGGCTCCTCTACCATGCCCCATAAGATCAATCCCATCCAATTTGAAAATGCTGAAGGCAATATGGGTATCGCCAATGCGCTTCTGAATCATTTCGCCACCAAACTTCCTGTTTCACGAATGCAGCGGGATCTCACTGATTCAACTACTTTACGAAACCAAGGTGTGGCTTTGGGACATTCGTATTTAGCCCTGCATAATATTTTAAAAGGATTGAGCCGGATTACTATTAACAAAACCCAAATGTCGAAAGAGCTGGATAATCACTGGGAAGTATTGTCAGAAGCTGTCCAGACCATCCTTCGAAAAACAGGTAAACAGGAAGCTTACGAACAGTTGAAAGTGCTTACCCGGGGTCAATTTATCAACGCAGAGGCTATGGCCAATTTCGTTTCCGGGCTGAATATACCTGAAGAAGATAAAAAAACGTTATTAAGACTGACGCCGGCAAGCTACATCGGCCTTGCGCCCAAATTAGTGGACCTTATCTAATGTGTGGTATAGCCGGCATTTATTCTCATAAGCCTGTTGCTATAGAACTTTATGATAGTATAATTCATTTGCAGCACCGTGGTCAGGATGCGGCCGGGATCATAACCTATGATGATCGCATGCATAAAGAAAAAGGGATGGGTCTTGCAAAGGAAGTTTTCAATGAATCGAACATGGAATTGCTTACGGGGAATATCGGCATTTCTCATAACCGGTATCCCACCCACGGCGGATTCGGCCACGGCGAGGTGCAGCCCTTCTGGACTTCCGTTCCTTACGGCATCGCCTTGGCGCACAACGGGAATCTCACTAATTATAATGAACTTGCTGAAGAAATCACCAAAAGGGATAGCCGTTATTTAAACACCAATTCTGATTCAGAAGTGCTATTGCATTATTTCGCCGATTTGCTGCACACCAACAATCCGCCTGAAGATAGTGATGAGTTTTTCTATCTTTTGTGCAATGCGGTAACTAAAATTTTTAAACATGTAAAAGGTGCCTATTCTGTGGTCAGTCTTGTCATCGGGAAAGGACTTGTGGTCTTTCGTGATCCCCAGGGAATTCGTCCGTTGGTAAAAGGTGAACGATCCAATGGAAATGGCGGCAAGGATTATATTTTTGCATCAGAAAACACCATGTTTTATGCCCTTGGATTCGAACCCAAAGGAACTGTTCTTCCTGGAGAACTCATTTATGTGGATGAAGCCGGAAAAGTATTCAGCAAGCGTTTGATTAAAAAGTCATTCAATCCCTGCATATTTGAATATGTGTATTTCGCCCGGCCCGATGCGACCCTGAATGATGTAAGCGTCTATCGCTCCAGATTGCGAATGGGCCAAAATTTAGCGGATGCATGGAAGAAAAAATATCCTGATATCATTCCAGATATTGTGATACCAGCGCCCAGCACAGCCAACACCGCAGCCCTTTCTTTTGCCCACAAATTGGGAGTTCGATATTCTGAAGGATTGTATAAAAATACATTTATCGGGCGAACCTTTATTATGCCTGGACAGGAAGAGCGAAAGAAATCTGTGAAATATAAATTGGTGCCGCAAGAAACAGAAATTCGTGATAAAAAAGTGATGATTATGGATGACAGTATTGTTCGCGGAAATACGAGTCAAGAGATAGTACGTATGCTTCGGGACTTTGGTGCGAAAGAAGTCTATTTTGCAGTCGCCTGTCCACCAGTAAAATCGCCCTGTTTTTATGGTGTGGATATGCCAACAAAAAGCGAGCTCATTGCGGGGAATATGAGTGAAGATGAAATTCAAGGATTCCTAAAAGTCGATGCGCTTCTTTATCAAAAGATTGATGATTTGGTGGAAGCGGTCACGCGAAAGGGCGATCACCATATTGATACACCTTGTATGGCATGTTTGGACGGAAACTATGTGGCCAATGATATAGACGAAGCCAAAATCGCTGAAATGGAAACGATGCGAATGAATGATAGGAATGGGAAATGAAATACAGTGTTCATGTAAGAAGTTGTTCATGTTTTAACAACTCAAATACTTGAATAAAATGAAAAATAAAATATTAGTCATTGGTTCCGGCGCGCGGGAGCATGCCATTGTCCGAGCTTTAGATCGCTCTCCTCAAGAAAAAGAAATTTATTGTCTCGCTTCAAATATGAATCCTGGCATTGCTGAACACTGTGATGAAATATTAATCAGAAATTTTAATAATCCTGAATT
>Ga0208570_1000753_pt1 | contig 10383 bp, 11 predicted proteins | sample DeeseametaMP1202_FD_184192 | JGI IMG/M metagenome (GOLD analysis project Ga0208570, IMG submission 184192) | Marine microbial communities from the Deep Indian Ocean - MP1202 (SPAdes) | ecosystem: Environmental > Aquatic > Marine > Oceanic | place: South Indian Ocean | collected 2011-03-08
TGCCAGAGCTGTTTCCTCGAAGGTTTTGCTGTCGGCATTGGCGGGCAATGTAATGGTTGCACGTACCTTGCCGTTAACCTGCACACCAATGGTGACGGTATCGGCGGCCAGAAACGCATCATTTGCCACAGGCCAGTCTTCTTCACAGATCAGTGTATCGTGACCCATTTCAGCCCAAAGCGTTTCAGCCAGATGCGGGATCATCGGTGCGATCATTTTCAGGAAGATTTCAATCGCCTCGTGCAGGGCAGCCTTGTCGCTATCGCTTTCGGCGTTAAAGCTGTTTATTTCGTTGAACAGGCCACGCATACGCGCAACGGCCTTGTTCATGTGGAAGTCCTTGAAATCACCTGTCATGCCATCAATGGTTTTGTGCGCTTCGGTGATCAGCTTTTTGGCGTTATCACTTAAGGCATCGGTGTCAGGCTTGCCTGCGCCTTTGACATCTTTCATACCCATGATCGTTGTGTAGACTTTATTGATGAAGCGCCACGCGCCCTCAATACCAGCCTCTGACCATTCAAGGTCACGTTCAGGCGGGGAGTCGGACAGGATGAACAGACGGGCAGCATCGGCGCCGTACGTGTCCAGAATGTCTTGCGGGTCGATGGTGTTGCGCTTTGATTTGGACATCTTGATCACGCCGCCGACTTTGACGGGGGATTTATCGTCCGCTTTCACGTATTTGCCACCTTCGGCCTTCTCAATTTCGGTCGGATACAGCCAGTTACCTTTTTCGTCCTGATAGGTTTCGTGGGTCACCATGCCTTGGGTAAACAGGCCTGCAAAAGGCTCATCAAAGCTTAAGTATCCGCAATCACGCAGGGCTTTGGTAAAGAAACGCGCATATAGCAAGTGAAGCACCGCGTGTTCCACACCGCCGATATATTGATCGACAGGCGCCCAGTAATTCACCACGTCCTTATCAAAGCCGATATTTTCGTTCTTCGGATCACAGTAGCGGAACTGATACCAGCTGCTCTCGAAAAATGTATCGAATGTGTCTGTCTCGCGGGTCGCGTCTTTGCCACAGCTTGGACAGGTTGTGTTCTTCCATGTCGGGTGACGATCCAGCGGGTTGCCAGGGGCATCGTAGTTGATGTCCATCGGCAGCGCGACAGGCAGGTCTTTTTCAGGGACAGGCAATGTGCCGCAATCATCACAATGAATGAACGGTACAGGACAGCCCCAGTAACGTTGACGGGATACGCCCCAGTCACGCAGACGGAATTGTGTGACACCTTCGCCGATGCCCATGTCTTCGCAGCGCTTGATGATTTCGGATTTAGCACCGTCTACGTTCAGGCCGTTCAGAAAGTCTGAATCGATTAATGTGCCGTCTTCTGTGTAGGGCAGTGTTTCTTCTGCGCCTTCGGCAAAACCGATAACCTGTTTGATGGGCAGGCCGTATTTCGTGGCGAAGTCATAGTCGCGCTGGTCGTGTGCCGGCACGCCATAGATGGCGCCTGTGCCGTAATCCATCAGGATGAAGTTAGCGATGTATAGCGGCAGTGTTGCGCCCTCGATAAAGGGATGCTTGACCTTGTAGCCTGTGTCAAAACCGATTTTCTCGGCTTGGGCGATGGCTTCTTCGGATGTGCCGACAGCATTGCAAGCCTTGATAAAGTCTTCGTAACCTTCCATGCCGCCTGCCAATTCTTTGGATAGCGGGTGGTCAGGGGCGATCGCGGCAAAGGATGCGCCAAAGATAGTATCCGGGCGCGTTGTAAATATTGTCAGCGGCGTATCGTGGTTCTCGATTTCCAAATTCAGGCGCAGGCCTTGTGATTTGCCGATCCAGTTTTCCTGCATGATGCGGACTTTTTCAGGCCAGCGTTCTAGCTGTTTGATATCGGAGAGCAGCTCTTCTGCGTATTCCGTGATTTTAAGGAACCATTGGTTCAGCTTGCGGCGCTCTACAGGTGCGCCTGAGCGCCAGCCTTTACCGTCGACAACCTGTTCGTTGGCCAGAACCGTATTTTCAACAGGATCCCAGTTCACGACGGATTCTTTGCGGTAGGCCAGACCCTTTTCGTAGAAGTCGATGAACATCTTTTGTTCGTGTTTGTAGTAATCAGGATCGCATGTTGATACTTCGCGGCTCCAGTCAATGGCCAGACCCATGGATAGCAGCTGTTCTTTCATCTGGGCGATATTCTCGTTTGTCCAGTCTGCAGGGGCAACGCCGCGCTCCATGGCTGCGTTTTCAGCGGGCAGACCCAGAGCATCCCAGCCCATAGGGTTCAGCACGTTATAGCCTTGCGCCTTGCGGAAGCGGGCGACCACATCAGATAGTGTGTAGTTGCGTACGTGCCCGACATGGATACGGCCTGATGGGTATGGGAGCATGGCAAGCACGTAGTATTTTTCTTTGCTGTCGTCTTTTTCGACTTCAAAGCATTTGCGGTCTGTCCAGACCTTGCGCCATTTTTCTTCGTTCTCGCGAATATTGTATCGTTCTGTGCTCATCTTACTTGTACGCTTTGTTTTGTGTGATTAAGTGCCAAAAATATTTGCATATATAGTGTATTCGGTCTAGCAATGTCTGCAATAAAATAAAAGCATGATTTAATTACGGGAGATATTCATGATTGCAGAAGCCGCAGGCGTTGTTGGCGCCGCCATTTGTCTAAGCACATTATTTAATAAAAGAGTTGGCCGCGGGATCAAGGCGGTTGCGGGTCTTGGTGTTATATCGCTCGTCGGCACATTTGCCGCTGCTGCCTCGTTAAATAACATGCAATCAGAGGCGCTGGGTATGGTGCCTGTGCTTTTGGCTGGTGGTGCGCTGAGTTCGTTTGCGTCCTTCTTTTGCCTCGGGGCGATGGCAGCGGCGCCGAAGGCAAAGAAAAACCGCGAAGATTTCTCTCCGCGGCCTTAAACAATTCAAATTTTCGGATGCAGAGATTAGTTTTCCTGCATCTGTGCTACGCGCATTTGACGGGCACGTGTGAGGATGGCGTCTTCCAGCTTGCGGGCTGTGTCATCGTTGACTGCCGCATCACGCCAGCTGCTGCCGCTGCGTTCCTGACGGAAGACTTTTACCTGAATGCCGTCGGAGCGTAATTGACGATCCAGAATGAATACGTTCAGCTTAAAGCGCTCGTTAGGGCTGGATTCTGGTGCGTACCAATCTGTCAGGATGACACCGCCAAACGGATCTGCGCTGGCTAGCGGCATAAAGGAAACTGTGTCCAATGAAGCGCGCCATAAGAAGCTGTTAACGCCGATGCCTGTTTGGCCGGAGTTATCGTCTTTATCGCTCTTGCCGCCGAAGATGTTCAGGCCGTCGCCGCCGAAGATGCTGGCCGGCTCTTCATAAATATCTTCTGTGCTACCGCGGTCAGCGCCCGTGGGGTATTTTGCTTCGCGTTGTACGTGGTCACTGCTGCAGGCTGCCGTCATCAAAAGTGAGGCGCACGCAAAGTACAGACCGAAACGGCGTACTGAGTTTTTGTAATTCGTCATATCAAACTAACTCCAGTAATATATATATGTCATTGGACTATTCGGTTTTTAGCATGGTTAACTATGGTGCCACAAGAGCAATTGGGATTGATATAAACAGGTGCCTTAGATATGTGGCGTTTTTGCAATATCAGCTCTGTTTGCGGTGCGAAAAGATATAAAAATCAAAAATGTCACAGCAGGCTTTTAATCTTTAAAAATGATATAAAACACTAAGTTTTCTGCGAGTTTTCAATGATTACAGGGGGTTATTGGTGTGTGACAAAAATATCACACTCAATAGGAAATTGTGACAAATTTGCACAAACCACGTTGACGAGTGACTCTGCTTCGGTATAAAACTGTCTCAATCATTATCGGTTAGGGTAATGATCGTTCTTTGTGTAGTTCGATAAACATCTAACGGATTACATGTTCAACCAAATAGTCAAACTTTGTGATTGGAGATTTTGACATGAAAAAACTACTAGTAGGTACAGCTGCTGTTGCTATGGGCTTGGCTCTTGCTGCTCCAGCGAACGCTCAAGTGTCTTTGGACCTTGGCGGTCACTTTAAAGGCTACGTTTCTTGGCTGGATCAAGATACAACAGCTGCAAACGACGAGCGCTCAATTGACATTCTGCGCGAAACAGAAATTCACTTCACTGGTGAAACAACTCTGGACAACGGTCTGACAGTTGGTTTCCACGCTGAAGCTGACGTTGACGATGGTGAATTCGCACAAGACGAATCTTACCTGTACATGTCAGGCACATGGGGCCGTGTAAACTTCGGTTCTGAAGACGGTGCTGCTTACCTGATGCAGGTTGCTGCTCCTTCTGCAGATTCAAACGTTGACGGCATCCGTCAGTACGTAAACCCAGTGAACTACGGTCTTGCTACAGCTAACGCAACACTGACAGGTTTCAACACAGGTGGTCTGGACTATGATAACGATGCGTCAACAGATGCTGACAAAATCACATACATGACTCCAGTGTTCAACGGTTTCCAAGCTGGTGTTTCTTACACTCCAGACACAAACAACCTGGCTGGCGGTTCACGTTCAGTTAACGGTAACAACGCTGACGACCAGTTGAACCAACTGGGCGAAGCTTATGAAGCTGCTGTTCGTTACGAAGGTCAGTTTGAAGAAGTTGGCTTTGCGCTGGGTGCTGGTTACACACACGTAGAACGCGAAGACGAAACAGTTGTTACTAACGACGATCTGCAAGAGTGGAACGCTGGTCTTGACATGGACTGGGGTGCATTCGGTCTGGGTGTTGTTTACACAGAAAACAACAACGGCGTTGACAACAACGACGAGAACGAAACATGGGTAGTCGGTGCTGACTACACAACTGGCCCTTACAAGCTGGGTGTTTCTTGGTTGAACAACGAATCAGACGCTTCTGGCGTTGACGTTGAAACAGACCGTTTCTCTGGTGGTGTTGTTTACACATACGGTCCTGGTATGACATTCCGTGGCTCACTGGGCTACGTTGAGAGTGACGTACAGGGTGGTGCAGACGTAGAAGCGACTTACGCTCTGATCGGTACACAAGTAAACTTCTAATCGAAGCTTACATCTAAAGTTTTGGGAGGGCGCGTTTATCGCGCCCTTTCTTTTTGTCTGCGATTTGATTACGCTAGCAGCATGAGTATCAAAGAAAACCTTCACAGCATTCATCAAGAGATCGAAACCGTTTGTAAAGAATGGGGCCGTGATCCTGCCGGTGTCAATCTGATGGCGGTCAGCAAGATGCAAAGCGCGCAGAGTATTCATGAAGCGCTGGATGCAGGGCAGCGTTTATTTGGCGAAAACCGCGTGCAAGAAGCACAAGAGCATTGGCAAGCGATCCGTGATAGTGGTGATTATGAAGATCTACAGCTGCATTTGATTGGGCCATTGCAGACCAATAAGGTAAAAGATGCGGTGGCATTATTTGATGTAATCCAGACAATTGATCGTGAAAAGCTGGCGGTAAAACTAGCTAATGAAATGGCCGAGCAAAACCGCGACTTGCCGTGCTTTATTCAAGTTAATACAGGGCTAGAAGATCAGAAGGCCGGTATTGCGCCGCAGGCTGTCAGCGAGTTCTATGATATGTGCAAATATGAATGCGGGCTGGATATTGCCGGTTTGATGTGTATTCCGCCGCTGGACGATCCTCCTGCCCTGCACTTCGGGCTGTTAAAGCAGCTTGCCGAAGATGTCGGGCTCTCGCAGCTAAGCATGGGGATGAGCGGTGATTATGAGCGTGCTATACCGCTGGGCTCTACGATCATACGCGTGGGCACGGGTATTTTCGGTGCGCGCTCTTAGGTGATTTAATCATTTAGTGATGGGTAATCAAAGGTCAGCTTTGTGATCGGTTCACGCTTGGCTGGTTGATAAATGATAGGCTCCTGCGCTGTGTAATAATCCACGGCTTGGGTGCCTGCCGTGCGGCCATGTGCCATGGCAACTCTTTGCGGCGGTTGAGGCTGTTTTGCTGTTTGCTGGCTGCCTAGATCTGCAAAGCTCAGTGCCGTTCCTAACTCTTCCATAGAATTTGTATTATCCTTGAAATCAGAGAGGGCTTGCGCTGTTTTGGAGCTACCCGATACATCTATGCTTTTGGCTATTTCGCTGCGGAATTGTGGTGATTTACCATCTTTTATCAGTGCCATGGCATTGCCTGCGATATCTGCACCTGTCTCATATTCGACAACGGTATCAACGAGGCCGCCTGCCGCACCAATACCACCGCCGTAAATGCCGCCGCCTATGATGCGTGATATGGGTTTGATCTCGTCGCCTGTGACTTCACGGTAGAGGTATCCTACAACAGGCAGATGCTGTAGCGGGTTTACCATGTCGATTAAGTCACCGAAACCGAATGCTTCGTCAGGAGTAACGCCTGCACTGGCGTCTGCATAAGCGAGTGCGGCATTGAAGCTTTCATCCGCCGGATTTGCTGCGGATGCAATCTCCATCGCGACATTGTCTTTGGCAGTTTTTGCTGTGTCCCAGACGGGAACTTTTCCGCCCATACGATCATTGGTTTCCCAGCGCAGAATTTTTTTAGCCTGCGCAGGTGCAGGCTCGCTGCTGATTTGTGGTTTTATCGCCGTTTCTAACATTTTTTATTCCTTCTGTTACCATATTTGCAATTCCCGTGCCGTTATAGCGTCTATATGAATCAATGACTTAGCTGTAGGCCGCAGAAAAAATAAGCTTAGGCGGATTTTTTTGCCCATTAGATTCTGCCTTATGCTATGAACGAAGGCAGGACAGGTGGAACGTATGGTTTCGGTATTTTTACATTTTCAGGATAGTTTTTTACAGCGTCCGATAGAGGACGTGTTGCTGCGCCATAAGGGCGAACGTACGCTTGAGATTATAAGCGGTGATGTCCCTGCGAGTGCGGATATCATTGTCACGGATCGTGAAGACTGTGCCGTAAAAGGTGATGTGATTAAGATAGAGCCTTCTAATCTGCGTATTGGCGGCTTAATCGATAAAATCCTGAAACACGCCGATGTGATTGCCCGCAGTGGTAAGTTGGAGAATGTCGTGCGTATTGGCCGTTTTTCGCTGCTGGTCGATGACCATATTTTGCGTGATGGCACGGAGGAAATCCGTTTGACCGAGAAAGAGTGTTATATTCTGGAAGTGCTGGCGGAAGCAGATGGCGCGCTGGTTGATCGTCAGATTTTGCTGGATAAGGTGTGGGGGTATGGCGAGAATATCGAGACCCATACGCTGGAAACTCATATTTACCGCTTAAGACAAAAGCTTGAAAAAGACCCTGCCAAACCGCAGACATTACTGACGGCTGATCATGGCTACCGCTTAGCCTAAAGCCTTTTCGACGGCGATTTGCAGGGATTGCAGGAAGCTGTCGCTTTTTTCCAGTGTCAGGTTGTGAACGTCTCTTGCCAATAACGTATCCAAATCTGCAATTAAATCATTAATCATACGCATTTCTGTTGCTGCCAGAGAAATATCAGGAAGGTTTTCAGGTGGCGGTGTAAAGCTTGTTTCTTCGGGATGGGTTGTTTCCCATGTCCTTTTATAGGCCATAGCTGCCTTGGCGGCTTGCTCGGAGCGCGGGTTGCTGTCATCAGTTCCCGGATCATTTTGCGGCGAGAAAATGGTTACATCATCTGGCTGCGTAGTTGATGCGGTATCCTGCGGCTTTGCTGAAGTAAGCTGCTTGAGAATGTTTTTAACGGAAGCCACAGAGACTGTAATGTCATCGTGCCAGAGCTCTGATTCGTCGTAGTTAGGTTTATCATCTTCGTTTTTGCGGCGCTGATCTTGTTCGCGGCGCTGAATGGCTTGGCGTGTGTCGGTATTCTCAGCGTGCCTGAACTGCGTTTTAAAAATTGAATCGAGGCGTGAAAGCATAACTGCTACCCGTAAATAATAATTACGTTAAGGGAATAAGCAGTATTACGCAGTTCTTAGCGACCGTAAAGGTCAAGAATTTCGTTCTGTTCCTGCGGGTAATACCAGTCTGCGTGGTGTTCGAGGACGTATTGACGCTGGTTGCCGCCTACATCAATCCATGCTTCCATACTGCCGATTTCAGCCAGCATCAGCCACATCGGTATGTCGGCTAACATAATCGGTGCTTCGCTGTCCGCGGAAATGGGCCTTAGTCTGAATTCAATATTCAGAACATCTTGAAGAGCGTAAATGCGCTTATCGAAACCGATTTTCTTGGCGAAAACGTTATATTCATTAGAACTCATTGTCTGATGCAGAAGCTTTTCCAGATCTTGTGCGACGACCGCGATCCACATCTCGCCTACCTGAAATGGGAAATAGTTCTCCGGGATGCCCTGGAGTGTGATTTTTACATCTGTTTTGATGCCGTCCATCTGACTGCGATGGTAGTAGTTGGAAACTTCGACTTTGGCTTTGACCGTAAATTTTACCAAATCCTGATCCGGAATATAGTGATAGAAGGCGTTGCGCAGGCGCACAGTTTCACGCTGCATCATTTTCTGTTTTTCTACGGGTTTGGCCTCAATGTAGGCATCAGTATTTTCGACCCAGGAGTCAAAATCAGGTTCTGAATTGATAAATTGATAGAACGCGAAGCCGACTTTCTCAGAATCATTATATTCCAGTTGTTGGCTGTGAGCGTGCGGTGCAGCAAATATAAGGCACACTGTGAATATAGAGAGAGAAACAAATTTTACAGCGGTTGAGCCGATTTTTTGCATTTAATGTACTTTATCCGTTACCTTGGCTAACCTAATACTAGATTAGTATTACAGTATAATAAAAATCATACGTTTTAAAAAGTAACAAACCCTTAAATTACATATAAAAAAATGTCTGACGAAAATGATGAAGATCTGGATTTATGGGCCCATGTGACAAAGGGTGTTAAGCCGCTTAAAGGGCGTGAGAAGGTCAATCTGGATTTTAAACAGGATAGCAAAGAAAAAAAGCCTGCCGGCAGAGCCGAGCGGGACACGCCGATGTTTATCGAGGAACGAGATATGCCGCGCCGTGTACCGCAAGAGCCTGCGCGTGATCTGGATCGTCGCACCGAAGAAAAGCTGCGCCGCGGGCAGATGAAGATCGAGGCAAGCCTTGATTTACACGGTAAAAACCGCTTACAGGCGCATGAGGCGCTGGAAAACTTCATTTTGCGCTGTCATGCGCGCGGGATGCGGTCTGTCCTGGTGATTACGGGTAAGGGCATGGAGAATAAGGGTATCCTGCGTCAGGAAGTGCCGCGCTGGCTGTATGAAGGAGCGATTGCGCCGCTGGTCTTGCAGCATTACTTTTCCAAGGGCAAGCATGGCGGGGATGGCGCGCTGTATGTGTTGCTGCGTCGTCAGCGTTAAAGCAGGAAGAAGTATTTATAGAGATAAACGGCGCTGGCGGCAGTGATCAGCGCCACTGCCCAGTTCAAAACACCGTATTTCCAATGTAGTGATTTATTGAGCATTAGCTCGTCCTTGGGGACGTTACGCAAGATGCGTAGCAGTAAGAGTTGCCCTAAGAAGAAGCCTGCGATAAAGCCTAACGTGCCGAAGAGATAGATCATGCGTTTAAAATGCTCTAAGCTTTGGTAAGTTTCGAATCAAGGTTCTATCATAATGCCGCTTTTACACATTGTCATCCTTGCCCTTGTTCAGGGTATTTCAGAGTTTCTGCCGATCAGTTCCAGCGGGCATTTGATTTTGGCGCATGAGGCGCTGGGGCATCGCGGTGCGGAAATGAATCTGATCTTGGATATTGCCGTTCATGTCGGGACGCTGTTTGCGGTGCTGCTGTATTTTCGTAAGGATGTCATGGCGATGCTGTGTGGCTGCGTATGTACAGCACAGGGCGCGGATCATAAAGGGCGCAATATGCTTATTTATGTGCTGGTGGCTTCGCTGCCTGTAATTATCATCGGGTTTATATTGCATAGTATGATGCCTGATATGTGGCGGTCTGTGACGGTGACGGCGTGGTGTACGCTTATCTTTGGTATTGTGCTGTGGGTCGCAGATAAAAAGGGTTCACAGACGCGTACGGTCGAAGATATGGGGCTAAAAGATGCCTTGATCGTGGGTGCGGCGCAGGTCTTGGCCTTGATCCCCGGAGTTAGCCGTTCCGGCATTACGATGACAGCGGCGCGTTTTCTGGGCGTCAGCCGTACGGAGAGTGCCAGATTTTCTATGCTGCTGGCTATGGTCGCGATTAGCGGTGCGGGCGCGCTGGGCAGTTTATCGCTGCTGGAAAGCGGTAACCTTGCGCTGGGGCTGGATGTATTATTTGCTATCGTGTTTTCGTTTTTATCGGCGCTTGTGGCGCTTCATTTGATGATGCGCTGGCTGGAAAAGGCGAGTTTTACGCCGTTTGTTATTTACCGCATTGCGCTGGGTGTTTTATTGCTGGGCCTGATTTATGGCGGGGTTATTCCGTCGTAAGGATATGAA
>Ga0208570_1000755_pt1 | contig 10360 bp, 15 predicted proteins | sample DeeseametaMP1202_FD_184192 | JGI IMG/M metagenome (GOLD analysis project Ga0208570, IMG submission 184192) | Marine microbial communities from the Deep Indian Ocean - MP1202 (SPAdes) | ecosystem: Environmental > Aquatic > Marine > Oceanic | place: South Indian Ocean | collected 2011-03-08
TAGTTTTTATCCATATTTTAGGCGCGGTTTAACCAGTTTTGTTGAATTATCCTCAAGAATATAGCTTAAAGAAAACCTACTTACACACAGGTTTCATTTTTCTTTACCATCTGTTTTTTTATCGTATGTTTCAGGATTTTTTGATATAAGTTGGGCTTTGTTGACTTCCTCAAGAATATAAGTAGGTAAATTAGTTTTATGTTCATGCCACTAAAGCGTGCAAGTAGAGGACGAACAAAAGGAGGAAAAGGCTCATCTGGAACAGTACAATGTACCAACTGCGGACAAACTGTACCAAAAGACAAGGCAAAAAAAGTCACGGGTAAAATAAATTTGGTGGAACACACATTGGCAAAAGAGCTACGTGCACAAGGTGCATACATTGCACAAGCTACAGTGTTGAAAACTTATTGTATTTCATGTGCAATTCACTTCAAGATTCTCAAAATCAGATCTGCAGACAGTAGAAGAAAACGTGGAAAACTTCGATAGTATTATTCTTTAATGTTTTTTGCAGTTACGGCCATTCTTTGAATTAAAGTAATTCCAGCAATTACTACCACAATTATTATTGCATATTCCATAAAACCAATTATTCCAATTATTGCAATTACCAAAAGCCTTTCTGCTCTTTCACCAATACCTACTCCTTGAAGTTTTATGTTAAGAGCATCAGACTTTGCTCTTGCATAACTAACTAGTAATGACAAAGTTATTGCAAGTAATACTAAGTAAGGTTCAGCATATCCACCAATTAATATTCCTAAAAATATTGCAACTTCGGCAATTTTATCAAACATAGAGTCAAAATAAGATCCTTTTTTAGAGGTCTTACCAGTAGCCTTTGCTACTTGTCCATCTACCATATCAAAGAATCCTGAAACAAGTAACAAAATTCCTCCAATTACTAATGCAAACTCAATTCCTAGACCATACACTACTGCAGATATCAATGCAAATACAAGACCCACACAAGTCCAAAAATTAGGAGATAGCCCTGTTGATGCAAACCCCTTACCAATCTTTTCAAGTGCAGGGTTGAGGGTATCTCGTAGATTATTTAACACGTGATAATCCCAACAATACTAGCTAATAAAGTGAGTAGAGATGAAATTGAGGCAATACAAAGTCAAAATTTACAAAACTAGCCTCATCATTAATTAGTTTTAAAAATTTTAGATAAATATCTCATTTCCAGAATTTACCTTTTTTGGAACATCAAATATCTTCAAAGAGTCCAAGTATTTCAGATGCTCTGATATAGATTCTTCCTCAAAGGATATCAATATTCTATCATCATGACTAATCTCATATTGCGAAATATCTGAATAATATCTATCTCCATTAAGATAGACCACTTGGCCTTTACAGGATTCATTTAGATAACAGATATCATTCATTCCAAATGACGCAAACAACATCCCTAGTGGTACATTTGTTGCATGCTTGTGAATTTGGTATGGATTGTTGTTCTCAAAGTGGATGTATTTATTTGATAGCTGAAATTGTGGTGTACCAAAATTTACCTGCTTACCGTCTACAATAACTACAATTGCAGCATGAGAATGATCACTACCAAACTCTCCTATGTTGTATTGGTTTGCAAGAATTTCTTCAGGATCCATGTTTTGAATTATTTGTGAGTCTATTTCACTTTGGTTAATAAAATAGTATGAGAGAAACCCTACTGAAAAAATTGCAAAAAGTATCATTGCTATCCAAATTTCTCTGCTTTTTGGTTTAGGACTAGTATATGTATAGTCTGGATTGCTTTCCTCAAATCTGCCAGGTAAGGACTCTTCACCAAAGTCTTTAGGAAGTGTTTTGTCTTGCAATCTGTAGTTTTAATATATTAATTCTATAAATGTAGTAGACTTTGTTTTCTGTACTAATATGACTCTAAATTAACAATCTAGAGTTAGTTTTGTGATAAATTAATGGCAATCATAGTAGACATTATCTTGGCTGCAAGAGACGCAGTAGACCCATCATCATGATATGGATTAAGTTCCATAATATCTACACCAATAACCTTAGTTTCTTCAAAAGAGTGAATTAAGTCAAACAGTTCTCTAGATGTAATCCCTACAGCCTCAGGGTTACCTACACCAGGCGCAAATGCAGGATCCAGTACATCAAGATCAAAGCTTGAATAGATTGAATCAAAAGTAGATACATGATCTTTTAGGAGTTGAGGTCCCTTGCCTTCTCGAATTTCTTTGTCAGAAATTGTCTTGATATTATTTTCTTTTAAGAATTCCAGTTCTTCTTTTACAAATGCTCGAGCTCCTACATGTAAAATATTTTCAGGTCCTCTTTCTTCAACAATTCTTCTGAGATACGAAGCATGACTTAGTTTAATGTCTGCATATTCATCTCGTAAATCATAGTGAGCATCAAATACAACATAACCAGTTTCTTTTGGAAAACTTGTATAGGTTCCAAGAGTGATAGAGTGTTCACCACCTAAAATGAGAAGTTGTCTTTGTTTAGCAACAAGTTCAGTAGTAATTTTTTTTACCATATCAATCATTTCAGATGCAACTACAGTATGTCTAGTATTTCCTAAATCTTCAATGTTTACAGTCTCTAAATCTACTTGAAGGTCAGGATGAAAAATCTCAATATTATTAAACGAATCACGAATTGCATCAGGTCCAAATCTACAACCAGGTTTGTAAGAATGGGTTGCGTCAAAGGGGATGCCAATTATAGTTGCTATAGGTTCAGAGTCATCATCAGATGAAATAATCAATGGAGTATTGTTTAGGTACAAATCAAGATAGCTCATTTTTTACACCATTAATGGGGGTCTCTTTGAGAGATGTTTTGATAAATTCAAACCAGTGAAAGGTTTTCCTTTAGTTTGCTCATTTATTTCCTTTAAGAAATCATCAAAGGGCAATTCCTTAACATCACCTGTTTGTCTATCGCGAATGCTAAGATTTTCAGAATTTACTTCTTTTTCGCCAATAACCAAAATGTATCTAATCCATTCCTTTTCTGCTTCACGAATTCTTTTTCCAATGCTTTCATTTCTATCATCAATATCCACACGAATATTATTACTAGAAATTTTATCAGTCAAAGTTTCACAAAAGTCATTAAATTCCTCTTTCAGTGGAATTACTCTAATTTGTGTTGGTGCTAACCATAGTGGATATTGTGGTTTTCTTCCTTCCTTGATGTCTTTTGCAGCCTTTTCCAATAATACATAGAGAATTCTCTCAATCGCGCCACTAGGAGAGTTGTGTAAGATTATAGGATATTGTTTATTATTATTCTCATCAACAAATTCAATTCCATATCTATCAGCATTTTCTACATCAATTTGGTCTGTAGAGAGGGCAGACGCCTTTCCTAGATTATCAATAAAGTTAAACTCCCATTTTAGAACAAAATAAAAGAATTTGTCTTTCCACATTTCAACTAATACAGGTTTGCCATGTTTCTTGACAAGTTCCTCAATTGCGGATTTATTTTCATTGTAAAAATCTTCAGTGAATCTAATAGCCATCTCATAATCAGGTTTGTCAATTCCTAATTCATGAAGAACACTTTGAGATAGATCAAATCGAATCTTAATCTCATCAATTGCCTGATCCATATCTTTACAGAATGCGTGACAGTCAGGCATTGTAAATGCTCTGAGTCGTCTTAAACCAACGAGTTCGCCGGATTGTTCTCTTCTAAAGCTATACCTTGTTAACTCGTAAAGCTTGAATGGTAAGTTCTTGTAAGATAGTTGGTATTGACTTGCCATTAAAAATTGCCCAAAACAAGCAGCAAATCTCAAAAAGAGTTTTTTCCCATCTGAATCAATATTGTATTGTCTTGCTGGAAATCGGTTAAAGTAACTAACCATACTTGGATGTTCTGAATCATACATAATCGGAGTTTCAACTTCATAGCCACCATATTCCTTTACTTTATCAGTGACATAACTTTCAATCAAAGATTTTATCAGACGACCATTAGGATAAAATCTCAAGTTACCAGAATCTGAAGCTGGTTCATAATCTGCAATGGTCATTTTCTTCATTAATGCAACATGTGGTGAAGGTTCATCTACATTACGTTGTTTTACGGATTCATATTTTGCCAAAATTTCTAATTTTTTGTGATTTGAAAAATCAAAATCACCTATGTTGATCATTGTTCCATCAAGAGACATTATCTTCCAATAAGAACGGATTTTGGACTCGCCTTCTAGGGCCTCAGATGTAATTTCTTCATTATTTTTTGAATCTGTTGAATCTTTTGTAATTACTTTAAAGCTTTCAGCTAGTGGATGTCCTTTTACTTTTACATTATAAGATTTTGTCCAGCCAAATGGAGAATGAGATACTTCAAGATCAGATGCGTTTTCTTCCATCTCCTTAAGTAAAGTCATCGCAATGGATGGTTTTGCAAGATTAGAGCTAAGATGAGCATATGGATATACCAATAATTTTTTGCAGCCAATTTGTTCCATAGAATTTTTTATCTGAGATATTGCATTTTGTGCTACTGAAGAATCATCACCATCTTCTATTGCAATAAATGCAACTACAATTTCCTCAAATCTTATGGTTTCAGGATTTTCAATATCTTCAGCTGATTGGATCTCCTTTTTTGTTGGAGTATACTCAATGTGATCACAATGCAATTGCAATATACGCATAATTTCAAACAGAAATCACAATTGAATTAAGTGTTTACTAAAAATGTAAAATATTGAATTTTTTATGTTGTTTGTGCACGTAAAGAAATTATTGAGCGTAAAATCAAGCCAGATATTCCTAAATTTGAAGTCAGAAATTCAACTGCTCTTGAAAGAGGTGCTTCTCCACGGAACCCTTCATCGTAAATTATTTCAACAGAACCTTTGTCAGTCTCAACAACAGAAGTTATCAAAGAATAATCACCCAATTTTTCATCAGTTCTTTCTTTGTAAAGACGTAATTCTACTTTAGAAATTGTAAAACCATCTTGAACAAAATTCCCAGAGGAGAGCAAAACCTCAACATCATCAGGAGTTCTGTTTACTCGCTCAGGATCATGTATATCAATTAAATTCATTTGGTATTATTTTAGATCATTCCTAAATAAGTAATATTTGCTTGAAAATTCAAAATTAGACACATCACACAAAGAATCCTTGCGTAAGTATTATTCAAAGACTAGACAAAAAGTGTCAAGTGGAAAAATGCAATGAATCAGCACACTGACCAAGAACTGAAACATTCAACAAAAAGGGTTATTCATTTCAAATCAAGACGAGCTTATGTGTCTTACATTCAACTCATGTAGAATCTCAATGTATAGGAGATATTGAAAACACCTGGCTAATTCAAAGAGATTAACGTCTTGGTCTAACTGGTTTTTTTTGGTTTAGGACTTACAGGTTTGCTTGTTATGAGAATATTCAATTTTGCGTGTAATGAAATGGGTCGTTGTCTATGATAAATATAAAATAATATCTTAGGACACAGAGAAATTTGTGTCTAAATTTACACAAAAATGTTTAACTAAATGAGATTCCAGAGTTTGTGATATGGGTTTGTTTGGAAGAAAAAAGAAAATAAAAAATGATTCTAACAGAGAATGGACATCTTTTGAATTCGTTCAATTTCTCATAAAATATCCTGATACTTCTGATGAAGACTTTGTCATGATGTATGAAAATTTACTTGGTGATGATAATTTAGAAAAAGACATGGAGTATTATTGGAAACAGCGACTAGCAGAATTCTTCATCACTAAGGAAGAATTTAAAAAAATCAAAAAAGCGTTTAATCAGAGATTTAAAAAAATAAGAAAGTTAGCACAAGCAAAAAAAGAGACAGATGATATTGTAAAATGGGCTGTAACAAACACTGATGAACAAATCAATAAAGAAAAAGAGTAATTCTAAATAATTATCGTCTTGGTTTTATTGGTATAATTAATTTTTTTGGCTTAACTGGTTTTTTCATGATTAATCGTATTCCTCGTCTCTGTCCCTGTCTCTTCCCAAAAACGACTTGAGGAGTGACTTGTTAATTTGGTCTTTCATGGTGTATACTTTTTCTACTCTATTTCTTCCAACCTTATCTATCAAAACTGATTGTGAATTATTCTTGTCACGTAATGATTCAGAACTCTTTGCATCAATAGCTCTTCTGTAACTTTGTGACATTTCCAGGACATCATGAGCCATTTGACCAGCCCTTTCTGGACTCATATTCTCATGAGCTGTCAATACCATTCGTTCAAACTCTTTTAACTCAAATGCTAATTGACCAAAATTATTTGAAGATATTGTGTGGGTTTTCCACCAAAGTGAATCGGCGTCCATCTGCATTTCTCTAGATATAGTGCCATCACCATTATTGATATCAACAGTTTTCTGGGCTGATTGAATTATCAAATCTATCAAGTCGTTATGCTTTTCACTTGAATCGGGTAATGGTATAAAATGAATTAATATCATCTAGTAAATAAGAGGTGAATTGAAAAACAAAAATTTTTGTATTTTTACATAATTTTTTCCTTCAAGCCTAGAAAAAAAGTCTAGTCACAGATAATATGTCAATAAAAACTAATTAACAGCAAAAAATTAATTTGTAAAAGTGGATCCACACAAATTTCATGGTAATGATATACCTCACATAAAATTAGACCCGAAAATGACTATCGAAGATTTAGTTAATGTGTTTGCAAGTTCAGGATTTAATGGAAGAAGTCTTGGAGAGGCCGCTAAACTTTATGCAAAAATGATCAAAGAAAACGCAACAATTTGTCTCACAGTTTCGGGTGCATTGACACCTGTTGGCTTTGGTGGAATCATTAAAACATTGATTGAGCGGGGATTTGTTGATTGGATTATTACAACAGGAGCTAATGTCTATCACGAAGATCATTTTGCATGGGGTTTGCCTGTAAAACAAGGAAGTTCTGAAGTTGACGATATGAAATTATATGAAAATGAAATTGTTAGAATAAGAGATGTCTATATCAAATTTTATGAAACATTAGAAGCAGAAGATCAAGTTATTCAGAAAATGTTTGGAGAAGACTTTCCAGATAAATCATTTACAACTGCAGAGTTTTGTAATTTAATGGGAAAGATGAGTAAAGAAAATGCAAAATATCCTGAAAAAAGTTTCATTACAACAGCATATGATTATGATGTACCAGTATACATTTCCACAATAAAAGATTCATCATTGGCATTGAATTTGGCGGTTCATAGACTACGAGATAAGACATACAATCTAGACTTTGTCAGGGAGATTCTTGAACAAGCAGCAATTCTTTATGATTCTAAGAAATCAGGCATTTTAGAATTAGGAGGAGGAGTTCCAAAGAATACAGCTCAACAAACAGGTCCCCTATTAGACCAGATTCTAAGACGAAATGATGGAGGACAGGACTATATTATTCAAATTACAGATGCGCGGCCAGATACTGGAGGCTTGTCTGGTGCAACACTACAAGAAGGTAAGAGTTGGGGCAAGGTTCAAGATGCACATCACGGAATGGTTACAGTTTATGCGGATGTAACAATTGTATTTCCAATTCTTGCATTATATGTTCTAAGTAACCAAAAATCAAGAAAGCCAAAACGACTTTACAAAAAATTGGGCAAACTATATGATAAATTGAGTGATGATTATTTCAATAACCCAACAAACAAGGTTAAGAAATCAAAAAAGAAAAACTAAAACTTATCATATCGAGCACGTTCAAGATCTCTATCTTCTTTAGATTCTTTCTTCCATTCTTTGTAATGTTCTTTACAAAGAACTGATTTTTTTCCTGTAGAGTTTACTCGTAGTCCTGCGCGTTCAACTTTAACTGTATTTAAAGAACGAGCACCATTTTGATCACAACCGTCAACGCTACATTTTGCACCTTTTGAGACAACTCCCATATATCATCAAACAAGCAAGATGTTATTTATATTTGAAAATAATTTGAGTTTTTTTTGAACTTTTGATAAGAAATAGTTCAAAAGGATACTATTCATCGTTTATAAGAGGATATTTTTTTCTCAAATTATGGGTGGAGGAAAAAAACCAACTGCTGCAAAAAAAGACAAGTCAGTAAATACTAAAGATTCAAAGAAATCAAAGAAAGATAAAGGTGAAGGCGGACCAAGAAAAGCAGAGATTGTAGTTCTTGTAAATGAACAACAAGCAATAAAAATTATTCAAAACTCCAAAGTAATCACAGTTCAAGATCTTGCAAGACAGACAGGAATCAAAATTTCCGCTGCAAACGCGTTTTTAAGAGAATCTGTTAATAAAGGAATTGTAAAACGAGTTGGTGGTTATTCAGGACACCATTTGTATCAACCAGTTTCTTCATAGATACGAAATACATCACCAGATTTAACATCCTTTAATGCATCAATATTATCAATCAATTTTCCAATAGGCGTCATAGTTTTTCCAGATACTACATCAGCGATAAAAAAACAAACGCTTCCGGATGAAGGTAAGAATGCAACATCACCTTTTTTGAATTCAGTTCTTGCTCTCTCAATTCCGGAATCAATAGTAGTTTCAAAATACAAAATACTTTTTCCCAATAAATGAGCATGTCCTTCTAATGGTAAAGATCTCATTATAGTTCCAACAGTTCTTGGAGATAAATGACGTTTAAGATCACAAGGAATTTTTGATTTTCCTTGAATTTCTAAAATTATTTGTTTTCGGGAGACTGAATCTATAGTCAATTTGTACTTTAAAATGATTAGATTATATAACGTTTTAAGAAAATTTTGTTACTTGTCTAATGTTAAAGAAAATAAAGTGGAAGAAGTTCCAGAAGATGAAGTTGTTGCTGAAGAAATAGAAAATGCAGGATTAAACAAAGCACTAGAAACTTATCGAAAATTAATAGATAGAAAAGACCTAGTAGAACCATTAACTGAAAAAGAACAAAAAAAGCTTGAGAATAGAATCAAAGAAATTGAAAATAGAGAAGTTCTTGATAAGATAGAAGAGCATGAACCAGTGGAGATTCCTTGTGAAAAAGAGAAAATCACAATTGGGCCACCAACATTAACAAAATATGAAAAGGCAAGAATTATGGGTGCAAGAGCATTACAATTGTCTCTAGGTGCACCACCATTTATTCCAATTCCAAAAAACGCAAGAATTTCATTAGATATTTCAATGGAAGAACTTGAACAAAGAGTGATCCCAATCACCATCAGAAGAGTTCTTCCAAATGGAGATTACCAAAATATCCCAATTGACTATTTTGAAAAATGAATCAATAGTCGATAAAACTTAAAAGAACAAAAAATTGCTGATTGTTAAGTAATGCTCATGGATGAGATAAATGAACAGTGTGGTCAGGAGCAGACCGATAAGTCTGAGGATGCCATCATAACTATTGGAAATGACCCCGTAATGTTATTAGCTGTTGATGTCTTATCGGTACTGGGAAAGAAAAATCGAGTTATTCTTAGAGCAAAGGGAAATTCAATTCCAAATGCAGTAGCAGTTGCAAATATTATTACAGAAAAAATGCTGAAAGGGAATTCAAAAGTTGAAAAAATTACTGTAGATGCAATTGTAGGTATTGGTAGGATGACATCAACTGTTGAGATTATTTTAAATAAAATTTAGTAAATACTGCCAGGGCCTTTAAGAAGAATATTTTCACATTCTTTACATACTTGTTCATCTATGTTCGATTCTAAATTGTGATGTATCTCACAAATTAACAAACTAGATTTGATATAATTACAAAGTCCAATAAATTTTGAAAGATTAGATGGAGTATATGCCATATCTGATGAAAGACTATCACTTAATTCATTTATCATAATTGCAACTTCTTTTTCTGCTAAAAGTTTTGCAATCAAAGATGGATCACCTCTTGTTCCACGAATGTAATTGCTAACTGCCGCTTGAGTGACTCCAAGCATTTTAGAAATTTCATCTTCTCTAATGTTATGATCTTCTGCAAGTTTTTTAGCAAGAATTGCTCGTAATGCAGGGATTAGAGTTTTTGATTCAATTTCAACTGGTAGTAGCATTAATTGTCAATCATTCCATAAGGGATTTAAAGTTTGCAATAAAAAGCATAATTATTCAAAGGAAAATAATTAGGCATAGCTATTTTAATTTCAATGACATGAATTTAGCGTTGGATGATGTTTCCAAGAACCTTTACAAAATTATAGAGGAGTCTTGTAATTCTTGTAAATCAAATTTAATTTCATTATCTGGAGGTTTAGATAGTTCTATAATTGCATATTTTCTAAAACAAAGAAAACCAAATACTGTTGCAGTCATTACTGAAGATTTTGTTTCAACAGATCTAACTTATTGTCAAATGGTTGCAAAAGAAATGCAATTACCTTTATCAATTTACAACG
>Ga0208570_1000765_pt1 | contig 10262 bp, 11 predicted proteins | sample DeeseametaMP1202_FD_184192 | JGI IMG/M metagenome (GOLD analysis project Ga0208570, IMG submission 184192) | Marine microbial communities from the Deep Indian Ocean - MP1202 (SPAdes) | ecosystem: Environmental > Aquatic > Marine > Oceanic | place: South Indian Ocean | collected 2011-03-08
GCGGACGCCAACATCGCGATCCACACCATGGCCGACGAAGCCCAAGCGAACGAGCTGGTGCGCCACGACCTCGCCCACATCATGGCCCGCGCCGTGCAAGAGCTTTGGCCAGACACAAAAGTCACCATCGGCCCCGTCATCAAGGACGGCTGGTACTATGACTTCGACCGCAAGGAATCCTTCACCCCCGAAGACCTTGGCCTGATCGAAAAGAAGATGAAGGAAATCATCAACAAGCGTGACCCCGTCCGGACCGAGGTCTGGGACCGCGACCGCGCGATCAAGCATTACGAGGACAACGGCGAGCCCTATAAGGTCGAGCTGATCAACAGCATCCCCGGCGACGAACCGCTGCGCATGTATTGGCACGGCGACTGGCAGGACCTCTGCCGTGGGCCGCACCTGCAACACACCGGCCAAGTGCCGGGCGACGCGTTCAAACTGATGTCCATCGCGGGGGCCTACTGGCGCGGCGACAGCGACCGCGCCATGCTGCAACGCATCTACGGCGTGGCCTTCACCGGCAAGGAAAAGCTGAAAGCCCACCTGAACATGCTGGAAGAGGCCGCCAAACGCGACCACCGCAAGCTGGGCCGCGAGATGGACCTTTATCACATGCAGGAAGAGGCCCCCGGTCAGGTTTTCTGGCACGCCAACGGCTGGCTGATCTACACCCAGCTGCAAGACTACATGCGCCGCAAGCAACGCGCCGGCGGCTATGTCGAGGTGAACACACCGCAGGTCGTGGACCGTAAACTCTGGGAAGCCTCCGGCCACTGGGAGAAATACCAAGACCACATGTTCATCGTCGAAGTAGACGAGGAGCACGCCCGCGAGAAATCGGTCAACGCGCTGAAACCGATGAACTGCCCCTGCCACGTGCAGATCTTTAACCAGGGTCTGAAATCCTACCGCGACCTGCCCCTGCGCATGGCCGAATTCGGATCGTGCAACCGCTATGAACCCTCGGGCGCGCTGCACGGGATCATGCGCGTGCGCGGCTTCACACAGGATGACGGCCACATTTTCTGCGCCGAAGACCAGATCGAAGCCGAAACCGCCAAGTTCATCGAATTCCTGTCGGGCATCTACAAAGACCTCGGCTTTGAAAACTTCAGCGTCAAATTCTCGGACCGTCCCGAAAAACGCTCCGGCTCGGACGAGGTCTGGGACAAGGCCGAGGCGGCGTTGCTCTCGGCCACCCGCAAGGCAGGCATCGAACCCACGCTCAACCCCGGCGAAGGCGCGTTCTACGGCCCGAAACTGGAATTCGTGCTGACCGACGCCATCGGCCGTGACTGGCAATGCGGCACCCATCAGGTGGACTTCGTGCTGCCCGAACGGCTGGACGCGACCTATATCGGATCGGACGGCGCGAAACACCGCCCCGTCATGCTGCACCGCGCCACCTTGGGGTCGTTCGAACGCTTTATCGGCATCCTGATCGAAGAACACGCGGGCAAGCTGCCCTTCTGGCTCGCCCCGCGTCAGGTCGTCGTCGCCTCCATCACTTCCGAGGCGGATGATTACGTGCACGAGGTCGTGGCCACGCTCAAGGCGCAAGGCGTCCGCGCCGAGGCCGACATCCGCAACGAAAAGATCAACTACAAGGTCCGTGAACATTCGGTCGGCAAAGTGCCGGTGATCCTTGCAGTCGGGGCGCGCGAAGTCGAAGAGAAAACCGTGTCCGTCCGCCGTCTGGGGGAAAAGCAGACCTCGGTTCAGGCGCTGTCGGATGTGGCGAACGCCTTGGGCATCGAAGCCACACCGCCCGATTTACGCGGCTGAAAACTGTAACAAACCCCTCGGGGCGCAACGAACTTGCGCCCCGAACATGTCACTATGTTTCAAAATTGCGCCTCCCAACGCTGGAATCTCGCGAATTGTTACAAAAAAACCGGCGATTTTCTGACGCCTCCGTGACACACTCCGATGTGAGTAGCTTTGTCGCACCCCACGCGGCTTAATGTCCTTATCGACAAGCAACCAACCTTAGGAGGAAACACCAATGTCCAACACAATGAAAACACTCGCCGTTGCAGGCGCAGTTGCCGCTGCCCTGTCCGCACATTCGACCGCAGCAAACGCCGCGTCGAAAGAAAAATGCTACGGCGTGGCGCTTGCCGGTCAGAATGACTGCGCCGCAGGCCCGGGCACCACATGCGCTGGCACATCCGTCACTGACTACCAAGGCAACGCCTGGAAACTGGTTGACGCAGGCACCTGCGCCGACATGGAACTGCCCGCAATGGCAGACGGGTCCGAGCGTATGGGCTCCCTCGAAGCGCTGGACCGTGACCTGCCAGCCTAAGCCCTTGGCGGCTTAAACCCTTCGCCTGCGCGGCACGCCCCATGCCGCCGCGCAGGCCCCTTTACACGACCCCTCGAATAGGGAGCCTCTTATGCCAGACGGTGCCACCCGTTTCGACACATTGCCCGCAAGCCCGGGCGTCGGCTATAAACCCCAGCATTTCAAAGACCTGCAAGACGATCCTGGTCCAGTTGAATGGATCGAAATCCATGCAGAGAATTACATGGGCGATGGCGGCCGCCCGCTGGCGCAACTGCGCGCCCTGTCCGAAAAATTCGCCCTCTCCGTTCATGGTGTCGGGCTGAGCATCGGTGGCGAGATGCCACTGGACCGCGACCACCTCGCCCGTTTGAAAAAGCTCTGTGACTGGGCAAACCCTGCCAGTTTCTCCGAACATCTTGCATGGTCCACCCATGATAGCGAGTTCCTGAACGACCTGCTGCCCCTCCCCTATACCGAAGCCACCCTGTCCCGCGTGGCGGATCACATCAGTCAGGTGCAAGACACGATCGGGCGTCAAATGCTGCTGGAAAACCCCTCCAGCTACCTCGCCTTTGATGAATCCACCTTGTCTGAAACTGACTTTTTATCCGAGTTAACCCACCGGACCTCCTGTGGTTTATTGCTGGATGTCAACAATGTTTTCATTTCAGCGAAAAACCTCGCCCTCTCCCCGCGCGACTATATCGACGCCTATCCGGTAGACGCCGTGGGCGAGCTTCACGTCGGCGGTCACGAGGAAGACAGCGTCGGTTTCAACCAGCCGCTGCTGATCGACAGCCACAGCCGCCCCGTGGTCGACCCCGTTTGGGATCTGCTGGCCTATACGCTGGACCGTACCGGCCCCAAGCCCGTGCTGGTGGAATGGGACAATGACGTGCCCGATTGGCCAACCCTGCGCGCCGAGGCAGAGCGTGCGGCGGATGTGCTGGCCCGATGACCACGCTGCACCGGTTTCGAACGCCCCTGCTGGACCCGACGCAGGACCGCCCCGAAGGGCTGCGCGGTGCCGCTGGCGCGCCCGCTGACACGCGCTATGACGTTTACCGCAACAACGTCACCCATTCGCTGATCGGCGCGCTGCACAGCGCCTTTCCCTTGGTGGTCAAGATTCTGGGCACGCAGAACTTCGACCAGATCGCCCCCGCCTTTGTGCGTGCGCATCCGCCGAGCTCTCCGTTAATGATGCACTATGGTGCTGATTTTCCGCAGTTTCTTGCCGCGCAACCGGCTTTGTCAAAGATGGGTTACCTCCCCGATTGCGCCCGTCTCGACCTCGCACTCCGCCGGTCCTATCACGCCGCCGACAGCGCGCCCTTCGACCTTGCCGCCTTCCAGCAGATTGCGCCCGACGCGATGATGCAGGCGCAGCTGCCCCCCGCCCCCGCGACGGTGCTGCTCCGCTCTGACTGGCCGCTGTATGACATCTGGCGGTTCAACATGCAGGCGGATGCCCCCAAGCCGCAAATGCAGGCGCAGGACGTGTTGATCACCCGTCCCGACTTCGACCCCGCCCCGCATCTGTTGCCCCCCGGCGGCGGCGCATGGTTCGCCGCCTTGGCTGGGGGTGCCACGCTTGATCAGGCCCATGACACCGCGCTGGCCACGCACCCCGATTTCGACCTTGGCGCGGCTTTGGGCCTGTGCTTTGCAACCGGCGCGTTTTGCGCAAAGAACGGCGGATAAGATGCTGAAGACTCTCACCCTTTACGATCGCGCGACCGGCTGGATCACCGCGCAAGACTGGCTGCTGCCCACATTGGCGCGGTTCCTGTTCGCCGCGGTGCTGACGCAGTATTTCTTTACCTCCGGCCTGACGAAGCTTGACGGTCTGTTCACGCTGAGCACCGGTGCCTATGTCCAGATCTTCCCCCGCGCGTTCGAGGCGGCGGGCTATGACGCGACCGCACTATCGGCGTGGCACGGGCTGGTGGCCTATGCGGGGACACTGGCGGAGTTCGTGCTGCCCGCGTTGATCGTGCTGGGGCTGCTCACACGGTTTGCGGCCTTGGGGATGATCGGCTTTGTGGTGCTGCAATCGCTCACCGATCTATACGGCCACGGGCAATGGAGCGCGCTTGGCCAGTGGTTTGACCGTCTGCCGGACGGGACCATTCTGGACCAGCGCGGGCTTTGGGTGCTGCTGCTGGTGGTGCTGGTGGTCAAGGGCGGCGGGCCGGTTGCGCTGGATCGCGTCTTGCTGGCGCGCCGCCGCTGAGGGTTACTGCGCGGCTTTGACCTTTGCCTCTGTCGCGTCGTTCCAGCCGAGGAACAGATCCTCCCCCACCGCGATCAGGGGGCGTTTCATCAAGGCGGGATGGGCCGCGAGCAATTCCAGTGGATCGGCACCGCGTTCCGCCTCGTCCAGACCGCGCCATGTGGTCGAACGGGTGTTGACCAGTGCTGCGCCGAATTGCGCGTGGGCGCGGGCCAGCACGTCGGCGGGGACACCGTCCTTGCGCACATCGACCAGCTGCGCGTCGGGCAGCGCCTTGATCGCCTTGCGGCAGGTATCGCAGTTTTTCAGACCGTAGATCAGCATTCTCACCTCACTTTTTGGGGTTTCATATGTCCTAAGATAATCGGGCAGCGCGAAATTTCTTGATTTCCGGCGCGGGTGAACAACCTTTTATCGCGTAAGGCGGCGAAAGCAATTTTTCGACGCTGTGACAGCGATTAATGAGGAGCGTTGAGAAATGCCAACGGGTACAGTCAAATGGTTTAACACCACCAAAGGATACGGGTTCATCGCGCCGGAGGGCGGCGGATCGGATGTGTTTGTCCATATCTCTGCGGTGGAACGGTCGGGGCTGACCGGACTGGCGGACGAGCAGAAAGTGTCTTTCGAGATGTCCGAGGGCCGCGATGGCCGTCAGATGGCGACGGATCTGGAACTGCTGTAAAAAAGCCCGATGCCCAAGGGACACCGGGTTTTCTGGTCGTCATGCGGGCAGCGGCACGCGGGGCTGCGGCTTAGCGGCAGCCCTTTTCCCCCGGCACGCAGGAATAGGTGACGGGGCGCGGCGTATAGTGCCGCACCTTGTGCTTTTTGGGCGCGGGGTGCGCCATCATCTGCTGGTAGCTGGTGCTGGTGTTCGGCGTGCCGCAGCAGATGACACCGGAAATGGTGATCGGCTGGAGCCCTGCGGGGCAATAGTTGGCCGAGGACGGGTAGGCATAGATCTTGGGCTCTGCGGAGACCTGCGCGGGCAGCAGAACCGCGCCCATCAGACCCAATCCGGCCATCATTCCTGTTGTTAGACGCATAATATCCCTCGTTATTTTCAATTTCCCTTAATTTGCCCCGCGTCAGCGGCCAAGTCTAGCCTTTTTGCCCCCCAGGGGTGTGTTGCTGGTACGTCGTACCGGCAGAGGCGCGGGCTGCGGAGCGGGGCTCGGGTTACCCATGGGTAACTTAACCTATTGTTATTATTAATTTATTTTTGGTTATACTGGCGTGCGGTGGCGTGCGTTCGCTGGTGTGAGGCATGGTCCGGCAAAGCCGGATTGAACAGTCCAGTGGATTGTTCAAAGTCTCGAACGCGGAATGCGCAAGCATTTCGCCGGGGATGTATGAGGTGACCTAAACAGGAACCGCCGCGCCCGAACCGAGGGGTGGGAAGCGAAGCGCCGACTCCGCGAAGGCAAGCCTTCGCTCCGTCGGTGACGCGGATGCTTTGCATCCGCTGACCCGCTTCGTGTGGGGGTAAGACATGGTTGGGGCGCAGCCCCAATCAATCCTTCCGGGGGAAGGATTGAAATGTCGAACGCGGATTTCGCGAGAAATGCGCCGGGGAGATATGGGGTGTAATCAATTTGGACCGCCGCGCCCGAACCGAGGGGTGGAAGCGAAGCGCCGACTCCGCGAAGGCAAGCCTTCGCTCCGTCGGTGACGCGGAAGCTTTGCATCCGCTGACCCGCCCCGTGTGGGGGTGAGAGACGGTCCGGCGAAGCCGGATTGAACAGTCCAGTGGACTGTTCGAAGTCTCGAACGCGGAATGCGCAAGCATTTCGCCGGGGATGTATGGGATGGGTCAGATTGGCCATGTGTGGATCGGGTTTGAACTTAATTCCGATAGACGTTCATCCTTCTGTACTGCGACGCCAACATTTTAGAGGCTGCAGACGCTTGGATCGGGTAATGTCTCATCAACGCCGCCCGTTGGTTTTCACCTTCTTCAATCAACCGAGGGATATCCGCTTGAATTGCCGTTGATTTCCGTGTTCTGAGCCGCATTTGGACACAAGTACCATGGTGGACCCAGTCATGCTCAATCTGTCGATCCCCAACCAGGCTCAAACCTTGCCTATCGCTAATCAGTCGGAATAGGCCGTTTTCGGCGCATATACGACTAGTTACAAACAAGCCGAATCCTGAATTCCCCCAAAACTCATCTTGATTTATCCGCTTTTCAAGTGAGACCCCTGAAATGCCGGGTAACAAAGCGAATTTTAGAGCTTGTCTCGCATTATTGCAGTCAACATACTCGTTTTCGTAAAGATTATTCGGTATGCCTACCCCATTATCAATCACAACAATTTCTGCTTCATACCGCGTTGGCCAATATTGAGCCATTATAGTGGCCCGAGTCCCATCGCTGTGTTCAGCAGCATTTCTCATTATTTCTCGTATTGCATACTGCAATACATCGAAGGTTGATCCTTCGTCTGTCTGAGAAAGCACAACTGCCATTCGGGTCGCTTCATCGTTGATTAACTCCCCGATAGGACCTTTCCCAGCCTTACGCTTAAAGTCTAGAATATCGAATGTTTCAATTGGCAAATATCCAGTGGAACCATAAGCTTCACCAGGCTCGCGACCACGTGCCCACCCCATATACCTAAAAAGACCGACATGATCCGCAAAACTGCTGAATGCGGTTTTTCCCGGAAGCAATCTAAATTTGCATGTTCCCCCAAAATTGCCTGCCAATCTCTTAATCTTATCCGCTAACAACAATATGGGTAATGGTTCACCGAACTCGCAGTTCCTAAAATCGAAGGTACATACATCGACGAAACTGAGGTCGATGTGATCAAGCTTTAACGCAAATACGTGCTCAGCGAGCCGAAGTTCACGTGGAATAGAGATCACACGCTCATAACTACGTTCCATCAATCACCGCCATAAACTCCCGCCATTCCCCTTTAGACATACCGCTATTTTCCTGCGTGACCTCCTCACCCTTCACCATCCGGCGGATACACTCAAGGGCTGTATTGGACATAGTTGCGCCACCTAGACGGTAATCCTCGAAGGCGCGGTAGGCGGCGGGGACCCAGTCGGCGACGACGTTGCAGATGGCATCTGCATAGACGCGGATCTCGTATTGGGCGTGGGCATCGGCGCGCAGACGCAGGAAGTGGAACAGGTTGTGCAGATCCACCTTCCAGTACCATTGCGTGTAGATGTTCGACGGCAGGTTCATCCGCGCCAGCTCTCGTGCCAGACCGTCCTGCGGTTCGCCGTCGGGGCCGGTTTCGGCGATCATCGCCTCGTAATTGTCATAGGCGCGGTTGCTGTCGGACTTGAGGATTTCGAGCACACGGGCGGCCTCTGCCCCTTCCAGAACGCCACCGCGGCCCTGATTGTTCACCACGCTTTGGGCGTTCACATGGGACGGCTCGGGGATGTAGAATTCGCGGTCCAGGATCGAATAGCGGGCGGAGTATTCGTTGACGTTGGCGGTGCGGTGGCGGATCCACTGGCGCGCGACAAAGACGGGCAGTTTGACGTGGAGCTTGATCTCGCACATCTCGAAGGGGGTGGAGTGCCAGTGGCGCATCAGGTAGCGGATCAGCCCTTCGTCGTTCTGCACCGATTTCGTGCCGCGCCCATAGCTGACGCGGGCCGCCTGACAGATCGCCGCATCGTCGCCCATATAGTCGATGACGCGCACAAAGCCGTGGTCGAGCACGGGAATGGCCTTGTAGAGATGGGTCTCCATCCCTTCGGAGACGGCGCGCAGGGTCTGTTTCGGCTCTGCCCGCAGAGCGTCGATTTCGGCTTGTTGGTCGGGGCTGATCGGCATGGGGGGCGTCCTGTCATATGGGCGTGGATTCGGGGTCTACTATATCTGCGGCAGCAGGCCACCGGAACCGCCATATGCGGTATTGTTTTTGGGTAGCACTTTGTCGGCAAATGCACGTGGGGCAAGGTGGAGCGTTGACAGCAGGGCGCGCGATTGGCGACTGTCGCGGCAATCAACAAGAAATTTTCGAGGCAGACAGTTATGAAATTCGGGACATCAGCGCTGGCGCTGTGCGTATTTTTGGCAGCATGTGGCAGTGGCACGCCGTTTAACGGCGAGACGGAGGCAGATACGGGCACGGGCACCGACGGGAACACGGGGGCCAGTGCCATTCCCGAAGAACTGGCGAACGACCTCAAGAGCTTTAGTTATGACCCGGCGTCCCAGACGCTGTCGATCACGGGTATCACCGCAGATGATAGCGAGTTCACCGCCAATTATCGCCGCCGCCCCGGCTTGGACCGCAACGGATATGAAGCCTACACCGCGCAGGACGGATCGCTGGACCGCCACGTCACCGCGTATGTGAAGGACATCGATGGCACCCGCGCCGCTGTGGTGATGACGGGCGGGCAATTCGAGCAGGTCTTTTCGGGCGCTGGATATTCCAACACCTCGTATTCAGCGCCGGTCGCACCGGGCACGCAATCCGAGGGCGGGCTGGTGACCTATGCGGGGAATTACATCGGGCTGCTGAACGGAGCCGGGTCCGGGGAAGATCTGGCACCGGTTGCAGACGGGACTGACCCCGACCCCCTGTCGCGTCAGGCCGCCGAAGTGACGGGCAAAGTGGTTCTGACCGGCGACTTCACCGACGCGGCGGTTGCAGGGATCATCTATGATCGCAAGGTAACCGACTTTGATACAGGCGGTGCTTACGATCCCAACTCCGCCACCCCTTTCGAGGCGCAGAACATCGCGCTGGACAGCACTGGCATCGCGGAAGACGGCACTTTCTTCGGGACCGCGTCACAGTCTAACAACGCGGTCGGCGAATACGGCGGTATTTTCGGGGGCACGGGTGCCACGGAAGTTGCTGGTGTGATCCACGCCGAGAACCACATTGCGCTAGGCGGATCGGGCACACCGATCGAGTATGGCGCGTTTGTCCTGACCCAATGTGGCCAACCCGGTGAAGACGCGATCTGCGATCAGCCCGAGCGATAGAGCGGCTGTATCGTGTCTTTCGCCAATTGCGCCTTCGGCTGTGCAGTGGCCGGGCTCTGCCTGCTGAACAGTGATCCTGTCGCGGCAGAGCAGTCGGTCGCGTTGTCCCTGCCCGAGGCCCGATCATTGGCGGTCCATGCGCTGAAGGGTGAACGCCCTGCTCTGGCGTCGCAGATCGCGCAAGGGTTGCTGATCGCGGATCCGCATTCGGCGTATGCGCATTATGTTCTGGCCACAGCCCATGCAGATATGGGGCACGGAACGGATGGGCGAAAGTCTGCGGCGCGAGCGTACCGCTATGCAGACACCAGGGTACAGAAGTTTCAGGCCGCGGAACTGGCAGCACGGCTGACCTTTGCAGAAGGGCACCCGACCCTCACTCAGCTTTGGCTTAGACGTGCCGTTCAAAACGCCCCGACCCCGGAAATAGAAGAGCAGCTTGCGCGTGACTATGCCCGTGTGCGGCGTGAGAATCCGTTTCGCTTTTCTATAACAGGCGGGGTGAAGCCCTCTAGCAATGTCAACAATGGTGCTGACACCGCACAGCAGGTGATCGACGGCTTGCCGTTTACCGGGCGGCTCAGCGGATCGGCGCAGGCCCTATCGGGTATCGTCGGTACCGTCGACGCGGTCGTCGGGTACCGTTTGCGGAGCACTCAAAAGACGCGGACGGATCTTTCGGGTCGCCTGTTTGTACAACGTGTGGCGCTTGATAGCGGGTCGCATGATTTGGCACCTGAAGCACGTAACAG
>Ga0208570_1000766_pt1 | contig 10233 bp, 9 predicted proteins | sample DeeseametaMP1202_FD_184192 | JGI IMG/M metagenome (GOLD analysis project Ga0208570, IMG submission 184192) | Marine microbial communities from the Deep Indian Ocean - MP1202 (SPAdes) | ecosystem: Environmental > Aquatic > Marine > Oceanic | place: South Indian Ocean | collected 2011-03-08
GTTCGCATCTTTCAACGGTATGGTGGAAGAAGTCGACGAAGAAAAAGGCAAGCTGAAAGTATCAGTATCTATCTTCGGTCGTGCCACACCTGTCGAACTGGAATACTCACAGGTCGAAAAGATCTAATTACTTTAAAGTTTACGGTGGTAACGTCTGTATGTCTTAGGATGTGCAGGCGTTTTTCTATATAGAGTAAATTTGCAATATTTTTTCATAAAACATATGGTGCCGTCTGGAATTTGGCTGGAGGTAAAGTATGACTATTTTAGACGATCTATTGGAAAAATTCCGTAAGGCATCATTTCCAAATGATGAGCAGGTTGTTGTGTATGCCGGCGAAGACCCTTGGGATGATATCCGTGGTAATGAGTTCGAATTCGGTGCTTTTGTTCCGGTCAGCAGGACGCGTGCTGAGTGGCTGCCATTTGTTGCTAATGATCCGGAAGTGATTGCGCAGCTGCAGTCGCTGGAAATTGGGCAGGCATTCAAAATTCTGGAAGAGGAATCTTGTGGTCCGATGGGGATGCGCGTCCTCAAAATCGCCTTAGAGCCGAGCTTACCGAAATACGCTGTGGGCGCGGATAATCCAGCGACTTTGCAGCTCTAAAAAATCATTATAAAAAGCTTGTATTTCTGGACGGGCGGCGCTATTGTGCAGCCCGTTCTCTATATGTTGTGAACGATGTGGAAGGTGTCTCTCGCTAAAGACCATGAGAGGCCGTACCACAACCCTCTAACCGAACGTCTCGCTGAATATGCTGGCGTTCATAACTTAGGAGGCCAAAATGGCTAAAAAAGTAAAAGGTTTTATTAACCTTACTATCCTGGGTGGCAAAGCTAACCCATCTCCACCGGTCGGTCCTGCATTGGGTCAACACGGTGTCGCGATTATGGATTTCTGTAACGCGTTTAACGACAAAACCAAAGACAGCATGGGTATTCCTATTCCTGTTGTTATTACGGTTTACGAAGATCGTAGCTTCTCATTCATCACGAAGAAGCCACCAGCCAGCTACTTCCTGAAGCAAGCAGCAAAAGTAAAATCCGGTGCAAACAACCCGGGTCGTGAAACTGTCGCACAGGTTTCTATGAAACAGGTTCGCCAGATTGCTGAAGATAAAATGGAAGACCTGAACGCAAACGATATCGACGCAGCGATGAAAATCATTGCCGGTTCTGCACGTTCAATGGGCATCGAAGTACTGGAGGGTTAATTATGAGCGCTACTAAGAAAATGAAAGCCGCGTACGGCAAAATTGATCGCGAAAAACTCTACACAGTAGACGAAGCAGTCAAAATTCTGAAAGACATTGCGAAAGATCGCAAATTTGACCAGACACTGGAACTGGCGATGAACCTGGGTATCGACCCACGTCACGCAGACCAGGCTGTCCGCGGTATGTTCTCTCTGCCACACGGTACAGGTGCTACGGTACGTGTTGCTGTGTTCGCAAAAGACGACAAAGCAGCTGAAGCGAAAAAAGCCGGTGCTGATATCGTTGGTGCGGATGATCTGGCAGACATGATCAGAAACGGTGAAATGAACTTTGACCGTTGTATCGCTACGCCTGACATGATGCCTCTGGTTGGTCAGCTTGGTAAAATTCTGGGTCCAAAAGGCATGATGCCTAACCCTAAGCTGGGTACTGTGACTCCTGACGTTGCTAAGGCTGTTGAATCTGCTAAGGGCGGTGCTATTGAGTACCGTGCTGAAAAAGCAGGTATCATTCACGCAGGTGTTGGCAAGCTGAGCTTTGACGACAAGAAACTGACTGAAAACGTAACAGCTTTGGTTAAAGAAGTTGCACGCGTTAAGCCGTCAGGTGCAAAAGGTAACTACATGAAGAAGATCACACTGTCTTCTACAATGGGTCCTGGCCTGAAACTGGATATCCAGTCATTCTTCGTGGAAGCGAAAAAAGCAGCCTAATCGCGCTTTGAAATTTAACAGGTTTTATAAGCCCTTCATTCGGTGTAGAATGAAGGGCTTATTCTTTTTTGCCGTTCGGCAGAAACTTCATTATTTAAAGACTATCTGCGGGAGCCAGAGCCATGTATTGGGCCATATTCGGTATTTTTCACAGCATTTTCAGGGCAGCCTACGCCGAAGTAAATCGCATCTTTGACGTAGATAATTGGCAAATGTCCTTCATGCAGTCTGTTGTGGCTGTCATTATGCTGGTGCCGTTTATACCTTTCATGAATTTCCCGACGGACCTGAACTTCTATCTGGCGGCTGTGCTAGTAGCCTTGATCATAGCCGTTGGCGTTGTTATTCAGCTGAATATGACCGCCATTCAAAAGGGACGAACGTCGAGTGTCGCCATTCCGATAGAGGCGCTGGCTGCTTTCATAATGTGGATTGTCATTACGCCTTACGCCTATGCGCATTACATTGATAACCCGCTAGTAACCGCCTGCGTAGTGGGCTCTTTCTCGATTACGGCTGCGGCTCTGTATTATGTGCGCAATACCGATTTAAGTTGGGAGTCCCTTGTTGTTGTAGCGCCTGTAGGTATTACATTTGCTGTGGCTGCTGTTGTGACAAAGCTCGTGATCCCTGCGGATCCCGAACAGGTGATGGCGGCGTGTCTTGCGTTTGTATTGACGAATTACACTGTCATGAGCTTGGTGCTGGGCATATTCTTGTTGCTGAAAAAGAAAACTGGCCCCGAGATGTTAAAGCCACCAATGTTAAAGGCGAGTGCCTTAACAGGTGTCTGTGCCATGCTGGCCTATATCAGCTTTGTAGTAAGTGTCGTTTATGCGCCGAACCCGGGTTACACGAGCATTCTAGCTGCACTCGTGCCTGTATGGCTGATGTGGTACCACGAAATCAGATTTATTCCCGATAAAGCCAACCCGCTGGCAGGCTTTATGATCGTTGCGGCGATTGGTTTATTACTACTGGCCACTTGGGGTTAATGACGGCGCTCTGCTTGGGGCTTTCAGGCCAGGGTAGAGCGGCATTAATGCCTCAATCAATGGTCGGTCTGTCACATACGTACTGAGTTTCCAGCCTGGCAGGGACTTGATTGTTTTCTCGAGAGCTTCTTGATAAAGCCTGCGGGCTTCCAGATAATTGTCACGCAAAGCTTCAGCCTTATCGACTTCGTGCGAAACAGAGCTGTCGCTGCCTTCTTCAAAGCGGATCGTGCCCTTATAATCAAACTCGATTTCCTGCGGGTCCATAATCTGGATCAAGTAGCCTTTAACGCCTGTCGTATGGAAGCGCTGCAGCTTATCCGCGATACGCTTCATCATCGCTTCTCTGATTTCTTCAGGTGACTTGTCGTACAGCTCTTCTTCCTCGAACAGTGCACGTGTCGGGAAGAAATCGCTGAACATCACAACATATCCGTCTTTTTTAAGTAGCTGGCCGCGGTGTAGTGGGTGGTCCGGCAGTGTTTCATTCTGGCCGTCTGACATACTGAACATGTGGGCGGCAAGCTCGCTTGCAGCACCTTTATCGCTGCGCAGGCGCATATCGGTGCCGAGCATAGTGAAGTGCTCTTTACTATTAAGGGCAATATAGCCCATCGCCATCGTTAAAATGTCTGCAGCTTCTTGCTTGGAATAAAGCGCTTTATCAGACTTGAACTCCATGGAGGGTGATTTTTTACGCCAAAGGTACAGGATGTTTGTAATGTCCTGTTCGCGCTGACGCACTTGCAGTTCAGGCTCACCGTTATGATCAAAAAAGCTGGCAGAACGGCGCGCATCTACGCGGCTCATCTGGTCGCCATTCATGAAGGGGCGGAACTGACGGAAGCGGTCACTGTCACCGGGGCGGCCACTCTTCTTTTCGCCACGTAGTTTTGTGGCCAGTTTGGCGGCTTCTAACTGAAGTTCTGGCAGGCTTGCTGCTGTTTTTTCAGCTTCCTGCGAACGGCGGAATACGCTCGTTAGGTCTTTTATTTTAAACATTATGTCTCCCTGATTATGGAAGCACATTTACATATGGGTATAGGGGTGTCAATTTTAAAAACAGAAAAATATGCACAAAAAGCTTGACGCAGCGCGACGCATTCTTTATTAAATGCCTCGTTCCTGTCCAAGACTACGCGGTGGGTGCCTTGTAAGCACTGTAAATTCCGGTATAGATGGGGTAAAGAGATTAAAGCGTCAATGACGTTTATGTTGTCTTTATCTTTAGGATTTTGTTCAGGATGTACCGTAAGGTGACATCCTTTTTTGTTTTTAGGTCGCGCCTTTTAAAAAGCGCATTGTATGAGGAGACCACACCATGGCGATGAGCCGTCCGGAAAAAGAGCAGGCAGTAGCTGCCTATAAAGAACGTTTTGAAGAAGATGAGATTCTGGTAATTGTTCAGAACCAAGGTCTTACAGTTGCTGAGATGACTGAGCTGCGCTTGAGCATCCGTAATGAAGGCGCAAGCTTCAAAGTAATGAAAAACAAACTGGCACAACGTGCACTCGAAGGCACAAAATTCGAAGGCGTTGCCAATATGTTTTCAGGCCCAACAGGCGTTGCTTCTTCTAAAGAGCCGTCAGTTGCCAAGGCTGTACAAAAATTCGCTAAAGACCACAAAAAGCTGGTTATCGTAGGCGGCGCGATGGGCGCAATTCAACTTGACGCTGCAGGCGTTGAGCAATTGTCCAAACTGCCATCTCTGGACGAGCTACGTTCCAAACTTATTGGTCTTATCCAAGCGCCTGCTACGAAAGTGGCTGGTGTAACACAGGCACCTGCCGGCAAGCTGGCTCGTGTTGTTGGCGCGTACGCGGCAAAAGGCGAATAAGTTATTTAAAGTTTCAACAGGCATATATTATTTTAATGAAGGAGAAAAACTATGGCTGCTAATATTGAAAAAATCGTTGAGGATCTATCAGCACTGACTGTTATGGAAGCTGCTGAACTGGCTACTGCACTGGAAGAGAAGTGGGGCGTTTCTGCTGCTGCTGCTGCTCCTGTTGCAATGGTTGCTGCTGGTGGCGACGCTGCTGCTGCAGAAGAAAAAGACGAGTTCACAGTTGTTCTGGCATCTGCTGGTGGCAACAAAATCGCAGTGATCAAAGAAGTACGCGCGATCACAGGTCTGGGCTTGAAAGAAGCTAAAGATCTGGTAGACGGCGCACCTAAAGAGATCAAAGAAGGCGTTAAGAAAGAAGAAGCTGAAGAGATGAAGAAAACTCTCGAAGCAGCTGGCGCTTCAATCGAACTGAAGTAATTTACTTATATATTTGCTGGTCCCGGAGGGGTTTTGACCCTGTTCCGGGATCAGCTGTTTTTATTAGCCTATAAAAAGGGTTGACAAGAAACCCCCTATAGGCCATATATCACCACGCAATTGCAGCCTGGGAAGAGTGTGAGAGCTATTATTTCACATAACGGAACTACCGTATAATTTACCGCTTCGCCCCGATAGATAAGGGTGACTGGCGGTTTTGGCGCGTTTGCACGTACGAGATGTACGGGCGCCATGCGAGAGCAAAATACATAGGGTCCATTTAGACCCGTTTAAAGAGGCGCTTATATATAAGACCAGACTATATATAAGGACTCTGACATAGTTTTGACTGGTACAGATAGGAAGAGCCAAAGATGAGTGCAGCAAAAAAAGATTCAGCTACAGATCAAAAAATCAGAACGGCCAATGACGTAGATAGCTTTACAGGTCGTAAACGCGTTCGTCGTTCTTTCGGTAAGATTCGCGAAGTTGCGGAAATGCCGAATTTGATCGAAGTGCAGCGTCAATCATATGAACAATTCCTGCAGGCCGATATTCCTGCTGACGAACGCCAGATGCAAGGCTTGCACGAAGTCCTGACATCTGTCTTCCCGATTAAGGATTTCTCTGACAAAGCAGAAATCGATTATGTTCGATACGAGCTGGAAGAGCCTAAATACGATACAGAAGAATGTCGCCAGCGCGATATGACATACGCTGCTCCTCTGCGCGTGACATTGCGTCTGTCTGTATTTGACGTGGACGAAGATACAGGTCTGCGTTCTATCCGCGATATTAAAGAACAAGACGTATACATGGTTGATATGCCACTGATGACTGATGAAGGTACATTCATCGTCAACGGTACAGAGCGTGTTATCGTTTCACAGATGCACCGTTCACCTGGTGTGTTCTTCGATCATGACGGTGGTAAAACACACGCATCAGGTAAATACCTGTTCGCAGCACGTGTTATTCCTTACCGTGGTTCATGGCTTGATTTCGAATTCGACGCGAAAGATCACCTGAACGTCCGTATTGACCGTCGTCGTAAATTGCCTGTAACAACAATGCTGCGCGCTCTGGATAGTGCTGAAACAGCTGCATACCGTGCAAAGTGTGAAGAAAACGATGTAGCTGTTGATCCTCTGATGATCCAGGGTATGTCAAACGAAGAAATTCTGAGCACATTCTACGGCCAGATCGTTTACAGCAAAGACAAAAAAGGCTGGAAGACGCCATTCGACGGTGATCGTCTGCGTGGTGTGAAACTGGCTGCTGATCTGGTTGATGCTAAAACAGGCAAGGCTGTTCTGGAAGCGGGCGAGAAAGTAACGCCTCGCAAAGCCAAGAAGCTGGTTGAAGATGGTTTGAAAGATGTCCTGGTTTCTGACGAGCAGCTGGTTGGTCAGTACCTTGCCATTGATATCTTTGACGAGAAAACAGGTCAGGTTCTGTTCGAAGCTGGTCATGAGCTGACAGAAGAAAATGTTGAAAATCTGGATGGCATGAACGTATCTGAATTGCCTGTGCTGGCAATCGATCACGTAAACGTTGGTCCATATGTTCGCAACACAATGGAAATCGATAAATGTGATACGCGCGAAGAGGCGTTGATCGATATCTATCGTGTAATGCGTCCTGGTGAACCGCCAACAGTTGAATCAGCAGAAGCTCTGTTTGAATCTCTGTTCTTTGACCCAGAGCGTTATGATCTGTCACCGGTTGGTCGTGTGAAAATGAACGCACGTCTGGATCTGGATGCTGAAGATCAATTCCGTGTTCTGTGTAAAGAAGACATTTTGGCAATCCTGAAATACCTGCACGGTTTGAAAGACGGTGTTGGAGAAGTTGACGATATCGATAACCTCGGTAACCGTCGTGTTCGTTCTGTTGGTGAATTGATGGAAAACCAAATTCGTGTTGGCCTGCTGCGTATGGAGCGTGCCATCCGTGAGCGTATGTCATCTGTTGAGATCGACACATATATGCCACACGATTTGATCAACGCGAAGCCTGCTCAGGCTGCGGTTCGTGAATTCTTCGGTTCTTCACAGCTGTCACAGTTTATGGACCAAACAAACCCACTGTCAGAAATTACGCACAAGCGTCGTCTGTCAGCCTTGGGCCCAGGTGGTCTGACACGTGAACGCGCAGGCTTTGAGGTTCGAGATGTGCACCCAACGCACTACGGCCGTATTTGTCCGATTGAAACACCTGAAGGTCCGAACATTGGTCTGATCAACTCATTGTCTACATTTGCCCGTGTAAACCAGTATGGTTTCATCGAAAGCCCATACCGTAAGGTTGCCGGCGGCAAAGTAACTGACGAAGTTGTTTACATGTCAGCGATGGAAGAAGCCCGCTACACAATTGCGCAGGCTAACTCCGTACTGGACAAAGGTGGTAAGTTTGAAGCTGATCTGGTTTCATGCCGTAAAGGTGGTGAAAACTTGATGGCGACACCTGACACAATTGAATATATCGACGTTTCACCTAAGCAGATCGTTTCTGTTGCGGCATCTCTGATCCCGTTCCTGGAAAACGATGATGCGAACCGTGCGTTGATGGGTTCAAACATGATGCGTCAGGCTGTGCCTCTACTGCGTGCTGATGCACCATTGGTTGGTACAGGTATGGAAGCCACTGTGGCCCGCGATTCAGGTGCTGCGATTACAGCCCGCCGTACAGGTGTGGTAACGAAAGTGGACGCAACACGTATCGTTATCCAGGCGTCAGAGCGTACACGCAATGATGACCCTGTGGTTGACATTTACAAGCTGCACAAATTCCAACGCTCAAACCAGAGCACATGTATCAACCAGCGTCCGCTTGTTAAAGTGGGTGATGAGATCAAGGGCGGCGATATCATTGCTGATGGTCCATCAACACAGTTTGGTGAATTGGCTCTGGGGCGTAACGTGCTGGTGGCCTTCATGCCATGGCAAGGTTACAACTTCGAGGATTCAATCCTTCTGTCAGAGCGTATCGTGCGTGAAGATGTTTACACATCTATCCACCTCGAGGAATTCGAAGTGATGGCACGTGATACAAAACTGGGTACGGAAGAAATCACACGTGATATTCCGAACGTTGGTGAAGAAGCTCTGAAACACCTTGATGAGGCCGGTATCGTTCACATCGGTGCTGAAGTATCTCCTGGTGACATTCTGGTTGGTAAAGTAACGCCTAAAGGCGAAAGCCCGATGACTCCTGAAGAAAAATTGCTACGCGCAATCTTCGGTGAGAAAGCGGCTGACGTTAAGGACACATCTCTGCGCCTGCCACCTGGTACAACAGGTACAGTTGTTGAGGTTCGTGTATTCAACCGTCGCGGTGTTGATAAAGACGCTCGTGCGATGTCTATTGAGCAGGAAGAAATCGAACGTCTCGCAAAAGACCGCGACGACGAACGCGCTATCCTGGAAGAAGGCTTCTACGCACGTCTGAAAGACATGCTGCAAGGTCAGACACTGGCTTCAGGCCCGAAAGAGATGAAACTGAAGAAAGGCGAGAAAATCAAACTTGCTGATCTGGATGACATCCGTCACGGCCTATGGCGTCAGATTGACGTTCAGAACGAAACACGCATGGAAGAAATCGAGGCATTCTCGAAAACTTTCGATGACGCTGTTGAAGCTCTGAAGCACCGTTTCGAAAGCAAAGTTGAAAAACTGCAACGCGGTGATGAATTGATGCCTGGCGTTATGAAGATGGTTAAAGTCTTCGTTGCTGTTAAACGTAAGATGCAGCCTGGTGATAAAATGGCTGGTCGTCACGGTAACAAAGGTGTGGTTTCCCGCATTATGCCGGCAGAAGACATGCCTTACCTGGACGACGGTACACCGGTTGATATCGTGCTGAACCCTCTGGGTGTGCCATCACGTATGAACGTGGGTCAGATCCTTGAAACTCACCTCGGCTGGGCATCTCGCGCACTGGGTGAGCAAATCGGTGAAATGATCGACAGCTTCAACAAAGACGACATCAAAGAAGGTGACGTGAAGAAACTGAAAGCCAAGTTGAAAGACGTTTACGGCGACAGTGAATTCGAACGCGTAAGCCAGCTTGATGACAACCAAGTTGTTGAAATGGCGAACAACCTTCGTGGCGGGGTGCCGATGGCAACACCTGTCTTCGATGGTGCACATGAAGCTGACATCAACGAATTGTTGAAGCACGCAGGTCTGGACGACACTGGTCAGGTTTACCTGACAAACGGTCTGACGGGTGAGAAATTCGACCGCCCGACGACTGTGGGTTACATCTACATGCTCAAACTGCACCACTTGGTCGATGACAAGATCCACGCCCGTTCAATCGGTCCGTACTCTCTTGTTACGCAGCAGCCTCTGGGTGGTAAAGCCCAGTTCGGTGGCCAGCGCTTCGGTGAGATGGAAGTGTGGGCACTGCAAGCCTATGGTGCGGCTCATACGCTGCAGGAAATGCTGACAGTCAAGTCTGATGACGTGGCTGGCCGTTCGAAAGTCTACGAAGCGATTGTTCGCGGCGAAGACAACTTCGAAATCGGTATTCCTGAATCATTCAACGTTCTGGTGAAAGAACTTCGTGCTCTCGGCCTGAACATTGATATGAAGCAGAGCGGTTCCAACAGCGGTAACAACGAGCAGTAATCGCACAACGGAGAAGCGTTAGATGACAACTTTTAAGGCACATTTCGGTGGATACGTGAAAGACATGGATGCAGATACTGCATCCATAGAAATCGATAACGTTCATCCTGCCTGTGGTGTGTCTAAAGGTGATTTGGTAAAGGCGGCCCGCGCAAGCTTTATGCCGCAGCCGCCAATGCCATCCGTCGGCTCTTATGTCGAAGGTAACGTCGTTGAAAACGCGAATGGTCAAACAGAATTTATAAATATTGTACGGCCTGTATAAGGCACGTTTAAAAAGCTTTTAGTAAGTAAGGAAGGCGCAACATGAACGAACTGATGAACCTATTTGGACAGCCGGCTGGCCCGCAGTCTTTTGACTCGATCCGTATTTCGATCGCAAGTCCGGAGCAGGTAAGAAGCTGGTC
>Ga0208570_1000779_pt1 | contig 10119 bp, 8 predicted proteins | sample DeeseametaMP1202_FD_184192 | JGI IMG/M metagenome (GOLD analysis project Ga0208570, IMG submission 184192) | Marine microbial communities from the Deep Indian Ocean - MP1202 (SPAdes) | ecosystem: Environmental > Aquatic > Marine > Oceanic | place: South Indian Ocean | collected 2011-03-08
CCCGCCATAACGAGGCGTGCGTCTCGGCGCGCCAGAGACTTCAGTTCGGAGCGGATTTCTCCGCGGGCGACGAGCCAGATCGAGGTCGCGGCGAAGATGGCTATCGAGGCGTTGATGGCCGTGCTATCGGCTTCCTGCATGGCGAGGCCGATGGGGATGCAGATCAACCAGAGAGCCGCGAGTGCCGGCTTCAGGAGATTCTCCATCTGTGCCGCTCGCGGCAGGTAGCAAAGCAGAATCGCCGCCATGCAGACTACCGCGATGATGGCGGGTTCCAGTGAGGGCAGTTCATCGGATTCGGCGAGAATCCGCATTGGATTCTTCGATGTGATGGTGGTCAGAATCGGCAGCGACATCAAGGCCATGCCTTTAGTGAATTTCGCCTCTTCCTCGACTCCCGCACGAAGTAGAATTGTCGCCGCGGCGATGGTCACGAAGATCATCCACATCGAGTCGAGTCCGTGCCGCCACTGCAGGACCGTCAGTCCGACAGCGATCATCGCTAGCATGGCGACAGGGTCGCCCAGACGTCTACCTGAGAATTCCACAGCGAGGTGCAGACCGCAGAGCAGTGCAGTGATTGCCAACAGTGTGACGGCGGTGAAGCCACCGAGTTGTGACATCACGACGACGGTGATGAGAGGTAGCCACAATCCCATGCTCCAGAGTTGCAGTATTCCGGAATCACGGATCGAAGCAGAGATCTCTGTGATCCCGAGGAATCCTGATGCGAGATTGACTCCGGTCTCTCCCATCCGGAGATTGACCACGAGCATCAGGATGGCAGCAAGGCCCAGATAGACTGCAAGAGGCTCGGGCGAGAGATCGATGATGCTGCCTGGATCGATTCGATCATTGGCGACCAGAACGGTTCGAATCGCCTCTTGCATCAATTCCTCGACCAGAATCCATGACCAAGGCAGCAGAACGGTGACTCCGGCCAGCGCCGGAGCGTTGCGTTTGATTGCAAGCGTTCCGGTTCCCAGGTGAAGGGCTGCGAGCATAACGAGCAGCATCACACCACCATCGCCACCATCCGTCTCCGATTCAGCGGGGACGAGAATCACCAGCAGAATCAGAACCGCAATGGAACCTAACCAGAGAACCCGGTCGGAGACTCGATCCTGGTCTCGCAGCATGACGAATCCAGTGATCAATGCTGCGAATACCGTGAAGCTCTCGTAGCGGTCGAGAGGCAGGACTGATTCGCTTGAGTCTCCGAGTAGGAGGAGCAGAGAGAGAGCCATGCCACCGGCGAGCAGAGGCAGCGCGACGCGGTCGCGTTCAACGCCGCGGACGACGAGATAGGAGCCACCGAAGGCTGCCCCGAGGAAGGTGACCATTCCCAGAGCATAGCCGACGTCTTCGCGACTGGAAGCGACGGCCAACAGAGCGCCGACCATGCCCATGGAGATCGAGACCCCCCAGAGGCCGGGTTTGCCCAATCCAAGCGCTTGGAAGCCTAGTGAGAACCAGTTCTCTTCGCGTGCGAAGCGTGCTGCCATCGAAGCGTTGACACCGGTCACGAGCATCAGTAGGAGGAACAGCAGAAGTGGGGTCTCCAGAGGCAGAATACGCAGGGAGCCAGCCTCGAATCCCCCGGTCAGCGCATGCATACCGATCCACAGGTTCGAGGCCGCGATGCCGAGCGCTGCGAGATTGCCCGAATTTCTGTGCAGCGCGATGCTGTGCAGCAACAGCGTCGCGACGAGAATCATCACAGCGACGCCAATCTCGCCGCCGACAGAGCCGGCCGTAGAAGCGATGGCCAACAGAACTAGGGTCGCTTGGGCGGCGATGGCGTCGTGATTGTGGCGATAAGCGACGAAGACATTGAGGGCAACCAGGGCGAGCAGAAGCACAGCCAACATCTCGACAGAAATCGGTAGGAATGGGCCCAATTCCCATCTGTTCAATTCGACGGCCAAACCATAGAGCACCTTCATCGAGATTATGACCCAAGTCACACCCAGAATGTGCAGGTCTCGATTGGGGACCCATCTCTCACCCAAACTGAATCCTACAGCTGCCAGCGCTAGCAGAATGAGCAGTGAGACGGCTGGTGGGAAAGTGGTTCCAGCGACCACGCTGAGGGCGCTGAAGACGAAGATCATCGCTACCATCAGCGACCAATTGACCCGCTTCTCGCCCTCTCGCGCCATCGTCGTCACGAGGTCGCTCTCAGGCGCGGATTGGACACTCCCATCGCGTTGAACAGCACCGGGATCCTTTCCTGATGGTGCGCTGAATGGGTCGAATACATCTCCGAGTGCTTCGTCCAGTTCCGGCTCCTTCTCCGTCGCCTCAACCGGATCGGAAACCGAGTCGCCGCTACCGACATCGATGTCGGCGATGTCGATGTTTCCCCCCATCCTGAAACGACGCTCACGGATGATGCGGTCGTCGCGGTCCTCAGCACTCACGACCGTATCAGGCGGGTCTCCGAGCGATAACCGCATCCCTGACTCGATGCCTGTCCACCTTCGATAGCCACAGCCCCGCTCGATGCCTGTACATCGGTGAAACCCTCTCGCATCGTGAGTCGCCGGCTTGCGGATTAGTTGAAAGCCAATTGTCGGCGTCGGCCGCCATGGAGAGCACCTCTCGCTCGACCACCCCTGCCTCCTTCGCCACGCCACTGGCGACTCACGGACTCGACCCCAGCGGTGCAGTACACTGGAATCTGAGTGCCGAAGAGTTGCATCAGAGAGCCGTAGAGCGCGGCGAGGCTCAACTCACGGCGCACAAAGTCCTGCTCGCGACGACCGGCGAGCGCACGGGTCGCTCACCCAACGACCGATTCATCATCGACGAGCCTGGACTGGCCGACACCGTCTGGTGGGGCAAGGTGAACAAACCGACCAGCCGAAGCGTCTTCGAAGGACTCCTCGCGAAGGTCCAGAAACACCTCGATGAGGCTGACGAACTCTTCGTCAAAGACGCCCACTGCGGCACTGATTCGAACTACGCCATGCCGGTACGACTAGTAACAGAGAAGGCATGGCACGCGGCTTTCATGCACAATATGTTCGTGCGCAGCGAGCCCACTGATCTAGTCGACCACGTGCCGACGTACACGATTCTCCATGCACCCGAGTTGCTCGCTGACCCGAAAATCGACGGAACCTACTCGGATGCCTTCGTGATACTCGCCCTTGACCGCGGCCTCGTCATCATCGGCGGAACCCACTACGCGGGCGAGATCAAGAAGGCGATTTTCACCATCATGAACCACATTCTGCCGGCAAAAGGACTGCTGCCGATGCACTGCTCCGCCAACACCGACGGAACCGACTCCGCCCTCTTCTTCGGACTCTCGGGAACGGGCAAGACAACACTGAGCGCCGACCCGAATCGTGCGCTTGTCGGTGATGACGAGCACGGCTGGTCATTCGATGGAGTGTTCAACTTCGAAGGCGGTTGTTATGCGAAATTGATTGGGCTGTCCGAGGTGGACGAACCGGAGATTTACGCGACGACGAGGATGCCGGGAACGATTCTCGAGAATGTCATTCTGGATGCCGAGGGAGTTCCCGATTTCGATAATGGAACCTTGACTCAGAACACTCGTGGCTCTTATCCTATCGAGGCGATTGAGAACAGGACTGCTGACTCGACCGCCGGTCACCCGAAGAATGTGGTTTTCCTGACCTGCGATGCATTTGGGGTGCTGCCACCACTTTCGCGCTTGACTCCTGAACAGGCTGCCTACCACTTCATGTCTGGTTATACCGCGAAGGTCGCTGGGACTGAGGTGGGGATTGACGAGCCTGAAGCGACCTTCTCAACCTGTTTCGGCGCGCCATTCATGCCGCGCCATCCGAGTGTCTATGCTGATCTCTTGTCGAAGAAGGTAAGTGAGCACAATGCTACCTGCTGGCTGATCAACACCGGCTGGATCGCTGGTGGATATAGGGAGAGCAGCCGAATCAAGATTCGCTGGACACGCGCGTTGCTGAACGCTGCCCTGCGCGGCGATCTGGACGATGTAGTCTTCGTCGAGGACGAACGCTTCGGCTTCGCTGTGCCGACCGAGTGCGCGGGTGTTCCGACCGAGATTCTACAACCGCGCGAGACTTGGAGTGACACCAAGCGCTACGACAATGTCGCGAACTTGCTGGCTCAGATGTTCATCGAGAATTTCGAGCAGTATGAGGAAGGTTGCAGCGAGGAAGTTCTCGCATCCGCACCGCGTGTTCTCGAATGAGCCTCCAAGACACGGTCTCGGGTTTCTTCCCAAATCATTGGGTAGGGTATATGTCAGAACAAGAATGGTCCTGCAATCAACCAAATCCCAAACGCCGTCCCGGCTATTACGTGTAACATGAATATGGATTGATTTTCCTCTCTAGATCCCCATGCATACGTCTTACTGAACAAACCTATAGGGCCTCGAAGCCATACCTTCTGATTCAGTAAGCAGTATCCAACATAACCCATTATTGCCAGACCGACAGCGATACGTACGACTTCAATTGTTGAAATCTCCATATTCATCCGTAAGCGAGGGACTTTATCATGAATACGTCATATTCTATACTTTCTGTCTGGACTAAGCAGACGACGCAGGCCCGGACACACAGTATCCTCTGATTCACATACGGCGTTGAAGAATGTCCAATCATTGAACCAAGTTACTTATGTCTAGCACACCGATGCACCCTGTTCATGGACCGAACAATGGACCTAACAATCGCTGCGCTGATCTTTTTGGCTGGCACAGCAGGCCTCGTTTCCGGAGAGGACATCGGAAGCGTTGAAACGACGAACGACATAGATGGCGAGTCAGCTGAGGCTGCCTCCATCGACGCGCGTTACCTTCGCGGTGACGCCAACGACGATGGAAGTGTGGATCTCGGTGACTTCATCGTGATGGCACAGTACATCGCTGGATACGGCAGGGCTCCTGCCTCGATGGCTCAGGCAGACATCAACGGCGACCGATCAGTCGACGTGCTCGACCTGGTCATCCTGGCCGACTACCTGTGGGGAGATGACGAGTCCGATTCCGGACCCCAGTCTCTGGACAGCCGCACCACCAAGGCCAGCAAGACCGCTGTTGCGGTCCGCGACCTTGAGCCCGTGCGAGTGCTACGCGGTGACGCGAACGACGACGGCAGCGTCGACCTGGGCGACTTCATCGTGATGGTGCAGTATATCCTCGGTTACGGGGACGCACCTGCCTCGATGCAGGGAGCCGACATCAACGGCGACCACACGGTCAACGTGCTCGACCTAGTGATGCTAGCAGATCACCTATGGGGTGGTCAGTGCGAGCGCTGCTAGGCAGCTAGCCGCCACTATACGCTGAGACTTCTCTGGAAGAACTCAGTGCTGCAACCAAGCGCGTGCCTTCGCGCCGTCCACTGACCGCCCTTGTGGGCCCTCAGGTCGGGGACGGCTGCGAAGGCCGCCAAACGCGGATGAATCAGAGGGTACCCATTGAGTCAGGCGGATCCTCGTGGTTCTAATCGATGTATGCGCTTTCACCGTGTAGAGTCACGTCCAGTGCAGCCTCAGCCTCATCGGTCACTCTCACCGGTGTGATCATGTCAATCATCATCAGCATCCCGTAGGTGAACGCGAAGGCCCAGACGCAGGCCAGAGCCAATCCGGCCAACTGCACCATGAAGAAGTCCTGATTACCATGATAGAGGCCATTTTGCCCACCGATGCTCTCAGAGGCCAGAACTCCCAGCATGATGATTCCCAGAGCACCACCAACGCCGTGAACACCCCAGACGTCGAGAGCATCGTCCAATCCCTTCTTCTTTCGGAATACCACGGCGAAGTAACACACCGCTCCAGCAGCCACTCCGATGAGCATCGCACTCTGAGGGCTGACAAAACCTGCGGCGGGAGTTATGGTGGCCAGTCCAGCAATCATGCCGATGAGCATCTCCACAAACGAGGGTTTCCCGTCATAGAGCCAGGCCAGAAGCAGCCAGGTTATGGCTGCGAATGCAGCCGCTATCTGAGTGTTGATGAAGGCGACCGCTGTGACTTCGTCAACAGCCAGTTCGCTGCCGGCATTGAATCCGAACCAGCCGAACCAGAGGAGCGCAGCGCCTATGGCGACAAAGGGAACGTTGTGGGCGCCAGTATCCTCGACCCGCCTTTTCCCCACATAAATGACGCTGGCCAAGGCAGCCATGCCCGCCAGAGCGTGCACCACGATACCACCGGCGAAATCGAGCACTCCCCACTCAGCCAACATGCCTCCACCCCAGATCATGTGGACGAAGGGGTAGTAGACGAGAATCTGCCAAGCCACTAGGAAGATCAGGTAGGCCTTGAAGGTGATTCGGTTGGCAAAGGCCCCGGTTATCAGGGCCGGCGTGATGATGGCGAACATCATCTGGTAGGCGACGAATAACAATAGCGGAATGGTGCCGTCGGCACCATCGAAAAGATCAGTCGGTTCGATGCCTCTCAGGAAAGCCATATCCAGATTTCCGATTATTCCCCCTACATCGCCGCTGAAACATAATGAATACCCCACTGCGACCCAGAGTATCGTCGAGACACCCATGGATACGTAGGACTGCATCATGATTGCGAGGACGTTCTTCCTGCTCACAAGGCCGCCATAGAAGAAGGCCAATCCGGGTGTCATTATCATTACAAGTGCGGTTGCTACGAGCATGAAGCTAGTATCGCCAGTGTCTAAAGGCATGATTCGTGCATTGATAATCTACACTTAGTCATTGGGACTGATGTAGCGGTAGGGAATGAGTCGCCCCTCCAGTCATCGTGAGTCCAAGCCTGCAAGGAAATTCAGAAATATTATAAAAAAGTGAATAATTTTTCAAAAATAAATTAAAAATATTCATATATGTCTGCTATTTCGGTTAAGTTATCGAATAATAGGAGGTCGCGAAACATGGGTCAATCAATGCTCAACTGTCCGAAATGCAATCGCACCATGGTTTATGATCGCGCGAAGTGTGGTTCTTGTGACACTGTTCTCGAAGGTATCTTCGACCTCGGTCCGTTAGCTCACCTGTCCCTAGAGGATCAGGACTTCGTAATTTCGTTCCTGCGATGTAAAGGCTCTAATCGAGCGATGCAGAAGGAGCTCTCGATCAGCTACCCGACTGTAAAGAGAATGCTGAAGTCGGTGGTTAAGAGAATCGACGACCAATTCATCCTGCCATCGTCCAAAATGAAAGTGCTGGATCAGATTGAGAAAGGCGAGATCACTGTCGCGGAGGCCCTCGAGATGTTGGAGAGGTCGAAATGATCCCCCATCACCTCTGGGCAGAGTTCAGATTTCACAAGAGCAGATTGTATCAGAGATGATGATTGGGGGAATAGGGGTGCTGCCATGGTTGTTCACCGTCAGAATCGGGCCCCCCTGGGCGATTTTACCACTACCCGTGATTCTTCTGTGGCCGCTATGGCTCCTCTTAGCGGCTCTCTTAATTCCCCTCGGTGCTCTACGAATCGAAGCCTTCGCGGCTCTTGCTGCCACCCTCGCAATTCCTCTTCACATGTCCGGACTACGAGTGCAGGTCGAGCCAACGATTGGCCCGACTATCGTAATCCGGGCTTGGTGAGGAGATGGTGATACAATGAACGAGAAGGAAAGGAAGAAGATACTGGAAATGCTATCCGCTGGGACGATAAGTCTGGAGGAGGCTGAAAGGCTACTGAATGCTATGGACGACAGCCCCCCTCTTCCCCCAATCGGCCTCGACGAGGAAAGGCTGCGCTCAGACTTGGAGAAACTGGAGTCGGGCCTAAGGGGGATGTCCAATATCGAGTCAGTATCCCCCTCGAGGAGAAAGGGGGGGAAGCCCCGTTTTCTAAAGGTCGAGATAACCAGTCATGACGGAGACAACGTCAACGTCCGAGTGCCACTCGCGCTAGCCAGAGCTGGGCTTCGACTGGGAAACATGATCCCGAAAGAGGTTCGTAGTGAGTTGGATGACCAAGGTATCGACCTCAACATTCTGTTTGAGTCTCTGTCAGAGGATGAGACTATGGAAGCGTTAGAAGAGCTGGAAGTGGACGTCTTGAGTCAGAATGGTGATTCCGTTCGAGTATTCTGCGAGTGATTCTACAGCGTCCTCGTGGATCTGAACCTCTGAGCTTCTAAACTTACGAGAGTCCAAACCGAATCAGAGGGCATCCTCTGATTCAGAGGCCCGCATAGTAGTCGATGACAGCCTCATCGAGGGCAAGCCCTGCTGCTCGCTCATCGACGGTCAAGGTCGTACCATCGCGTCGCAGCGCCTCGCCCTCGACGAAGACATCCATCACGCGCCCGCCGGAGTAGAGAACATTCGCCAACAAGCGTCGCCCATCTCTCCCAACAGGCTTCATCCGAATATCGTCCAGATCCCAAGTCACCCAATCCTGTGAGCCCTTGGTAGCCAATTGCCAAGTCGCAATCGGATCCAATACTCGTGCATCCCAGTGATCGTGTTTCTGAATCAAGCTTGCATTCTTCGCTTCGGCTCGCATATCCAGAGAGTTGTTGCTCGCCGAACCATCAGTTCCCAGCCGCACATCGACTCCAGCATCCTTCATCGCTGGATAGGACATTGTCCCCCCGCAGGCGAGTTTCTGGTTTGAGGTCGGGCAGTGAACGGCGTGAACGTCGTGGCCAGCGAGTATTCTCATCTCCTTCTTGGTGACCCAGCCGCAGTGTGCACACACCGTGCCCCCATCATCTGCGCTTTGGAAGTAGCCTATGGAGTCGAGATACTCGATGGGGTACATACCGTGCTCGGCGTGGCAATCCGCAACCTCCTTGCGCGTCTCGGAAGTGTGGATATGAAGCATCGCCCCGGTTTTCTTTGCCAATTCTGAACCCTTGAGCAGAATCTCTTCGTCGCACACGTAAACCGAATGCGTTCCCACTCCGTACTCTATGCGCTCGGGCCGGGGTGATGGGGCTCGGATCAGGCTCTCCATGTGGCGCAGTGCGTCTCCTGAGCCGGGTTCGAAATTTGGTGTGAGTCCGTCTGTTATCGGGCCGCAGAGGATTGCTCGAAGGCCCGTTTCTGCCAGAGTTCTCGCTATCGTTCCGGTGTGGAAATACATGTCGCAGGCGAATGTCGTTCCTGTCGCTATCATCTCTGCTGCTGCCGCGCGTGTGCCAATCTCGATGAGTTCGGGGGTCAGTCGACTCTCGACTGGGAAAATTGCTGATTCCAGCCATTCCATCAGGGGCAATCCTTCACCCATGCCTCGGTTGAGGATCATCGCGAGGTGAGTGTGCCAGTTCTGGAAAGAGCGGGTGATCAGTCGGTCGATGCCGTCGATGGTTTCGAGGACATCCTCGTCGCCGCTGCTTTCTGCCCAAGAACCGTCGGCGTTGAGGATGAAATCGCCGCGTTGGGTTGCTCCGTCGTGGTCGATCAGCCAGGCGTTGGTGATGCGGCGTGCGCCCATCTCACTTGCACTCGCCATGGCCGTCCGAGTTGCTCACTCGACAAGAACGAGTTGGTTTCCGTTTCGCTCGTTCGCGACCATGTATTCGATGAAGTAGCGCGCTCGGGCGCCTTGGTCTGGAGTGATTTCGCTGCGGTCGCTGTAACGGCTCATCAGATTCGTCCGCGAGGGGTTATGCTGCTCGATTGTGCAATTCGCGAACTCGCTCGGTTCCTGATCCGGCCGGTCGCTCTCATAGGCATTGGCGGTGCAACTGAGAATCTCCTCGCACCAGATGTAACAATCGTATGGGGTCGAGCAGATGAAGTCACCCGTACTGTAGCACTGCTCGGTTGGCGTGAGCCAGTCCTGTGTCCAGACGAATGCTCTCGCGAGGTCCGAATCCGAGTTCGGGTCGTCGTAGAACTGGTGAGTGTGGTAGAGTCCGAGGAAGTGGCCGAGTTCGTGGCTGGGAACCGGGCTTGTCGCGAATGTCGATGCCCGCACCGTGCTGATGTAGTATTCACGCGAATACCACGGATACATGCTGTAAGCACCCCATCCGGTACTCTGCATGACGATGTTGACATTGGCTGGGTTGTAGCCTTCAGTGAAAACATCGCCGAGTTGTGAGACCGAGATCTGGTCACCGAAATCACCGCCATCTTCGTTTGAATTGTTGATCGTGCCAGGCTTCTCACCCTCACCCTCATCCTCCTCGTCTTGGACGTCCGGAAA
>Ga0208570_1000781_pt1 | contig 10098 bp, 9 predicted proteins | sample DeeseametaMP1202_FD_184192 | JGI IMG/M metagenome (GOLD analysis project Ga0208570, IMG submission 184192) | Marine microbial communities from the Deep Indian Ocean - MP1202 (SPAdes) | ecosystem: Environmental > Aquatic > Marine > Oceanic | place: South Indian Ocean | collected 2011-03-08
AGAGTATTTTTGTTATTTTCATTTTATTTGATGATTATTTCAGAAATAGAAATCAAATAATTAGAGTGATACTCCAAGAATCAAAATCCCATCCAGCCAGCTTACGGTACCTAGTTTATTACTCTTGTCATCGGTTACATTAAATGCTGTGGTAGAACGCACGCCTAAACGAATATCAAGCGCATCACCCAGGGCAAATCCGTAAGAGTTTTCTGCAATCACACCAAATCCTTTACCGATCATGCCACCCCCAAGTCTCACTTGTCCCGGTCCGGCAGGAAATGATAAAATGCCTGTTACATGGACACCGGAATAGGTGCCGCCAATGGGTTTATAATTGGTGAATTTAAACGTGCCCACTTCTGCCCCCAGTCGAAACCGGAACGGACCCATCTCCAGCACCATCGGGAATTCAAAGGTGGCTCGGAAATTCATACCTGAATTATAGGTTCTTAACTGATGGTTCACAAATCCTGGAGATGAACCAATCAGGTTTAAGGTATATCCCATACGGCTGGCCGCTTCGGCCACGGATTCTTCAGGCTCATCGGCAAAATCTTCATCAAAACTGTCATCGCCTTCATCTTCGGCAAATTCATCGTCAGAGAATTCATCCCCAAATTCCTCTTCGTCAAATTCGAATCCTTCTAAATCATCATCTCCCAATTCTTCATCTTCCGAAAAATCAAATTCTTCATCCAGCTCTGCATCCTCTTCCTCATCTCCCCAGAAGATTTCTTCTACCGCATCGTCTTCTTCCTGAGCGGTAAGGATAGAAAAAGGGGTCAATATCAGGAATAGTCCAAGCATGAGTGAAATGGGGAATAATGTTTGTGTTTTATGCTTCATATCTAAATCCATTATTAATGGTTATCCATTTTAGGACGTACTTAGGTCGATGCACTCTTTACCAGAATACGTACGTTGTCCAGTAAGAATATATCATTTTGCAGTCCAATAGCGCAATAATATATATGATATGAATTTAATAATCTGTAACCCGGATCAAATCAGTATGAATCGAAGAAATCTTGATTATTTTTTTGGGATTCGATCTCCTTCTACCCATGGGGCACCCGCTTTTGTCAATCGGCGGCTTAGGGCATCTAAGTCTATTTTATTTTGATTCAACTGGCTATGGATGTTGTCCAATGCCTTTTGGGCCAAGGATAAATTTTCAACAGCAGTGGCTGTGGGCCCATAGGTGGAATATTCAATCACCCGTTGGACTACAAACAGACGATTTCCTACTGTAGGATTATTTTTTTCTCCTGGCTCCATTTTAGATCGATTTCCGCTTAATGCTTCATCCATCTCTAAAATTGAAGAACGAATGTCATGTAAACGGCTATCCAAATTTCCCACATCGGCATTGGATTGTTCCAAGGCTGTCTGCATACGGGCGATTTTTTTCAACGTATTTCCTACCGTAACTTGGACCGCAGATGCCCGTTTCACCGTTTGTTCATATTGACGCCAAAAATCAGCAATCTGCGAATACCCTTTTGTCGGCAACGCACCTGTTCTTAAGGGGACCACATCAAATTGTTGCGTTTCGGATAATTGGGTTGTTTTCCCATCTGCCTGGGCATACATGGTAACTGAATAGGTTCCCGGTGGTGCTAAAAATCCGGACCCTTGTTCAGATGATTTTTCTACTGTGACTGCTTTGGGTGACGGATATCGAAGATCCCATGCCACCCGGTGGAACCCTTTGGTGGACGGGCCTTGAACCCGGCGAACCGTATTGCCTTCCCGATCCTTTACCTCAAAGATCACCCGGGGTGTCATTTCACGGCGTTCCGTTTCCACCGCTTCCCACCCTGGAAAGCCCACTGCTTTCCCTTTATCCATCTTCGCTTTTTCAACTTGTTTCCGTTTCGCCTTTTTGGATTGCAGATCTTTCCCTAAATGATAGGTGAATACTGCACCAAATGGCGGGTTAGGGGCAGTAAAGTACCCATCTCCCTGTGTGCCTTTGGGCCGATCGCCAAAACCAAGATGTGATCGTGGAATATACCACCATGCTTTTCGAACAGGGAAAAGCGTGCCTCTATCCGCCATTTGTTTTTTGGATAAGCCACGAAAAACGGAAATATCATCAAACACATAGAATCCACGGCCGAAGGATGCACCGACCAGGTCATTTTCTCGTTTATGAATGGCAAGATCACGGAAGGAAATAATGGGCACACCGCCATTAAGTTTTGTCCATTTACCACCACTATTGATAGAGAAATAAATGCCATACTCCGTTGCTGCGAATAAAAGGTTTTTCTCAACATGATCCTGAACAATTCGCCATGTAACCGTTCGATCGGGTAAATTGGATGTGATGGACTTCCATGTTTTTCCCTTATCCGTACTTTTATAAATATAGGGCTGATAGTCGCCATACTTGTGGTTATCCAAGACGGCATACACTTTGTTCACATCAAAATTATCAGCTTTAACATCATTGACGTAGGCTGTCGCTGGAACGCCTGGGAGTTTCTTCACTTCTACCTTTCGCCAGGATTTCCCGTCATTTTCTGTAATATTGATAAAGCCGTCATCCGTTCCCGCATAGATTAAGCCAGCCTTCACTGGTGATTCAGAAAGAGCTGAAACAGTGTTATAATTTGACATGGCACCCACATCCCATGGATTATCCCAACTCTGCTTTGACCCCATGATAGGCAGATCAAACCTGTTTTGATTCCGCGTCAAATCATCGGAGATAGGCTCCCAACTGTCCCCTCGGTTATCCGATTTCCATACACGTTGGGAGGCAAAATAAAGGCGAGATGGTTTATGGGGACTCACTAGAATCGGTGAGTCCCAATTAAAGCGTTCGTAAACTTCTCCATCCCGTGGCTGGGGCTGAACGTCCACCACTTCACCTGTAATCATATCAATCCGTGCCAAAGTACCTTGCTGTCTTTGCCCATACATAATGTTTGGGTTTCCCGGTTCCGTTGCCGGTTGATGCCCGTCCCAGTTGAGGACTACTCGCCAATCTGAATTTTGAATACCCTGCCAAGTGTCTGTTCGAGATGGACCTCCTTCAGTGCTGTTATCCTGGGTTCCACCAAAAATATTATAGAATGGCTCTGAATCATCCAAAGCTAAATCATAAAATTGGGTTAAAGGCAGATTGGCCATGAAACGCCAGGTTTTAGTGTGATCAAATGATTCATACAAACCACCATCAGATCCAACCAACAAATAATCAGGGTCATCTTTCCTAAATGCAATGGCATGATTATCACCATGCTTATTCTTTTCATTCATCCGATAGAAGGTTTTTCCCCCATCATTAGAAATTTGCATATTAGCATCCATGAGGTAAAGACGATCAAAATAATGGGGAGAGGCATACAACTCCTGATAGTAATGGGGTCCAGTTGCTCCTGCAACCGCATCCGATTGTTTAACCCACGTTTCACCTCGATCAATTGACTTGTAAACACCCCCGCTTCGACGATCCAATTCTATAGCAGCGTAAAGAACATCCGGTTTATGTTTGGAAATATCCAACCCAATCTTCCCCATATTTGATTCAGGAAGTCCGTTTTTCAATTCTTTCCAAGTTTCTCCCCCATCCTCACTTCTATGAATTCCTGATCCTGGTCCGCCACCCATATAGGCAGCGATCGTCCGATGCCGCTGCCACATGGCCACATAAATCCGATCTGGATTCCTGGGATCCAGCACCAGTTCGGTGGCACCAGTCCATTCATTATCACTTAATACCAATTTCCAGTTTTTACCCCCATCTGTGGTTTTATATACACCACGTTCGCCGCCTTTACTCCAAAGTGGTCCTTGAGATGCCACCCAAATGGTATTAGAGTCATTGGGATGAATAACGATTCTTGAAACGTGTTCTGAATTTTTTAAACCCATATTGGTCCACGTATTACCCCCGTCGTCAGAACGATAAACACCATCCCCATATCCAAAATGACGCCCACCCAGATCTTCGCCTGTTCCGACCCAAACAACGTTTGGATTATTGGGATCGATGGTGACACAACCAATTGAATAGGATCCCTGGTCATCAAAAATAGGTGTCCATGTAATTCCTGCATTTTCCGTTTTCCAGACATTTCCAGAACCAACGGAAACATACCAGATATTGTTATCCTCTGGATGTACAGCAATATCAGAAATCCTGCCGGACATGAAAGCTGGACCGATACTTCTGAATTCCAATCCATTGAAATTATCGTCGGCCCAAATATCTTCTTTTTTGGATTGACCAATGGTAATGGTCAATGACAGTGTAAAAATTAGTGCAGGTAATCGAAAATGCTTTAGCATGATATTATCCTTCATTTTTTGGAAGTAGAATATAATTCATGAATAAAATGAAAATTACTAAAAAATGCTTACGGTGGCGTTTAATTATAGTACAAACAAAAAAGCCCCCGTGAGGAGGCTATTTGAGCCAGAGGCGTTTCATTTCAGAAGCACCATCTTTCGGGTCTTCACAAAGTTTTTCGTCCGCAGTTGATATTGATAGACACCTGCACCTACCTGCTGACCAAAGTCATTGGTAGCATCCCAAGTAATGAAATGATAACCTGCTGCTGTCCCTTGCATGTTGAAGGTCTTCACCCTCTGCCCCAGCATATTGTATATGGTCAAAGTCACATTACAGTTTGTGTCCTACAGCCCTTTTCGCAAGTAGCGCCTTATGGCGCCTACTGCCCTCTCCACATCGCTATTTGAGTTATAGAAATGAGGAGAGAAGCGAACTCCCGCCCAATCATCACCTCCCAGGTTAGCGGCGACAATACCGTCCTCTTCGAGGGCTTTCACCACTTTCGCCGGCTCGAGGTTAGCGGGGCGGAAAGTGACCACCGCCGAACGGAGGGCGCGTTGATTAGAGGTAAAGATGTATACACCTTTGGTCTTTTGAAGCTCTTCAATGATTTCGGTTGCGAAATCTCCGCTTCTTTCTTCGATCTTCTCCTGACCGATTTTCCGAAGAAACTCAATTTGTTGCCCGAAGGCGTGAATGGCGGGAGTATCACGCTGGCCTAGTCCTTCGTGTGTCTGGGCCAACCCCTCACGACCCTTGTAGGCGCTGTAAATAGAAGGCCAAAACCTCTCCTGGATAGATTTGTTTACAAACAGAACGCCGGTCTCCTTGGGACCGCATGGCCACTTGTGAGCGCTGCCGGAGTAGAAGTCGGGCTGAATATCGGAAAGATCAACATCCAGCAGACCTAAGCTTTGAGCACCGTCTATCAGCGTGATTATCCCCCTCTTTCTTGCCATACCGCAAAGCTCCTTGGCGGGGAAGAGATCTCCCACTGTGTTGCTCAGGTGCGTGAAAGAGAGGACGCGGGTACGAGGTGTCAAGGCCTTTTTAAACGCTTCCAGGTAGTAGTCGAAACCGGGGTGGGGATTCAGAGGAGGAACTTCATTAACAGTGAAACCGAATCGCTTACCTCTCTCTTTCCACGCCTCATTGTTGCTGGGATGATTATCCGAAAAGATTACTACTTCATCACCGGCTCTCAGATCGAGACCGTTGGAGACCCAGTTGTTGGACTCGCTGGTGTTACGTGTGATCAGAATCTCCTCCGGGGTCACTCTCAGATATTCGGCCAACTGTTGACGTGTCTTCTCCTTAACCTCTCTCATCTCTGCCCTGAAGCTCGGCAACGGTTTACTATCGAGGCGCTTCGTGTAATTGTAAACGGTCTCAAGAACCGGCGCGGGGGACGGGCAGAGATTGGCAGCATTTAGCACTGTGAGTTCAGGCGGCATGAGGAACTGAGATCTTATAGTTTTCCAGTCCACTGTACCGGCAGACGTAATTGGGTCAGTCATTCTTACCGGCTTTGAACCGAGCAATGTCTGGTGGCTCAGGATTGCGGCAGAACCTCCCATTGCAAAAAGACGGGCAAACTCACGACGGCTCATGGAATATGTCGTCATAAAGACCTCCACATCTTTGATTGAGAATAAAACTGGCCAACAAGAGGGATCAAATTCAGTGAAACTTACAAAGAATCACCCAACAATAAGGGTGCAAAAAAACCAACCGTCAAATACAGAACCACCGACACAATTGTGCCAACGACGACCCACTCCATTTGATCCCCCTATTTTAGGTCTGAACGTAAGATGTCACTTAACATTCTGATAATAAGCCACATTGGCGCTACCTGAATTTCCAAAAACAATATCAGGGCGGCCATCCCCATTCAAATCCCCAACAGCCACAGCATAAGTTCGATCGCGACCAGATCCAATCTCAGCATTCATGGACAGGTTACCCTGACCATCATTCAAAAACACCCGTGAATGACCTTGAGAATTGCCAATGACGATATCTATATCCTGATCATCATCCAAATCAGTCGCAACAATGGCAAAGCTTTGACCATCTTCCGCGCCAAATGTATGGGCCAACTCAAACCGGCTGTCTCCCCTGTTCAGTATAACTGCATTCGTCTCGCCAATATTGGCAGTCACAATATCCGGCAGACCATCACCGTTCATGTCTGCAACCGCCACACCTCTGGTATCATCTGAGCCAGACCCGAACACCACTGGACGCCCAAACCGCATGCCACCCAATCCCATCAGAATCTCATTGGCATCACCATCCCGGTTGGCCAGTACCAAATCCATAAGGCCATCACCATTCATGTCTGCTACAGCGACATTTAACGTACGGTCTTCAACGGCTCCAAACGAAAGAGGCTCACGCTCATCCCCTGCCATAGTCGGAAATGACCCTGCCCCATCATTCAGAAAAATCAGGTTCTGCGTTCCGCGGCTAACCTCAAGGATATCAGGCGCCCCATCCTGATTGATATCTGCTACCGCGATACTGCGCGTATTGCTGGCTACACTTCCAAAAAACAAAGCAGGACCAAACTTTCCCTTACCGTCATTCAGATGTATCTGATTTCTCATCTTGTCGGATGCCTGAATGATATCCAGATCGCCATCCCCGTCCAGATCGGCCAGTCGGACCCGGTAGCTGGTTCGCTCCATGGGCTCAAGCTGATAGCGAGCACTCAGGCGACGATTATCCGCATTAAAATAGACATAGTTCGCCTGCGGCCAATGACGCCCGTTAGCCTCAATCATATCAAGATCACCATCTCCATCTATGTCACCAAGAGCGACGCCAGCCGTCAGAAATGGCTCCATGGAAATTGGATAAGATGCCTTATTAGAATAGATAGATTCCTGAGCAGTCACATCACCTAACACAAGAACCAATGCACAAACTGCAGACAAAACAATAGAGACCCTAGTCAACAACAAATGGCTCCAAATGCTTCGGAATGATCACTGTTGATTGGGGCGCAAGCCTTGCAACTGTTTCCTTAAAAGGAATCAATTTTGAGTTTACATTGTCTTCCTGAGAAAAAGAGTACGGCAAATTGAAGCTATCCCAATGTGTCGGAATAATAATGCGTGGTTTCATCGTCACGTTAATGAGACGCTCATCATATTTATAAAGACCCAAGCGCGAGCCATTGATGCCGGCCAACAAGATGTCAGGATTCAGACCTTCAAACTCCCGCTCCAGAAAGTTCATAGAACCCATAGTTAGGACATTGTGATTCTTAAACCGCGCCAGAAAACTCAATGAGCCACCCTCAATAAACTGATTGATTCTCAATGGGGCTTCAAGTTCGGTGTCCCGATTATAACGACGGGAATCATGATAATGCTTGTCTCCCAGGGCTGAATGAATGGCCGGAACAACGCGAACTGAAAAATTCTCAAACTGATAGTCTTCGCCCCCGCCCACAGTATAAAGCTGGTCTTTCGGGATGCCATAGGCGCGCAAGATCATGATTGTTGTTTCAGTACCAATCACTTTAGCACCAGTCTTTTTCGCGATATAGGGCACATCACCCAAATGATCGTAATGGGAATGATGAATGAGAATAAAATCAGCATCGCTAATCAGCTCATCAATCATCTCGGTGTCCCAATCTCCCACTTCATCACGCCGGTAAGCCTTCCGATGATCATCGGGATGGGATCGATCTGTATACTGAAGTCGCGAAATATAAGGATCCACCAGAACAGTGATTGTACCATCCGTTATTTTCCAGCCTGCAGCGCCGAAATAAGTAAATTCCAGCCCATCTTGCTCGACCGATGTTGCTGATACCGGTGCCGCCATGCCCATGACCAGGACAAATGATGCCAAGAAACGTAATATTCTCATCAATCTAGTCCCTGACTTCAACAATCATTTCAATTTCGACCGACTGACCGCGGGGCAGCGTTGCCATGCCCACGGCAGCCCGCGCGTGGCGCCCTCGGTCTCCGAACACCTCAACAATCAGATCTGAGAATCCATTGATAACGGCAGGCTGTTCCACAAACTCTGGCATGCTATTCACCATGCCCAACACCTTGACCACTCGCACCACTTTATTCAGATCGCCCAGCATGGACTTCAGCACCGCCAGCTGATTAATCGCCGTCATCCGCGCGCCATCATAGCCTTCCTTAATACTGACTGTATCCCCAAGCTTTCCGCGCAATTCGCGCCCGTCAGGATACTTTGGACCCTTGCCTGCCAAAAAAATCAGGTTTCCGGTGCGCACGCCGTTAACATAATTTGCAACAGGGCTTGGGGGCGTTGGAAGTTCTATACCCAGCTCAGCCAGCCGGGCCTCCGGATCATAATCTGGTTCCTGTGCGTAGCTTTGGCCCAATCCCAGTGTTAAAAAGGCAGCAAATAGTATTATAAAAGTCAGTAAAGGTTTCTTGTTCATTATTTCCCCAAGCATTGTTAATTATCAGGATATGTATTGGGACATTCTGCCCCCATAGCACTTGCACCAAGCAAAATTCCTGTTATTAATCCTATTGTATCTCGTTTCATTTTAATCTCCTTTATTTGAGCCAGAGGCGTTTATTACAGAAAATTACATAAAATTACATAAAAATGTGGGTGTCTCATTTATAAACAAAAAAGCCCCCCGTGAGGAGGCTATTTGTAATATTATTCAATTCTAAGATTAGGACGAAATACCTCAGTCGCTATCATCACCAGTAAAAGCGCCATCAAAATAACCGTAGACCAGAACACCTATCAAAACCACCGCAGAAAGGGTAGCCTCATTTTTTGATTTATCAGCGCTTTTCATGTGACCATCATATCCTGGTTTATAATCGGACATTGCGTTCGCGCGATCTTTTGATTTTTGGTAAGCACTCATATTTGACACGTATGATGCACCCGACATCCCAGCAACTGAAAGCAAAAGAGCTCTTTTAGACCACGGATTTTCAGCTATTTTTTCAAATATAGATTCTTGATTTGGTTTTCTTTTTCCTAATAGCCTGTCAGGAGTTTGAGCTCCCATAACTTCCCATGCCAAAATTTCGAGTTCTGTAATAAAACCATCCGCATCACCCTTATAACGAAATGAAAATGATTTTGGTTTATTGGGTTTTGCTGCATCAAGCATTTTCACTTTTACTCTATACTTATTTTTCGAATACTTAACCGACCCTACTAATAATTGTTGGACACCAAGCGCATCCAATCCCCCTTGCAGACATTCTTTTGTATAACAGTCACTTTTTCCCATCTCCAAATCACTTATTTTATCTTTAATCATAGACGGATTCATAAACTGTTTATCCGTAGCTTTTTCTAGCTCTGAGAAAAAATAATTAGAAAGCGTCTGCGTTTCTAAATCACTGATTCCAGTGCTTGTAAATTCAATTACAGCGATCGATGAACTGTCTTGATCACTATTGGTTTGACCCAATACAAACGCAGATCCAAGCATTATGCATACACTGAGTAGTCTTTTCATAGCGTCCTCTCTTTTAAGAATAACTGGATTGAAACATGATAGAATATATACTGTATCCAAAGATTATAAAAAATAATATGATTCTAAATTTAAATTATTATAAATAAAAACTCCCCGTGAGGAGGCAATTTAAACCAGAGGCGGGTTAATTAACCTTCTCCCCTTTTTGTACAATAAATTTTGGAATTAGATGAGAATTATTTAAAGTGGCCAAAAATGTAATATCAATGGTGTCCCTACTGCGACAATAATTATCTCTAACGGCAGTCCCATACGCCAATAATCACCAAAC